>Ga0310786_10013484_pt1 | contig 10086 bp, 12 predicted proteins | sample AusTroGonzalo_MG_FD_203881 | JGI IMG/M metagenome (GOLD analysis project Ga0310786, IMG submission 203881) | Bovine rumen microbial communities from tropical cattle in Woodstock, Queensland, Australia - Gonzalo_03 (v2) (version 2) | ecosystem: Host-associated > Mammals > Digestive system >... | reverse complement strand
TAACTTACCTATAAGTAGTTAAGTCATAGCTCTCTGATAAAATGGGTTTCTGTTAGCTCTTCTTGAATCTTCGGCGAGCCGAAATGCTGGAGACCGAGACGGATAGACTTGATCATAAACGCCATGTTCAAGCCCAACTGTCGCATGGTCTGCATACCCTCCTTGTCGCGGATAACCTCACCGGGGGCTGTGCCGTGGGCGATGCTCCAGTACTGCGAGGGCACGACGGGCATGTTTGTCTTCAGGAAATACTTGTTCAGCGCATCCATCGTCGTTGTGGCTCCACCACGGCGGGCGATGCTTACGGAGGCTCCGACTTTCATCGTCCAGTCTGTGTGCAGATTGGAATAGAACAGACGGTCGAGCAGTGACAACAACGTACCGTTGGGCGATGCGAAATAGACAGGCGAGCCGATGAGCAGTCCGTCAGCCCCACGTATCTTCTCCGAGATTTCGTTTACGATGTCTTTGAATGTACAGACACCCGTCGTCCAACACTTGTTGCAGGCGATGCAGCCGTGAATCTGAAGGTGTCCTACATGGATCCACTCCGTCTCGATGCCCTGCCGTTGCAACGTCTGCTCCACTTCATGCAGCGCCGTCGCTGTATTGCCGTGCGCTTTCGGGCTACCATTAAGGATGATTACTTTCATACCAATATATTTAATTACCACGGGAAAGCCTCAGGGTCGTTGAGCACGTTCGAGCGCAGGTTCTGGTTCAGGACGCTGATGGCCTGCATGTCATCGTCAGAGAGCGAGAAGGCCATGATTTCCAGATTCTCTTTGAAATGGTTGGGCTTGGCGCGGGGGATGGTAATCAGGTTGCGCTGCACAATCCATCGGAGCACAATCTGCGAGGCGGTCTTCTGATATTTCGCAGCCAGCGACTGCAACAGCGGATGACCGATGACGTCGATGTTGCCCTGCCCAAACGGCCCCCAAGCCTCCACCTGAATGCCCAGCGAGTGGTTGTAGGCGATATTTTCTTCCTGCGTCATCAGCGGGTGTACCTCAATCTGATTGATGACAGGTCGGATGTCGGCGTATGAAAGCAAGCCATCTAGGTGATGGCGGTTGAAGTTGCTCACACCAATGGAACGCACCTTGCCTTGTCTCACATAGTCCTCCATCACCTGCCAGGTTTCACGCACGCAGTCCTTCACAGGCCAGTGGATAAGCAGCAGGTCGATGTAGCTCGTCTTCAACTTGGCGAGGCTCTCTTCGATAGACCGCCGCACGGCCTCTTGACCATTGCGCATAATACCAGTAGAAACTTTGGTTGTGACAAAGATATCCTGACGCGGTATGCTGCTATCAGCGATGCCTTGTCCTACCTCCGATTCGTTCTCATACATCTGTGCCGTATCAATATGACGGAATCCTGCCTCCAAGGCCAACCGCACGTTCTGCCGTGCCGTCTCGCCTCGCAGCGTCCACGTACCGACACCAACCTGGGGGATTTCTAAGCCGTTGTTCAGTTTCATTGCTATACTTTTAAAATTCATCACAAAACTTGGGGCAAATATACTAATAATTTTGCAATTATCCGTATATTTGCCGATAGTTTTAATAAGTTTTGTGATATCTACATTTTAATCAGTGATGAATATCTTGCCATCCTTAATATACAATCCTTTGTTGGGCTTGCCGTTGAGCTGTCGGCCCTGCAGGTCGAAATAGCGGCTGGTGCCATCGGCCTCAATGGTCTTTATCGTCGGACTAATGCCAGTGGATTCATACGACGGTGTGGGGATATCGGCATTGTAGAGAATGTTCAGCGCGTCGGGCACGCTGCCATCGCTCACGCTACCTACGCCAACATTGCTGAACAGCGTGTAGAATACCTTTGTTTTCTGGTTGGACTCTGGTTCCTCGGCACGGGTTCCAGCCAGTTCATCTGACACTTCGTCGGCGAGGTAGTAGCCTCGAAAAGCATTGAGCTTGGCATCGGCGTTCCCCTCTGAAGTGAAGTGAGCCCATGATCTCTTCGCCAGCAACGAAGATTTCGTATTCCCATACATCATTCTGACCCTGACGCTGAGAGGCAGTGCACGGGCGATGTACGATATGCGGGTAATCACACATCAAAAAAACGACCTGGCCTTCATTATGCCAGGCCATATCATGCACCCTATGGACTGCACGGATGACTTCACCTACGCCCTGTTTTTCATCTCACCCAAGATGTTCGACGACCTGCGTTTCCACACCTTCAGCCACGATTATGAGAAATTCAACTATGCTCCCGTCTGTTCGCTGACCGACGAGCAGGCCGCTCATCTGCTGACCATTTTAGACCAGCTCATCATCATCGCTAACCACACCGACGATGAAATGCCCCATCGCTATCAGACTCTGTTGGCGCAACTGGCTGTAGGCTATGAGCTTCTTAATTGCTACCGCCGCGAACAAGATAAGCAATGGACAGAGAACCGTCATGTAGAAATCTTCAACCGTTTCAGCGACCTGGTGGTAAAACATTATCGGGAGTCACGAGAGGTCAAGTACTATGCCGATTTGTTGAATCTAACCCCTAAATATTTCAGCAAAGTCATCCGCATGGCTACTAACGGCCTCTCACCTGGCGAATGGATAGAACAATACGTGACGGCACAAGCTAAGCGTCTTATCGAGACACGCGCCACACAAACCCTTCAAGAAACAGCCTATATGCTCGGTTTCTCCGAGCCATCCTCCTTCTATCGCTATTTCAAGCGCGTTACAGGTATGACCGCCAAACAATACCGTGATAGTAATCATAAGTAATTGTTTTGCTAATAGTTAAATGCCTGTTCTCGCAAATTTATATGCAAAGATGCGGATAATCAATAAATAATTGCTATCTTTGCACCCAGTTATAATAAAAGTGGGATGAGGGATAGGACAAATCATATGAAGAAAATTGTATTGATGACAATGGCTATCGTGCTGGGATCGCAGTTGACGATGGGCCAGGGTTTCAAGAATCCCGTATTGCCAGGATTCCATGCCGACCCAAGTGTTTGCAGAGCGGGCGATGACTTCTACCTCGTAAACAGCACGTTCCAGTATTTCCCCGGCGTGCCCGTGTTCCATTCGAAGGACCTCATCCATTGGGAGCAGGTGGGCAACTGTCTGACACGACCCTCGCAGGTCGATCTGAAGAACACCGACGGCAACAGTGGCATCTATGCACCAACCATCCGCTACCACGAAGGGCGCTTTTACATGGTCACAACGGTGTTCCCCTCACGTCGCCACTTTTATGTGTGGACTGACAATCCCGCTGGGGAATGGTCGGAACCTATCGTCATCGACTTCGCCATCGGTAGCTGCGACCCGACACTGTTCTGGGACGAGGGCAAGTGCTATTTCCTGTGGAAAGAGGGCGACATCAAGATCTGCGAGATTGACGTGACGACGGGTAAACAACAAGGAGAGATTCACCATCTGGGCACTGGCCTCGGCGGTCGTTATCCTGAGGGGCCGCATATCTATAAAAAGGACGGCTACTATTATCTGCTGCTGGCCGAGGGTGGCACAGAGCACGGGCATCACGTAAACATCCTGCGGAGCAAGAGTCTCTTTGGTCCCTACGAGCCCAACCCTGCTAATCCCATCCTCTCACATTTCAACATGAAGATGCAGAACAGTCCGATTCAGGGGCTGGGTCATGCCGACTTGGTGCAGGCGCCCGACGATTCTTGGTGGATGATCTGCCTGGGCTATCGCACCAGCGGTTACCTGCAGCACGTGATGGGACGCGAGACGATGCTGGCGCCCGTGCAGTGGGCAGAGGGCGGTTGGCCGCTGGTGAACGGAAATGGCACGCTGCAGATAGATATGCAGTGCCAGACGATGCCCCAGGTGCCGATGCCGCAAGACCCTGTGTGTGAGGAATTCGACTACGTCAAGCGCAATGCACCTGCCGACAGCTATCACTCCTTGGGCTTGCCAATGGGTTGGATGAGCTTATGTAACCCCGACTATAGCAAATACTCGCTGACGGAGCGCAAGGGGTTTCTGCGTCTCCGCCCCAGCACGATTGACCTCAGTGAGACTGCTGCGCCCACGTTCGTCGCCCGCCGTCAGACCGAACTGAACTTCACGGCCACGGCCCTGTTCGACCTCTCTCAAATGACAGAAGGCATGCAGGCTGGCATCACCGCCTATGCCGCCCCGCAGAACCACTACGACGTGGTAGCAGAACGTCGTGACGGAAAACTCTTCGTCAAGTCCGTCGTTCGTCTCGGCCAGACCAGCCACTGCGAAAAGGAACTTCCTTTGGACAGCGACAAAGTCTATCTGCGCATCATCTCCGATAAGGACTTCTACTATCTGCAGGTATCATCAGATAGCACCAACTTCACCACGCTGGCAAAGATGGAGTACCGTTTCCTCAGTACCGAGACCATTGGCGGTTTCACCGGTGTCATGCTTGGTCTCTTTACGCAGTGCAGCCAAGATACAGAAGGCTATGTGGATGTAGATTGGTTTGAATACTACACAAAATGATTGATATCTTTGCAACAAACTCGGAAAAGGTCCGTCCAGCAGTCACACGATGGGACCAGACAATGCAGCACGTATCTACACCAAGCGCCATCCCGAGGCAAAGAACTTCGAAGTAACCCTCTACGGCAGTCTCGCTGCCACGGGAAAAGGTCATATGACCGATGTAGCCATCATCGATATACTCAGTAAGATTGCCCCTGTTAACATCGTATGGAAGCTGTGAAACGAGGCCTCGATGCAGAAGGTGCCCTACCTGGTCCATTAGGTTTGTCGCGCAAGGCCGTATCCTACTATGTAAAGGCGCAAGGGTACAATGAAGCCGCTCGTTACAGCGCCATGCTCTATTCCTATGCATTGGCTGTCATTGAGGAGAATGCCTGTGGAGGTACGATTGTGACGGCACCTACCTGTGGCAGTTGCGGCATACTCAAGGAAACTAGTGAAGGGGGACTTGCCTAGGAGTATAAAGAGTAAGGCTACCATTCGTTGAACAAATCGGGGTGTTCATTGATTATAATTGGTGTACACCCTATTTATTCTTACCTTTGCAAAATCAAAAGACTACGTATATATGAAGAAGATCATTTTATTTCTGACGATGCTGGTAGGGACGCTGACGGCGCAGGCCGATAGTTATACCTACCTGACCTTTGAGACGACGGATGGGGCAAAGGGTTCGGTATCTGTCGAAGAATTGACGCTGACCATCAGCGGAACTACACTGACGGCGGGAACGCAATCGTTCACCCTCTCGAATTTGAGCAAGATGTACTTCTCGAACACCGACGAAACAACGACAGGCATCGAGGTAATCACCAGTGCTACACTCGACGAAGCCACCGACATCTACGACCTGCAGGGCCATAAGGTCACGAAGGCACAGATGCGCAAGGGTGTGTATATCGTAAAGACAAATAGCAGGACTTATAAAATGGTGGTAAGATGAAAGATTCTATTAAGAAAGGCAAACGGATATTATTATCAATGATAGCCATCATGTTGGCGATAGCAGCTTGGGGCCAGACGCTGAATGTACAGGTGGGTTGCGTGACCTACCAGTTTCCTGCCTCACAGACGGGCGAGATGACCTACGCCGATGGAGAGACCGTGACCATCATGGGCAAGGCGTTTACGCTGGCAGACATCACAGCGATGACGGTGAACAACAGCGAAGTCATAGACGGCACCATAGGCATCAGTTATAACGGCTCGACAGCAACGGTGACGGTGGCTGGCAACGTGGCGCAATACGTCACCCCGACGGTCAGCGGGGCTCACGTGTCGATAGCCCAGAGCGACGACCTGGCTGAGGAAATCACCTATACGCTGAGCGGCACATCGACCGACGGCGAGTTCTATATGTCGGGCTCGTACAAGGCGACGATAGAGCTGAATGGTCTGACACTAACCAACGCGACGCCAGTATATAGCGGTGCCGCCGTACACATCCAGAACGGTAAGCGCATCAAGGTAAAGCCCGTTACCGGCACCACCAGCACACTGGTAGATGCTGCCAGCGGTTCACAGAAGGGCTGTCTCTACATCAAGGGCCATGCCGAGTTTGCGCAGAAGGGTACATTGAACGTGGTGGGCAACGTGAAACACGGCATCAAGACCGGCGAGTACTTCACCATCAAGAACGCCACCATCAACGTGACTTCTGCTGTGGGCGACGGCATCAACTGTGCCGAGTACTTCCTCATGGAGAGCGGCACGATTAACATCAGCGACACACAGGATGACGGCATCCAATGCGACATCGATGGCGACGCCTCGACGGGCGAGACCATCGACCACGAGGACGAGGACAGCGGCAACATTTATATCGAGGGTGGTACCATCAACATTACCGTCACGGCCGATGCTGCCAAGGGCATCAAGGGCGAGGGCGACATGAAGATCAGCGATGGCGACATCACCGTGAATACCACTGGCGGCGGCATATGGGACAGCGACAAGGTGAAGACCAAGGCTTCGGCCTGTCTGGGTGCCGACGGTAATATGACTATCAGCGGCGGCACGATGAATCTGACCAGCACGGGTGCAGGTGGCAAGGGCATCAACGGTGACGGAACGTTTACTGCTACGGGTGGTACAGTCGTTGTCAAGACTAGCGGTAATGCCGTCGTGGCATCGTCGAGCGGCACGCTATCTACCGTTAGCAATTCGCAGCAGCTCGATAACTATGACAGCGACTACAAGTCATCGCCCAAGGGCATCAAGATCGACGGGGCCATCCTGATCAGCGACCTAGCCGTCATCAGCGTCACCACCACAGGTGCAGGCGGCGAGGGTATCGAGAGTAAGACCTGCATCAACATCACAGGCGGACAGGTGACCGTCAATGCCTCGGACGATGCCATCAATGCCTCGTATAACGACGACACCAAGAGCCTGAGCAATGCCGGCGACCTGACCATCAGCGGTGGTTACGTCTATGCACACTCCACCGGCAACGACGGCATCGACGCCAACGGTAACGTATATATAAAAGGTGGTGTGGTCTATGCCATCGGCACTACATCGCCCGAAGTGGCTATCGACGCCAACAGCGAGGAGCAGAAGAAGCTCTACGTCACTGGCGGCACCATCATTGCCATCGGTGGTCTGGAGAACGGCGCACAGCTTACGCAGGCGTGCTATCAGGCTTCGTCGTGGAACAAAAACACCTGGTATGCGATGACTGTAGGCAGCGAGACGTTCGTCTTCCAGACACCATCCAGCGGCGGCAATACACTCGTTGTCAGCGGAGCCTCGCAGCCTACGCTCATGAGCGGTGTTACCGTTAGCAGCGGCACCAGTATCTTCGACGGTGTTGGCTATACCGGTGCCACTTATAGTGGCGGTTCCAGTGTCAGCCTCTCGTCCTACACAGGAGGTGGCGGATTTCCCGGCGGTGGCGGAGGCCCTGGTGGACACTGATTCCCAAATAAATCATAAATCCCAAGGCTTGGCATGTACCTGATGCACATTTTCTTCTTGAGCAATATCGGGTAGTAAATGGATTGTTGGTTAGTTGGTTAGCCCTTTACTTCCCTTTCCTGAACTCCCTCGGATTCATGCCCTTCATCCTGTGGAAGAAGCGGGCGAAGGTGGTGACTTCGGCAAAATGGAGCTGGTCGGAGATTTGGGTGATGCTCATCGAGGTCTGACGCAGGAGGAACACGGCCTCCATCAAGAGCATCTGGTTGATGTAATCTACAACGGTGCGGCCACCTGATACCTGACGTACGACACGCGAGAGATAGGTGGTAGTGATACAGAGGCGGCCGGCATAGAAACCGATGTCGTGATGCTCAGCGAAATGCTGGGGCAGCAGATGGAGGAAACCAAGGAAGATTTCCTCAACGCGCTTGGGGAAGCGGTGTTCACGGATGCTGTGCTGCTGGACGGTGGAGAGATCGGTGAGGAAGAGGTTGTAGAGCATGCGCAGACTGTCATTGGCCAGTGGAAGTCCCATCTGCTGATAGTGAATCATCATCTGCATCAGTTCGCGCAGGCGGCGAAAATCATCAGCCTTCAGCGGCAGCACGGGTGAGGTAAGTTCCACCACCGTGAAGTAGGCCGTACGGATGGCATCGCGCACTGTGGGCAGACTAAGCGTGAAGTGTTCGTCGGCCAGCAGGCAAATGGCGCTGTAGTCGCTGGAAGACGAAAGGATGGTTATCTCGAAGCCTGGCGAATAGGTATAGAGGTCGCCCTCACGAAGCGTCATTTCGCTATTATTATATAATATGGTAAGCCAGCCTCGCGTGATAATCGTATAGATGTAACACGACAGGAATCCGTGCGTCTGGTTAGCGCCGAATGACCACTCAGCATTGGTCTCCAAGCAGAAGACGTTTCCATCCCACTCACCCTCGGGTACGGGCAGGTTTCTAATTTGCCAAAATTCCTTCAAGCTATACATAATGTCACTATTTGGGGGCAATGTTGCGATTAAGCGAGTGCAAAGAGCTTGCTCATTTTGCCGAGCGTGAGCAACTTCGCACAGATTTTCTGTGCAAAGATACTTATATTTTTTGAATTTGTTCCTTTTTAGTCGGTTTTTGTTTCGTTTTAGCTTGCAATTCTATGGAAAAAACGTCGTAACTTTGCAGCGTGATTAAAATCACACCGCGAAGTCAGGCTGCACCTCAGCATAAAGCGAGCTTTTTGCATTCGGTTTGCACTGACCTTGCACCCAGATAACAAATAACATTATTATTCACTTAAAAACAAATCAGATTATGGACAAGCAGAAATCAATCGAAGCATTGCAGTTCTTCGTAACTGGCCTCTCTGAGGGCGCATTCGTACACAAGGTACAGGGACAGATTTTCAAGGCTCAAGGCTTCACGAAGCTGGGCGAGAAGTACATCGGCCACTACAATGAGGAGATGGAGTGGGTAGAGAAATTCATCGATCGCATTCTCGACCTTGGCGGTGAGGTAAAAGTTGAGAAGCATGAGGCTCGCGCACTGTGCTACGATCCTATCGAGTACATCAAGGAAGACCTGAAGATTCAGGAGCCAGGTGTAGAGTTGCTGCGCAAGTGCATGGGTTCGGTATGCGAGGACTATCTCACCTTCGACATTCTGAAAGCTTATCTGGCTGACGAGGAGGAAGACCTCTACTGGAGTCAGGGCGCACTCGAGATGATTGAGAAGATTGGCGCACAGAACTGGCTGATAACACAGATGTAATATGAAGGAGAAGGTATTACAGGCCATGCGTGAGTTCGGCGCTCCCGTGAACGCTGGCAAGATTGCGGAAATCACAGGTATTGACCGCAAGGAGGTGGACAAGGCATTTGCCGAGTTGAAGAAAGAGGGTGCCATTGTGTCGCCCGTCCGTTGCAAATGGCAGCCCGCATGATGAGTTTAAAATTAAGGGTTAAGAATTATGGAAATCAAAGCAGTAAAATTCCGTAAAGACGGATTCTACACTCAGCCCTTCGTGTTCGGAGGTGAGGAAGGACAAGACAAGTTTGACAAGAACGTGCGCTATCGCGGCACTCTTCAGAACTACCTGATAGACACAGGCAGCGAGGTGATACTGGTGGATACTGGCCTGCCTGCAGGATTCCCAGAGGAAGTTCCAAATGAAGATTCCCCCATCTTCACCGGCAAGGACATCAGTAGCTATATGGATGCTTTCAAGAACCTAGGCTACAAACCTGAACAGGTAACAAAGATACTGGTTACACACAAGCATGCTGATCACACCGGCGAACTGAAGAGTTTCCCCAACGCGAAGATCTATGTGAACCAGGAGGAGATGGATGCCGCCGAACTTCAGGGATTGACGAACATCGTTCCCGTCAGCTATACCGACGGTGCGTATTACAACTTCCCCGAAAGCCAAAAGATAGCCGACGGCATCTACTACATCAAGGCTAAGGGCCACACCAAGGGCAACAGCATCATTGTGGTGGAGATGGACGGCCTGTTCTACATGATTCACGGCGACATCACCTATGTCGATGAGGCACTTTACGAGGACAAGCTGTCTATCGTTTTTGATGACCTACCTGCTGCCCGAGAGACCCTCAACCGCGTGCGTGAGTTCGTCCGCAACCACCCCACCGTATATTGCGGCACCCACACAC
>Ga0310786_10013483_pt1 | contig 10086 bp, 6 predicted proteins | sample AusTroGonzalo_MG_FD_203881 | JGI IMG/M metagenome (GOLD analysis project Ga0310786, IMG submission 203881) | Bovine rumen microbial communities from tropical cattle in Woodstock, Queensland, Australia - Gonzalo_03 (v2) (version 2) | ecosystem: Host-associated > Mammals > Digestive system >... | reverse complement strand
ATACTCATGGGAGGATTCCTGTTGGCTCTATTGGCTCAACGCTTTGTGTTCCGCGACGCTGAACTGAAAAGCGAAATCATCAGCGGACTATTTCTTCTGCTGGCTACACTACTCGTCCTGATGGTCTATCCGGCATCGCCCATTGCTCCATTACTCATGGGACTGAGCGTAGGCATCATTGGTTCGCGCTATCTGTTGTTTTTCATCAAACTGAGCCGTCATTGCAAGCGCGGTACATCTCAAAGCACATTCTTTCTTGGTTGGGAAACTGGCATTACCTTGGGATTAGCCTTAGGCTATGCCTTGTTTTACGACCATCGTGAACTGTTGTTCTATGTCGCCATCTCGCTGACACTTGTAAGCCTCCTATTCTACCATTTCCACACGCATAATTGGTTCCTAAACCATAAAAACCGCTAAGAAACACACATTTTGACACAAATATTTGGTGGATTCACCTTTTTTCCTTAACTTTGTGCGAGTTTTTATGACTAAAACCTTCGCCTGTGTCTAAAAGCGTTTTACATCGTCTGGGCGTTATGCTCGTCAGTTGTCTGCTATGGCCGACAACCATAAATGCTTTGGGCGATCCTGAACGCGTCTTTTCCACGTACGATGCATCGAACGGACTGGCGGACAACAGTTCACAGTCTATCCTATGTACCAAGACTGGACGTATGCTCATCAGCACCATCGGACACATCAATTTCTACGATGGCGATACCTTTGTACATATAGACCCCCAGGAAGAGAGCATATTCCCACTGCCAAAGTACAGAGGCCACTACCACCTGTATTTCGACAAGCATCACCACCTTTGGGTGAAAGACCAACGTCAGGTCACCTGCGTGGACTTGACATTAGAACGTTTCGTGACAAACGTGGACGACATCTTCAAGGGGCTGGGTATGAAGGAACCTGTCGAAGACTTATTTGCCGACATCAACAACCATTTGTGGCTACTCTCCGGCAATACACTATACGGTGTGGACGATAAGACGAAAATCAATATCCGTCACAGCTCTGAACTGCAGGATGTGGCTGTCTACAACAACCGCCTGCTATTGCAATTCTTCGGCAATGGCACAGTGTCAGCCATCGACATGAAAACAGGGAAACACCAGTTTGACGTTCAGGCATTCACCGATGGTGACACGTTGCGCTTCAGCAATTCGTCAGTCATCCTGCCCGATAGCAATATCTACTATCAGATACGTAATGGTGAAAGGGAAGCGTTATTGTTGCGTCTCGACATTGAGAAGCGTCAATGGACACAACTGATGGCCCTACCCTATCACCTGAACAATATGGTGTTAAAGGATGGCGTATTGTATATCGCTTCGGAATACGGCTATTGGATGTACGATGTTACGACGGGCGAGAAAGAGCACGTCGAAGCCATCAAGATGTCGCAATTCCGCACATTGGAGACAGACATCAACACGATAGCTTTCGACCGTCAGGGGGGAATGTGGCTTGGTACTGAGAGACGAGGCATTCTCTATTCACCTCCTTTCCGCTCGGCATTTGTCAACTACAACTGGAGCCAACCAGAGGCTCTCGCCTATGAGGCACTGCTAAGCAAGACACTTACAGATCAGCCCCGACTGGCACGCCACGTAAACTGCCAATTCCGCGATAGCCGTGGATGGCTTTGGACGGGGCTCTATACTGGACTGAAACTGGAGCGTCCAAATCAAAAGGACATCATCTATAGCGACAAAAACGGCCTGCAGAATGCGATGATCCATTGCGTCATTGAGGACGACAATCACAACATCTGGGCTGGAACCAGTTTCGGCCTCTCACATTTGATTATCAAGAATGGCGAGGTCGTCAATATTGATACCTATACCCAGAAAGACAATGTTCCCAACGAGTCGTTCGTCAACGCGCGAGCCTTGAAAAGACCCGATGGAACCATCATCATGCAGTCGCTGGATCATATCATCGTGTTCAATCCCAAGGATCTGCCGCAGGACCTTCTGAGAAATATGAGGCTGTTTCCTAAACTGGTCAGAGTAATGGTCAACGGACACAATCTGGAGACTGGAATGGAACTCGATGGCAAGGTTATTCTCGACCGTGCCGTATCGCGTATTTGGGAAATCAGTGTTGACTACGACCTGAACACACTGTCACTGACATTTTCCGGACTGAATTTCGCACGTCCTGTACAGACCTGCTATCGCGTACGTGTGCAAGGCTTGCATGACGATTGGAAGGTGTACACCTTCAACAACTCTCAAGGCCAAGTGGATTCCAAGGGACTCTTCCACCTGCAGTTGCCCGCACTGAAACCTGGCAAATATGTCGTTGAGGTTCAGGTGTCAATGGATCCCAACCATTTCGAGGTGCCCCCCCACTCGTGGACCGTTTACGTCAATGAACCTTGGTGGCGTTCTACAGGCATCTACCTGTTACTCGGACTGATTGTCCTCCTGCTCGCCATAGCCAATGTGATGCTGTACAACTACAACACTCGCCTAAGCATGATGCGCATCAACAAGGAAACCGACATCATGCGCCGCATTCGCAACTATATGAGTCGTTGTGATGAACTGCGCAACGAATTGCTACTGCCCAGTGCAACAGCTACGGAAGAAGAAAAGGAAGACGGACTCCAACAGAACAAGCTGTTCTTCGACACTATGCTCGTCATCGTTCCTTATCTGCGCACCCATTCCAATGAGCAAGTTACCATGCGCACCCTTTCCGAAAAGACAGGCATGGATGTGACCAAACTCTTCGAATTGTTGTCGTCCAACTTCTATCAGAGTCCAAGACAAATGGTAGGCCGGCTCCGTTTGCAGGAAGCTTCCGAACTATTGCTCACTACTGACAAAACTATTGAGGATATTGCCAACGAACTGATGTTTGTAACACCAAACTATTTCATCTCCAGTTTCTACCACCACTTCCGTAAAACACCGAAGGACTATCGGAAATCCAAGGCTCTGTAGCCCACCAGACGCCATGTTCGCGCGCCCGTACCTTTATAATATATAAACGCCTGATAGAGGTTTTCCGTTTGGAAGAAATTACCCTCCGACGGGGGATTGCTTCCGTCTTCATTGACAAACTGGTAAGAATAATATCCTTGTTTCTGTATCAGTCGGGCCCTATACTTTCCAGCCTCCGCATCATAGTCCATCCTATAGTGCTCACGCTGACTATCGGTAGTCCAGTGGCCACTGATGTAGATGTCACCTTGCCAAGGACTTATCAGTTCGTAGTTCACCCACACATAGTCACACGTATAGTCCACCTCCCTATTGTCACTGTTGCGGATGACGAAGGCTCCTTCAGCACTGACATCCGTCAGATAGTTTCTCCTGACGGTGGCAGCAAAGGGCCATGCCTCGTAGTTCTTGCCGTTCCACCCTATGCGGTCCAGTCCCATCGTGGTATGACTGACGTCGAGTATCTCAAACTTATGGAATTCATTGCCGGCATCGAATATCAATGCCTTGTTGTGCTCCCACGTCAGTCCCTGAGCGGAAATGAAATTGGGACGGACATCATGACGTGCCAAGTCCTCGCGCCAGTTCTGCATCACAACAGTACGTATCTCTTCGTCCACATTCAGCACGCGCAACGTGTTATATTTTACAGTCATCGACAGCTGCTGGTGGCTGTCATTGTGGTCTACATCGGTATTGGTCGTCACATTCAAGCCTACGCTCATCAGCGGTTCCACCACATAGAACTCTACCTCCACCACCTTTTCGTCATCATTGTCTTCGTCAACGACAGTCAATCGGTAGTTTCCGCTCATCTTCAGCCTGCAACGCTCGTTAGGAATCGTCAGCCGGTAGTGCGTATACATCACGGTAGTATTGATGCTATTCTGGTAATCTTCTATGGGGTTGTCGTTGAACCCTACCAGCCAGTCGCTCTCAAACAGGTCGTCGGACACAGTCCAGTCTGCCTCGCAATGTTCCAGATGATACACGAAGCGGTGGTAGTCATGCGACAGTTCGTCGAAACCAATCCTCAACCTGTCACCACTCCCCAGTTCCATCACAGGACGGTTCATCCAGTCACCGTTCACCACACTGGTCAGCGAACGCACGTTCTCCGTGAATATCCTGTTGCCAGCCCACCCTGTCAGGGTTGCCAGCACCATCGTTGTCAACATTAAAAGCCGTTTCATGTGGGCAAAAGTAAGAAATAAAAATGAGTTGACCAAATAAAAGCAAAACAAAAGCGGAATAAAATGCAAATAAAAACTAATTTATTTTGTATTCTACATGTTTTTTCGTACCTTTGCATGGTTTTAGAAAATAGTAAAAACGCGTCAGCGGGCTTGAAAATGCCCTTAAACGCAAAATTTGGAAAATAATGGATCAGACATTTGACAACGACAGAATTGTAAAAATCAACATTGAGGAGGAAATGAAATCCTCGTACATCGACTATTCGATGTCGGTGATTGTTGCCCGTGCCTTGCCTGATGTGCGCGACGGCTTCAAGCCCGTTCATCGCCGCATCCTCTATGGTATGATGGGCATCAACAACGTTAGCACACAACCTTATAAGAAATGCGCCCGCGTCGTCGGTGAGGTACTGGGTAAGTATCACCCCCACGGCGACTCTTCCGTCTATGGTGCCCTCGTACGTATGGCCCAGGAGTGGAACATGCGCTACACGCTGGTCGACGGACAGGGTAACTTCGGTTCCGTCGATGGTGACTCTCCTGCAGCTATGCGTTACACAGAGTGCCGCCTCTCGAAGATGGGTGAACATATCATGGATGACCTCGAGAAGGACACCGTCGATATGGTCAACAACTTCGACGACTCTTTGGTGGAGCCCAGTGTCATGCCTACCAAGATTCCTAACCTCTTGGTGAATGGTGGTAACGGTATTGCCGTCGGTATGGCTACCAATATGCCTACCCACAACTTGGGTGAGGTTATCGATGGTTGCTGTGCCTACATCGACAACCCCGATATCGATACCGATGGACTGATGCAGTATATCCCAGGTCCCGACTTCCCCACTGGCGCCTATATCTACGGATTGGCCGGTGTGCGCGATGCCTACGAGACTGGTCGCGGACGTATCGTCATGCGTGCCAAGGCTGAGATTGAGACCACCGAGACCCACGACAAGATTGTCGTTACGGAGATTCCTTACGGTGTCAACAAGGCCGACCTCGTGAAATATATCGCTGACCTCGCCAACGAACACAAGATTGAGGGCGTGGCCAATGTCAACGATGAATCTGGACGTCAGGGTATGCGTATCGTGGTGGATTGCAAGCGTGATGCCAATGCCAACGTACTGCTCAACAAACTGTTTAAGATGACCGCTCTACAGAGCTCATTTTCAGTCAATAACATTGCATTGGTCAAGGGTCGTCCCCGTCTGCTTTCACTGAAGGAGTGCGTGAAATACTTCGTCGAGCATCGTCACGACGTGACCATCCGTCGCACCAAGTACGACCTGAAGAAAGCCCAGGAGCGTGCACACATCCTCGAAGGTTTGATCATTGCGGTCAACAATATCGACGAAGTAGTACACATTATTAGAAATAGTAAGACCCCCAGCGATGCCCAGCGCAACTTGGAGGCTCGCTTCGAGCTCGACGAACTCCAGTCGAAGGCTATCGTCGATATGCGTCTGTCGCAGTTGACGGGTCTGCGTGTCGACCAGCTCCATCAGGAGTACGACGACCTCATGAAACTCATTGCCGACTTACAGGAGATTCTCGACAATCCTGAGCGTTGCAAGCAGGTGATGAAGGACGAACTGCAGGAAGTGAAGGAGAAGTATGGCGACCCGCGTCGTACGGAGATTATCCCCTTCGACCACGAGTTCAATGCCGAGGACTTCTATCCCGACGATCCTGTGGTCATCACCATTTCACACATGGGTTACATCAAGCGCACCCACCTCGACGAGTTCCACGAACAGGGTCGCGGAGGTGTCGGTGCAAAGGCTGCACGCCATCGCGACAACGACTTTGCCGAGTACATCTATCCTGCCACCATGCACAACACGTTGCTCTTCTTCACTCAGAAGGGTCGCTGCTACTGGCAGAAGTGCTACGAGATTCCTGAGGGCGACAAGGGCTCGAAGGGTCGCGCCATCCAGAATATGCTGAATATCGAGCCCGACGATGCCATCAATGCCGTACTGCGCATCAAAAATTTCAACGACGAAGAGTTCCTGAAGTCACACTACGTCATGTTTGCCACCAAGCAGGGTATCATCAAGAAGACCCGCCTCGATGCTTATAAGAACGTGCGTGCCGCTGGTGTACGCGCCATCAATATCAACGAGGGCGACGAGGTGGTAGGCGTTCGTCTGACCAATGGCCATAACGAGATTCTGCTGGCTAACCGCAATGGTCGTGCCGTACGCTTCGACGAGAACGACGTCCGCACCATGGGCCGTGTTTCTACAGGTGTCATCGGTATGCGTCTCGATGGTGGCGACGACGAGGTGGTAGGCATGGTATGTGTCAACGACCCGAATATCGAGACTATCATGGTTGTCTCTGAGAATGGCTATGGCAAGCGCTCCGAGGTCGAGGACTACCGCAAGACCCTGCGTGGTGCCAAGGGTGTGAAGACCCTCGCCGTTACCGAGAAGACGGGTCGTCTGGTGGCCATCAAGGTGGTTACCGACGAGAACGACCTCATGATTATCAACAAGTCGGGCATCCTCATCCGCCTGAAGGTGGCCGATGTCCGCGTCATGGGCCGTGCTACCCAGGGTGTCCGTCTCATCAACCTCGCCAAGAAGAACGACACCATCGCCAGCGTCTGCAAGGTGATGTCTTCGCAGGAGGAGGATGTCGAAGAGGCCGAGGTACTCAACGAAGAGGAACCCAACACTGATTCACAGGGAGCTCCCGTTATCGACGTAGAATAAAATTTTTGTGTGACAATAAATAATTAATGTTTAACCAATAAAGAAAGACTTATGAAAAAAGTTTTGTTTATGGCAATCGCGCTCATGGCAAGCACCATGACCTTTGCCGCAAAGAGTGACGCCCTGAAGGCTATCACCAAGAGTAAGGACTATGCCGAGGCAGCTCAGCTGCTGAAGAACAGCCTCAGTCAACTGGCCGACGATGCCGAGAAGGCAGAGGCTTATAACCACCTCGTCGACCTCGCTATGGCCAAAGTGCAGAACGAGACGGGTACCATTGCCGAAAACCAGGCTGCTTTGCAGTTGGGTACTGGCAAGGCCAAGGAGTACGACACACTGGGACTGGGCGACGGTATCTGCAACGCCATCGAAATGGCTATCGAGTGCAACAAGTACGACCAGCTGCCCGATGCAAAAGGCAAGGTAAAGCCTCGTTTCGCTGAGAAGAATGCCCAGCGCATCTGGGCTGTACGTGCCAACCTCGTCAACATCGGCCAGACTTGCGCTCAGAACGGCAACGAGGCTGGTGTGCTGAAGTACTGGGGTGCTTTCACCGATTCTGCCGAGGAGCCTCTCTTCGCCGCTATGGATAAGACTCCCGAGAAGGAGTATGCCGCTCAGGTAGCCTTCTTCGCAGGCCGCTATGCCTTCCAGGCAAAGGAGTTGGAGCGTGCCAACAAGTATTTCGAGATTGCTAAGCGCGACCCAACGCAGAAGGAAGAAGCTCTCAACTTCCAGCTCTTTGCCATGCGCCAGCAACTGACCACCCGTGAGGACTCACTGGGATTCATCAACACGCTGAAGCAGATCTACGAGCAGGAGCCCGAGAACGATGTCGTCATCGACGGTATCAACTCGATGTACGAAGGCATGAAGGACAAGGCCGCACAGACCGCCTTCCTCGATGCTCACCTGGCTAAGTACCCCAACTCATTCACTGCCCTGGCCGACAAGGGTCTCATGGCCATGAACGAGAACAACGCTGAAGAAGGTGCAAAATGGCTCCGCAAGGCCAGTGAGGTCAAGGGCGACAATCCTGTCGTTTGGACCTATCTGGGCGTTTGTCTGAACGTTCTTGCCGCCAATGCTACCGACACGGCTGCTGGCATGAAATACTTCGACGAGGCCATCGCTGCTTTCGACAAGGCTAAGGAACTCGATCCCGACCGTGCTCAGGCTAACTGGGGCTACAACCGCTATCAGGCTTACTACGGCCGCTACGGCGAGGACGATCCCAAGACGAAGGCTGCTGAGGCTGACATGAAACGCTAAGAGTTTTAGGTCAATAGATAAAAGACTCCCACTCTTTCGAGCGGGAGTTTTTTTATCACATCAACTTAACCTTTCTGCGATTCGCGAACGGTCGCACGGCAAAGTGAATCCAGAGGCTCTTAGCGCTTTGCTCTATCAGGAGCTCGTCGAAGTCCTCTTGCGACTCGTCTGCGATGTCTAACAAGATACACGCATAGCGTATCGCCTGTTCCTTACCCAACACGTGGATATCCACCGCACAACCCGTCAGATGGTTCGACCCAGCCACACCACCTACGGCCTTGTTCACCGCCTCTGAACGATAGCCGGAGTTGATGATAATCGGGTCGTTCCCTTCGCCATACCTCCGGTTATATTCGTCGCGCAACATTTCCAACCAGCGGCAAAGGCGTTTTAGGTTTTCGATGTGTACGTGACTGGGGATGTTGCCATCCTGCGTTTTCGCACTTGTTTTGCAGAGCTCCCCCAGCGTGAAATGCTGGGAGAGTCGTGCTTGCTTGTTGATTTCTACGTTGTTCATCTTTCTAACTGTTTAATGTATACGAAAAAACATACTTTGTAAGAATGTAAGATTGTAAGAATGTAAGATTTCACTTTTTCTTTATCCAATTCTTGCCGTCCTTGTCAACCCAACCGTCGCCCTTCCACCTGCAAATGATGGTGTACAGGGCACCGTCGCTAAACTCACTACCCTTCAGCCTGCGCAGGTCTTGCATCGTGAATGGCGAGGGCAACTGGTTGTAGATGTTGCCATTGATCGTACCGCCCGGGGTATCGTCGGCATGATCGGAATAGTGCTTGGCCAACAGCGGTCTGAACACCTTCAACTGCATCTGTAGCGTGTATTCGGCCATCTTGACGGCGAAGTCCACACAGGCGTTCGATTCCTTGCCTGCCAACAGCATAAACACCACGCCACAACGGAAACCAATCACTCCGGCACGGCGACGGAAACGGTCTTTGATGACGTCCATATCCATCGACGCTTCCACGCGCTTCTCCTCCAACCAACGGTCGATGGCCTTGCGAATACGGGGTGTGTCGTAGAATCCCGTGGCCGTGCGCAACAATGCCGTAGCCTGAATGATTCGGTTCTGGTCGGCATCCGAGAGCTCCTTGAAGACGGTAATCTTCTCAAACAACCCATCGGGCATCTCCGAGAGCATCATACGGCTCGACAGGCCGTTTTCAGCGTTCGACTCATTCTTGCCCGAAAACATCTTCTTGGTGGTCCGTGGCGTGCCGAGGATGGTCCACGAGTAGGCCACTCTGACATCTCCGCTCTCCGACTGGTCGGAATTATAGTCTACGCCCCAACGCTCACGGGCAAAGGCATTTCTGTAGATGTCCCACTTCTGAGCCCACGAACCGCCACCGTTCGACTTCAACAGCGTCTCGGCCTCAGTACAGATGGAGTACAGACAATGACCCTGCGACTGCTTCAGTCGTTTCAATAGTTTCGAACACGAGATAGTGATAGGTACCACCCTGACTACGCCCTTCGGAGCCTCCTGTGCACGCTCGTTGGCCTTACGCTGGCGATTGGCCTCGCGCACCTTGTCCTCGCGTTCCCTGATGAGTTCGTCGTCGTGGCGAAGGTCCACCAGCCAACGCTCCACGGCCTCCTCGATGCACGACTTGTTGGAAGCCTGCTCACCCAAGATGATGGCCATACCGCCCAGATAGCTCATCTTGCCGTCACAATAGCGATAGGTCACTCCGTCTGCCAAAGCCATCAGGGCGGGCATCTGACCCACTATCAGCGCCGGCCACATCTTCTCAGGATAGGGCTTCAGGCTCTCTTTCAATCCTATCGGCAACTTGTTGGTGTCGTAATTCCACGGCAAGGTCGATGGCGCTGAGGGCACAGAAGGGTCAGTCCCCTTTGCATCATCCGCCTTCAGCGAGCGCAAAAAGACCTCTTTCTGC
>Ga0310786_10013482_pt1 | contig 10087 bp, 8 predicted proteins | sample AusTroGonzalo_MG_FD_203881 | JGI IMG/M metagenome (GOLD analysis project Ga0310786, IMG submission 203881) | Bovine rumen microbial communities from tropical cattle in Woodstock, Queensland, Australia - Gonzalo_03 (v2) (version 2) | ecosystem: Host-associated > Mammals > Digestive system >... | reverse complement strand
AGCCAGACTCATAGAGATGTATCCTTATCGTATCCAGAGAGTGAAATGGGCGGACTCCCCTAGCTCAGGCTCGTTCCAGGCGACCGTGAGGGTGATCTCATACATGGAGTCGTATGTCGTCAATGAGATCATGGATGTGATAAACAACTTCAAGTCCTCGCTGCGGTCCTTCAATGTGATCGAGAACCAGAAGTCCGGATGCTATGACATTACGATGAAGATTTCCGTGCCTTCCAACACGGAACTTGACAAGGTAATCTCGCAGATAAGGAACCTGAAGAGCGTCCAGAAAGTATCCCGTCAGTAATATCCTAACGAGACCTCATCATTGCGGACAGCGCACGCTGGAATTCATTGGCGTTGCGCGTATGTTCGCTGTATGTGGTGGCGAAACGATGTGTGCCGTTGAAGTCAGGGCTGGCGCAGAAATAGAGGTAGCCATGCCTGTCAGGATTCAGCACAGCTTCCAGGGCAGCCTTTGACGGCACGCAAATAGGAGCAGGAGGCAGTCCTGCATGAGTGTACGTATTGAATGGAGAATCCACCTCAAGATGCTTCTTGAGTATTCTCGCAGGCTCGTAGTCGAAACAATACGCAACAGTAGGATCCGCCTGGAGCCTCATTCCCAGACGAAGACGGTTCAGATATACTCCTGCAATCGAAGGCATCTCCGGCTCATAGTTGGTCTCCCCGTTGACAATTGAGGCGAGTATGGACACTTCGATCATCGAAAGGCCCAGCAGCCGGGCTTTCTCTTTGTTGGCATCGGTCCAGAAAGCGTCATATGCTGCTTTCTGCCTGGCCAGCACTTCTTTCATGGACTCGGTCCAGTAGATTTCGTATGAATCCGGGATGAACAGGGCGAATACGTCCTTGCGGTCGAATCCGTATGAAGCCAGCAGCGCCGAGTCACGGAGGGCATTGATCACGTCTGCTGAATCCAGCATCATCTGGTTGCTGATCTTCCTGGCGAGACCGCTCTGCAGCCTCATGGTTCCGGAAAGGACAAGTTTGACGGGGGTCTGCCAGCCATGGCTTACCATCCTGGCGACATACGTGCTGGAGTTCGACGGAGATATAGTATAATGTCCGGGAACGACGCGGTCTGAAACTTCGGACTCGAAGGCCCTCTTTAGGCTGGCCTTGCATTTTACGGAACAGCTGTCGGCGATATATTGAAGGACATCCTCCGAGGTCATCTCCGGATAGACATAGAACTCGCACAGTCGACTGAAGTTCGGCATCCTGCGGTCATAGTACTTGTTCCATACGGACACTCCGGCAAACGCGACCACCACTACCGCCAACGGCAGGACCACGCGCAACAATATCTTCTTCATACCTATTTCCTCATTTTAATCACGTCTCCTTCTGCCGGAACATAGTCCGAAGGAAGACTGTTCATCTTGACAAGGGAGCTCATCTTCACTCCATAGCGCTGGGCGATATCCCTGAGGGATATTCCGTCCTCGTCCACAACGAATTTGTCGAGGCCTTTGGCAGCATGCTTTTTCTTGGCATGCACATACACTATCGTCCCCGGGAGAAGGTCCTGAGGAGCTGACAAGTCATTGAACTTAAGTATTTCCTTCTCGAAAAGCTTGAAGGAACGAGCTATCGATGAGTATGTCTCCCCTTCCATTGAATATACAAAAGGTACGCCGTTGATCGAGAACATCTGCCTGGTTAGGGAGAACATGAATTCACCCTCATATTTGACAGGCTCTTCCATCTTGAGCGGAGTCTCCGGAAGAACTGCGTCAGGCTGTTCAGGAGTGGATTCACGGATGGAGTCGAAACGGGTAAGGTCATAATCCTCTATGAGCTTTATCAGCTTCTGGGGATATGCCGGATCCGTGGCATAGCCGGCCTTCTTGAGGCCGTAAGCCCAAGCCTTGTAATCTTCTACGGGGTTTTCAAAAAGGGGCTTGTACCTGTCCCTGAACCTGATGAAGTCGGAATGGTCCTTGAAACTTTCTTCGGCAGTCTTATAGACACGGAAACACTCGTTCCTGCGGTCGTCGTCGTGTTTCATGGTCTTGCCCTTCCAGTTATGGCACTTGATTCCGAAATGGTTGTTGCCTTCACGGGCAAGCTTGGACTGCCCTGCCGATGATTCCAGCAGTCCCTGGGCAAGGGTTATGCTTGCGGGTATGCCGCTTCGCATCATTTCCTCGACAGCGATTGCCGAGTATTTGTCGATATATTTCACTTTCGGATCGCCGTCCTTCCTGACAGAAGCCAGGCTGAATACTGACAGCAGCATCAGAAAAGCAAGCAATGATTTCAGTTTCATTCGATTATTTAGTTTTCAGTACGCTAAGTTAGATATTCTGCTCCAATTTTTCAAGCGGAACATCAAACACGTCTCCGTCAGAGGCGGCATATGTCTCCGGAAATATCTTCCTGCATTCCTTTTCATAGAGGGCCGAGTTGTCGCATCTGGAAGAATAATGTCCGATCACAAGCTTGCGCACTCCGGCCTTCAGGGCACATTCGGCAGCCTGTACGGTGGTACTGTGGAAACGCTTTTCCGCCTGGTCGGCCAAGGCGTTGAGATACGTGGTCTCATGATAGAGCAAGTCGACGCCTTTCACCCATTCCGGGAGTTCCGGGAATGGAGCGGTATCGCTTACATATGCATAGCTTCGTGGCGTATATGGAAGATAGGCGGCATCTTCGACCTTGATCACGCTGCCGTCCTCTCTATGGACGTCCTCCCCTCTCTTTAGGGTTCCTATTTCAGTAAGAGTTAGTCCGTATCCGGCTATCGCGGGCTTCCTGATATTGAACTGAGGAGTCTTCTCCCTGATCAGATATCCGAAAGTCTCGATCTTGTGGTTCAGAGGGAAGGCCTCCACTTCAAGGCTGCGGGTCTGGTAGATGACCTCCGGAGACTTCATCTTGAGAGGAGTGAAACGGATCTCGAAAGAGAGCCCGTCTCCATAGTATGACAGGAAGAACTTGAGTATCGGTCCGAGGTTCACAGGACCGTATATGTTAACGGGAGCCGTCCTTCCCTTCATTCCCATGGTGGAGAGCAGGCCGAACAGGCCGAAAACATGGTCGCCATGGACATGGCTTATGAACAGGGAGTCGATCTTCAGTATCGGAACCCTGTATCTTATGAGCTGGGACTGGACGCCCTCCCCGCAGTCAAGAAGAAAAAAGCGCCCATGTACATCAAGTACCTGAGCGCTCTGATTCCTTCCGACAACGGGCATGGCCGAAGCCGAGCCCATTATCTTCAAAGTGAATTTCATTGAATATTATTCACCTTTCTCGAGTTTGTCCTTGAGGGCAGCGAGTTCAGAGATATCACCGAAGGTGGTCTTCTCAACGTTGGAGTTGATCTTCTTGACAGCCTTCTTTGTGGTATCAACCTCAGCGGCAGCCTTCTCAGCCTTAGCCTCTGCATAGGTCCTTACGTGTGAAACGTGGATCCTGCGGGTGCTCCTTCTGAGCTCGGTTACCTTGAATGGGAGGGTTTCGCCTGAAACTGCGGTCTTGCCATCTTCCTTGACGAGGTCACGGGAGAAGCAGAATGCCTCAGCACCATCCTCGAGAGTAATGTTAGCGCCTTTATCTGTTGAAGTACCAACGGTACCGTTTACAACTGTTCCTACAGGGTACTTAGCCTCGAGCTGATCCCATGGGTTAGGGAGAAGCTGCTTGTGACCAAGGCTGAGCTTGTGGTTAGCCTCATCGAAGTCGAGGATAACGACGTCGATCTTGTCGCCAACCTGTACCATCTCTGACGGATGCTTGATCTTGTCCCAAGAGAGGTCGCTGATGTGAACGAGACCCTCGATACCGTCCTCAAGCTCTGCGAACACACCGAAGGTGGTGATGTTGCGTACAGAAGCAGAGTGCTGGCTTCCTACAGGATATTTCTCGCGGATGTTCTCCCAAGGGTTCTCGACGAGCTGCTTGAGACCGAGAGACATCTTCCTTGCTTCGCGGTCGAGAGAGAGAATCTGTGCCTCTACCTCGTCGCCAACCTTGAGGAAGTCCTGAGCAATGCGGAGACGTGGGCTCCAAGACATCTCAGAAACGTGGATAAGACCCTCAACGCCTGGCATGATCTCTACGAATGCGCCGTAGTCAGCGATGAGAACGACTTTACCCTTAACCTTGTCGCCAACCTTGAGGTCCTTGTCGAGGCTCTCCCAAGGGTGAGCGCTAAGCTGCTTGAGACCGAGGGCGATCCTCTTCTGCTGCTCGTTGAAGTCGAGAACGACAACTTTGATCTTCTCGTCGAGCTTGACGATCTCCTCTGGGTTGTTGATACGGCCCCATGAGAGGTCGGTGATGTGGATGAGACCGTCAACACCGCCGAGGTCAACGAATACACCATAGTTAGTGATGTTCTTGACGGTACCTTCGAGTACCTGACCTTTCTCGAGCTTGCCGATGATTTCGGTCTTCTGTTTCTCGAGTTCTGCCTCGAGGAGAGCCTTGTGTGAAACTACTACGTTGCGGAACTCCTGGTTGATCTTGACGATCTTGAAGTCCATGGTCTGGTCAACGTATACATCGTAGTCACGGATAGGCTTGATATCGATCTGCGAACCAGGGAGGAAGGCCTCGATGCCGAATACATCGACGATCATACCACCCTTGGTGCGGGTCTTGACATAACCTTTGACAACGTCGCCATTATCGTAAGCGGCATTGACCATATCCCAGGATTTGAGCTGGCGTGCCTTCTTGTGGGAGAGGATGAGCTGGCCCTTGCGGTCCTCGGCTGACTCAACGTAAACTTCTACCTTGTCGCCGACTTTGAGCTCAGGGTTGTAACGGAACTCAGGAGCCATGATGACACCTTCGCTCTTGTAACCGATGTTGACGATAACCTCTCTCTTGGAGATTGAAGTAACGGTACCCTCAACGACCTCGTTCTCGACTACCTTTGAAAGGGTCTGGTCGTAAGCTTCACCGATCTTAGCTTTGTCTACGTTTCCGTAGATGTCGGCACCGCTCTCGAATGCCTCCCAGTCGAATGACTCAGGAGCCACGGAAGCGTTCTTTGCCTTCCTGGTTTCTTTTTCTGCAGGAGCCTCAACCTGAGGATCTACAGTGTTCTTGATTTCTTCTGACATAATTTCTTTGAAAAAATTAGTTGTTTAACATTATTTCTTGAGCCAAGGCCTTTCGACCTTAAGGCGCGCAAAGATACGAATAATTTTCGATATTACAACATTTTACGTTTTTTGAACACCCACAATACAACTCCCAGTGAGAGGAGCATGAAAGCTATTATGAGCACCCATGCCCAATGGAAGCCGGAAAGCGGCAGGTCCACGTTCATTCCATAGAAGCTGGCGACCAGTGTCGGAGGCATCAGCAACAGGGAAATCAAAGTGAATATCTTCATGATCTTGTTCTGCTCGAGATTGATAAGACCGACTACGGTATCCTGCAGATACTCAAGCCTCTCGAAGCTGAAGTTGGTATGGTTGATGAGGGACGAGATATCCTGCTGGAGTACGTTGAAACGAGGCTCAAGCTCGGCAGGGTACTTGTCGCTCTTCATCAGGTTGTTGATGAGACGCTGCTTGTCCACGATATTCTCACGGACGATCATGGTGTTTTCCTGCAGCTGATTGATGTCGAGGAGGAATTCCTCATTGATGTCTTCCTCCTGGTTGATCCTCCTGCTGTACTGGGCAATCTCTTTCGACATGAGCTCGATCATATCGGCATCAAGGTCGACACGCTGGTCCAGTATGTATACGAAAACCCAGTAGCCGTTCGGGAAGAGTCTCGGCACGGCCATCATCTTTCTCTGTAATTCGGTGAAACTTCGCAGAGGGACGTCCCTGAGAGTAGTCATGGTGTTTTCGACAAGGGTGAAAGACACTGCCTCCATGTTATACTCGTCCGGTCCCGGCAACAGGAAGTTTGTATTTGCGAAGATTGCGTTGTCTGTCTCTTTGAAACGAGAAGAACTCTCGATTTCCTCCGCAGTAGCCCTGCTCTGGATCTCAGTGCCGAGGAAAGCCTCGACTGCTCTCTTCTCATCTCCCGTAGGAGCGAAAAGATCGATCCACACCACATCCTCACGACGGAGCCCTGCGAAATCCGTTTCCGACTGGGAAACCTTTATTTGACCGTTGATTTTGTAGAAGATATCTACCATAGCTCTTCCTCCCATTCCGGGGTTCAGCCCCCGGCTTTAGTCCCGGCCAGTCTCCGGGAAGGTTAATAAAACACGGTGTCTGCTGACATTACGGATAAGTCAAGCATGCAAAAGTACGAATAATTTTCTTTTATTCCATAGGAATAATCCAAAATTACTCAATTGAAACGGTTGAAGGGCTCTTCATGGCGATTTTTACGGCCTCATCCACCGGCAGGTAGAAACGGTAGAAGGCGCTTTCTCCCACCTTGGAGTACCGGCTGATGAAAGCACGGATCTGCGGCATCATGTAAGGCTCGGTAGAAGCCCATTCCCCAGGCTTGAGACTGATGCCGTCAACGGAAGAGGCGAAGGCCTGGAATTCATGGCTGATGTCACATGCGTCCAGGAACGATACGAGAGCATCAAAATCTTCGATGGCCAGAAGACGGCTCCTGTGTCTGTCGAAGAATGCTGACGCGAAGCGGAGGGCAGTCGCCTTGCGGGTGCATGCGATGTAGAAATCAGTGGCTCTGGTGGTGTCCATTGGGACAAAGACGTCCGGGATGATTCCGCCGCCGCCATATACCGTACGTCCTCCCACAGTCTTGAATACAGCAGAACTGTCGGCCTTCACGCTATCCTTCACGAACATCTCGCCTCCGGCGTAGCGCTTGTAGAGGTCGTAGTCATAATCCTTGTCATACGGCTTCTGGATGCAGCGTCCCGACGGAGTATAGAAACGGGCCACGGTAATCCTGATTCCAGAGCCGTCGGTAAAGAACACCGGCTCCTGAACGAGGCCTTTTCCGAACGAACGGCGCCCGATTATGACGCCGCGGTCATTGTCCTGGATGGCACCGGCGAATATCTCGCTGGAGGACGCGCTCTGCTCATTTATGAGGACCTGGAGCTCGATGTCCTTCAGAGGCCCCTTGCCGTCAGCCTTATACTCTTCCCTCTTGCGGTGAAGGCCCTGCAGGAACACTATCCCGTCCCCTTTCTCGAGGAAAAGGTCCGAGAGAAGGAGAGCCTGGTCGAAATAGCCTCCGGTATTGTCCCGGAGATCGAGCACGAGCTTCTTCATGCCTTTGTCAAGGAGTTTGGAGGCAGCTTCTGAAACCTCTTTGTAGGTGGTCCTGGAGAACTTTGTAAGCTTTATGTATCCCGTACGTCCGTCAAGCATGAACGAAGCGTCCACGCAATGTACGGGAATCTTACCTCTGGTAATTTCGAATGGTATGTCTGTGCCGTCCCTGCGCACAAGTAAGTTGACCTTGGTTCCAGCCGGCCCCTTCATCCTGCGGACCATGCTGTCCTGCGGGAAACGGACTCCGGCTATCACCTCGTCATTGACCTTGAGCAAGCGGTCTCCGGTCATCAGGCCGACTTTCTCCGAAGGGCCTCCGGGAATGACCTCGAGCACGATAGCCGTATCGTTGGGCACGTTGAACTGTATGCCGATTCCCTCAAAATTTCCGGAGAGGTCCGTCTCCGACTGCTTGAGGTCCTCAGGCGGCAGATAAATGGAATGCGGGTCAAGCGACGCAAGTGCAGCTACGACGGCAGCGTCGGTGACTTTCTCGACATCGACGGTATCCACGTAGTTGGCATTTACTTCCTGGAGGATGAGGTTGAGCTTACGCCAGTCGGTATAATCAGCCTTGACTTTCCTGCCCAACTTGAGAACGCTGCCCACTGTCAGGGTAAGCAGCACGCCCACGACAACGCCAAGTATGGCGTTGACTATTCCACTATTCTTTACAGACATTTCTTATCAGTCAACTTTTTCGACTTCGATCCCGGCTCTCCTGAGGAGGTCAACCCCGTCGGTAAGACGATACTCATCCCTGTAGACAACCCTGCGGATTCCGGCCTGGATGATAAGCTTGGCGCATTCCAGGCATGGAGAGGCTGTCACATAAAGAGTTGAACCTTCGCTGCTGTTGCCGGACTTGGCCACCTTGGTAATGGCATTGGCCTCGGCATGCAGCACATATGGCTTCGTGGCTCCGGTCTCATCCTCGCAGACATTTTCAAACCCCGACGGAGTACCATTGTACCCGTCGGAGATTATCATTCTGTCCTTGACAAGCAGGGCGCCGACCTGACGCCTCTTGCAATATGAGTTTCTGGCCCACACTGAAGCCATCTCAAGATAGCTGTTGTCGAACTTCTTCATTTTTTAGTTTCTCTGGTAGAGATAGCGTTTGATGCTGCGCTTAGGAGTCCTTTCAAAGTCCTCAGGCATAAACTCTATCTTCTTTATCTTGGCATAGTTAGGAACTTCCTTGTTAATCTCAGGGAGAGCGTCGGTGAGACGTTTCTCAAGATCCTCCCGGGACATTCCGTCAAGCTCTGCCTGATGGTAATCAGGATATACGAGAGCGGTAAGACCGCCGTCATCCTCGATCACGAGTGAATCGACTACGTAAGTCACGTTGTTGACCACGGCTTCGATCTCCTCAGGGTAGATATTCTGACCTGAAGGACCAAGAATCATGCACTTTGAACGTCCGCGGAGGAAGAGATATCCGTCCTTGTCCATCACGCCCATGTCTCCGGTCTTGAGCCAGCCATCCTCAGTCATGACAGAAGCGGTAGCCTCAGGATTCTTGAAGTAGCCGAGGAATACGTTAGGACCCTTTGCCTGAACCTCGCCAGGGATATTCTGAGGGTCCGGAGAATCGATCCTGAGTTCCATGTGAAGGGCGGCGCGTCCGCAGGAATAAAGCTTAGCCTTGTTCCAGTGTGCATAGGAAAGGATAGGAGCGCACTCCGTCATTCCGTATCCGACAGTGTAAGGGAAGCCGATCTTGTTGAAGAAGGCCTCGACGTCAGGGTTGAATGCGGCGCCACCGAGGATGATCTCCTCAAAATGATCGCCGAACGAGTGCTTGAGTTCGGTAAGGATCTTCTTCTGCAGGACCTTGTCAAGGATAGGAATCTTGAAGAAAATCTTGTTCCTGTCAAGAATTGGCTTGAGCTTGGACTTGTATATCTTCTCGATGATGAGAGGCACTGCGATGATGACATTCGGACGGATCTCCTGGAATGCCTGGAGAATGATCTTCGGGCTAGGCACCCTGGTCAGGAAGTGCACGTGCGCGCCGGCTACCATCTCGAAGAGGAACTCGAACATCATGCCGTACATGTGGGCAGACGGGAGCATGGCGACCACGTCGGACTTGTTGTTGATATGAGGCTCCGCCTGGAGTGCAAATTCAACGTTTGAGGTAAGCGCCCTGTAAGGGATCATCACGCCCTTGGAGAAACCTGACGTACCGGAAGTATAGTTGATCATCGCCATCTCCTCAGGACTGTCCTCGTAATAGTTCAGGTCTTCGGGGCCGAAGTTGTTAGGATAGCGGCGGCCGAAGCTCTCGTTGAGATGCTCGCGGACAAGCCAGAGCGCCTCGAACTTGGTATAGAGGAACTTGAATGTGTTGATCTGGACGATAACCTGCAGGTCTGGCATCTCGTCAGCCGAAAGGCCTTCCCATATAACCTCATCCACAAAAAGCACCTTTGCCTCAGAATGGTTTACAAGGTAATGTATATTTCCGGGTTTGAATTCATGCAGGATAGGAACGGCTACTGCTCCGTAGGTAAGCGCTGCCAGGAAGCTGACGCCCCAGTTGGCCTGGTTACGGGAACATATTGCAACTTTATCACCTTTTCTCAAGCCACACTGTTCAAATGCGATATGAAGTTTAGCGATCCTTCTGGCTACATCCCTGTAGAAGAGAGTAGCTCCCTGATAATTGGAGAGAGCAGGGCGGTCCCAGTTCTCTACGAAACTCTTTTGAAAAGCTTTGTTTAAAGATTTAATTTCCATTTCAATGGTTATGATTAGTACGTTCGTCTTGTTTTACAATCTGATAGTGCGAGTCTTTCCGTCAAGGCACACGGCGGTGAGGGATCCCTTGGCGGAAACTTCAATGACGGCATCCGGGCGCAGCCTCT
>Ga0310786_10013481_pt1 | contig 10088 bp, 7 predicted proteins | sample AusTroGonzalo_MG_FD_203881 | JGI IMG/M metagenome (GOLD analysis project Ga0310786, IMG submission 203881) | Bovine rumen microbial communities from tropical cattle in Woodstock, Queensland, Australia - Gonzalo_03 (v2) (version 2) | ecosystem: Host-associated > Mammals > Digestive system >... | reverse complement strand
GACCTCGTTGCCGTTGAAGTCGAGGTCGGCCGGGCCTGCCGCGATATGCAGGAACGTGGCCGTGGTGGGGATGGTGATTCTGCACTTGCCGTTCCCCTTGAAGAACACGGTGGCCTTCGACTTGCTCACCATCGTCAGTTTCTTCAGCTGCAGGAAGAACTGCGTGCTCATCCTGATTTCTCTTACGTTGTCCATTTTATTTCCTCAGAATTTTCTTGTCAGGTGTAGTGCGGAACCACTTCACCCGTTCGATACAAAGATTCATCTCCGGCGTCCCATCCGTCGGTTCGTATTCGAGCACGCCCCACGAGTCGACTGGCACAACCCCCATGCGGATACCGTACTTCATGCATATTCCCGACATGATGGGTGCCAGGAATCCCCGGGCGTCACCCATCTGCTGGAAATTCGAGAAGGCATCCAGTTCGGCCATGTACTCCCCTCGGACGGCCACGAACGGCCCGTTCATGAATTCCACCTCGCGGATGCCGTCGCACGGAATCGACCCCCGGATGTTCTTCTTCTCCCCCGTGCGGTCGCTATACAGCCAGTACCCGCCGTATGTAATCGGGTTCCTGGCCCAGGAGCCGTCCGGCATCAGTCCGTCGTACCCGAACGGTGCAACGGCGCCTATGGTTTCCGGGACCCGTTTCAGGGTCTCGTGGAACGCCGGGTCCGTAATCGCGGTCATGGATTGCGTTATTACAATCCAGGACGGAAGCACCTTCGGCTTGGCACCTGCGACATGCTTCAGCGCGTTCACTATCGCCCGGGCAAATGACGGGGGTATCTTGCGGCGGCCGTAGTTCTTTGCGCAGGTCACCCGGAAGATGCATTCATCTTTCGCGTGCGGATACGTGATGTAGGTCCCCCGGACCGTACTGTCCCCGAACAATATAGTAACAATCTGCCTTTCGTCGGAGAGGCGCAGCATGTCGTTCCGGCTAGGCGCGACTGTCCTCTCGGCCGGGCCGCCCGACAGCATTTCGCGAATTGCATTGAGGCGGGCATGCTCGGCATCAAGCTTTCTGTTGACTTCCTTCCTGCGTTCGAGTCTAGCGGTTTCCTTCTGGTCGATTGCGGCCTGTATTGCCGCCTCCATCTGCTCTACCGGGTTGGAGAACACGACCGGCGGCGTCGCCAGTGCAACCATGGTGCTCGCCTCCTTGCTTGACCGGGGCGGCCGCTTGCGTTTCCGGACAATCTTGCACTCGACTCCGCTCTCGACAACCAAGTCGACATCGGTCTGGTACCATCCCATTACCATCTTCCCCGGCGGCACGTCCCTCGGCAGATATACCCTCCCGTTGCTCATCACGTTGCGGCACTTGCCCTTCACGAACTCGTCAATCCACCGGTCGGTCTTGTCGAACTTGTACTTAATCGCGTTTCGCGTATAATAGCGTCGCCCGGTACAGTAGTACTTCGCCTCGGCATCCTCGTCGATGATGCGGTCAATCGAGCTCTTGCTCACGCACCACTTGCGGCCATGGTCCGTCATGACGAACTCCGACTTCCATCGCTTCGTCATCTTCAGGTTCTCAATCTTGTTGCGACTGAATCCGGAATATAGCCTCGCCACCGGGCAAGGGAGCATCTCCGGGAGTTCCTCCTTGCGATAGACCTTGTGCTCGAGTCCGTTAAGGAATGCCAGCAGGGCGTTCTTGGAGAACTTTACGTATTCCCCCCGGTTCCTGGGCATGCGCGGAATCTTGCGCTTCTCCAGCTTGTCACGGAAATGGTTCATCGTCCGGCCGAGTACCATCACGGCGACGCTGCGCATCACCGGCTCGGTAATGTTCATCACAATATACAACGGGTCGAAGTTCCTCCGGAACCAATCGATATCCTTCCGGTATACCTTCTTGCGCCCGTCCTTTCCGTCATGCAGGCGAATCTTGCCTTCCTTCACGAAGCGGGTGTACGTGTCGGGCTTCATGGATAGCTCCAGCATCGCCTCAGCCTGAGTATACTCGTACAGCGGATGCATGTCGTCCGGCGGAGAAAGCCTGTACTTCTCGATGACGTCGAGTACCGCGGTACGCTTGAAAATTTTCCATCCCAGTTCATTGTAGCGGCTACGCACGTCGTCAAGCATCCCGCTTTTCCGTATCGCGTCCGCGGACATGTGGAGGTACCTGGCCACCCACGTGTAGTCGACGAATTCCGGGGGAGGGTCGTTCCTGTGCTTGTATGCCGTGTAGAGTACCCTTGGCATCAGAAGAATACCTCCACCCGGCTGCCACCCTTCCTACCGTCGCGGAAAGCCTTGAGCGCATCGAACTTCTTCTGGCTCTCCTGCTTCTTCATGTTCCCGTACTTCATGGTGAAGATAATCTTGGCCCCCTCCGGGTCCCGCGTCCTCTGCGCCAGGAAACTGTCGTCGACGAACCCTTCCTCGTTTACCGGGAATTCCCCGGCCATCACGGCGGCGTTCACGTCCTTGCTTGTGATATTCTCCCAGGTGAACCACTTGTAGCCCTGGTCGCAAGTAGTCTGGCTGCGCGCGAGACGTCCGGCTGGGTCGTTGTCCCACACCACGACAATCTTGTCCTTCGCGGCGGCAAGCTTCGGGTTGTCCCGCAGTATCTCGCCGAAATGGGCGATGCCGCCGATAGCGATGGAGTTGCGGATGAACGTGGAGTCTATCGTGCCTTCGAACACGTAGATTGGCTCGTCGTAGTTGATGAAGTCGATATTGTATGCAGTTCGTTTCACTCCGGCGAAGTTCAGGTAGCGAAGCGAATTGTTCCTGTCTATGGCGCGGGCGTCGAACTGGCACCACTTGCCACCGAAATGGTAGAAGGGGATAATTATGCGGTTCTTGTACTTGTTCCCAGTAGGCCTGCCGTTGGCATCCAGCACGTAATTCCCCTCGGCGTCACGGTCGAGGAACTGGTCGCCCTGCAGGCAGACGAACCATTCGGAGTATACCTCGTAGCGGATACGGCGTCGCCTGCATTCCTCCGCCGCGGCCATGGCGAGCGGATGGTCGGAAAGGATGGGGATAATTTCACCTTCCTTGAACGGAAGGGATACATCGCCACCGGTAACCTCCCTGACTTTACGGACCGGTTCCTCCTGAGCGTCATAACCACGACGGTTACCGAACGCACTGAACAGGAGTCTCTGATATGCCGGCTCGTCGCGATTGCGCAGCCACTTGGCATACGGCATCATCGGGGTACATTTCCAGCAGACGTAGTTCCAGGTATCGGTATAGATGTAGGCTTTCTTCTTGTTGGGGCGGTTCGGGTCACCACATTCCGGGTTCGGGCATACGAAGTTGTAATACCCCGCGTGGGTATCATCCAGGTGGTATTCGGCAAGCTGTTCCTTGATGGAGGAATCGTAGACTGCAGCCGGTATGTCATCGTATGAAATGGCCATCTTACCCTCAAATATAGCAAAAATTAAAAAGAATGGCCGCTGGTAGGCGGCCATTCTCCATTTTTTAACCGTTACGTTGTTTAGAACGGAAGCGAGTCATCGTCGTCCGTCTCGACGACGGGCACCGGGCCTGCAATCGGGACCTGCTGTGCGGGCTGGGCGAATCCGGTGTTACCGAACGGCTGTGCCTGCTGCAGGGGAGGGGCCGGAGGCGGGGTGTAAGTCGGCTGCACTGCTGCCGGGGCTGCCGGGGCTGCCGGAGCTGCTGCCGCGGGCATTCCCATGGACGGGAAGCCGGGGTTGCCAGCGGGGGCTGCCGGGGTCTGGGCGAATGCCGGTGTAGCCGGGGCAGCGGAAGCCGGGATAGGAGCCGGCATCGGAGTGGCCGTAGGGGCGGGCGCGGCTGCCGGTGCGGCAGGTGCCTGGCCCATGAAGGCAGCAGCGTTGCTGTTGGTCGCAATCTTGGCGTTTGCCGGGACAGCCGGGATGCTATTCTGCGAGCCGAACTGCTGACCGCCGAAGTTACCGGTCGGGAACGGCTGAGAAGCGTAGTTCGGGGCTACCGGGGCTGCCTGCTGCATGACGGCAGGTGCACCGGCGGGAGCACTGTAACGGCCAGCGGCTGCCTTCTGGGTGGCCAGCGCGTTTGCTTCCTTCCAGAAATCTTCCAGCATGGTGATTGCCTGCTGCGGCGTCGGAATGTCCTCGAACACGAAGTTGAGGTCATGGCACTGGTCGAGAATGGCGTAGATGCTGTTCTCGTCAACCTGTGCATAAGGCTGGTTGGTTGCCGGGTCGACTACCGTGGTGACGGCGAGCGGCGTAGGATTTTTGGTGAAAAGGCTTGCCTTGTAGTTGGGTGCGCCCTTTCTGCCGGAGCCGTAGCTGACTTCGGCATCCCAAGTACCGACCAGGAAGTAGTCGTAGCCGTTTACCGGGTCGTACGGGACGAACGCATCGCCGGTATCGACATTGATGGAGCCCTGCTGTGCGGGGGCCGCGGATGCCTCGGCCATCTTCTTGTTGTAGTTGTCGACAGGCGTCTGGAAAGCCTTGTGCTGGTACTTGGAGTGAGCCCAAACCTTGACCTGGCCGTTGTTTTCAGGGTGATTTTCATCCTGGCGGATAAGTACGTTTCCGTACCATTCTTCGTCCGCGAGCTGGTTGGTGAACTGTTTCAGGTATTCCTTAGTTGCACCCGGCTGTTCCTTGGCCGCACGCCACCTGGCCCAGATGTCATCGCAGAAGGGGCAGGACTGTACGCCCGGGATGTTCTTGCAGCACTTGACGGTCAGTCGTTTGCCGGATACGATATCACGGATGCGGTGAACCTGTACACAGACATACGGATAGGCGCCGAGGTCGCGGCCGCGCGGCAAGGCACGGATAAGGGCCTTGTAGCTGGTGTTGGTCTTGTTGACCTTCGTACGGAAGATGCGCGGGTCTTCGTTGTTGGTATCCCCGCCATTGGAAGTGACTGGAGGCGGCGCTGCCGGAGCTGTCACCATGAGGGACCCCCCATTGGGGGCCTGATAAGTTGCATTGTTCAACTGTGGCATAAGTATTTTCCTTACTTTGTTAACCGGTTTAATGTACCGGCACCTTGAGTTTAGCATGCTGAGGTACCGGTACGAAATAAATATAGTGAAAAACGGATGCCAAAATCTGACATCCGCACATTTTTTTTCGAATATTTTTAGAAAATCGCGCCGAGAAACATGCCACCCAGCGCCGCTAGGCGCTGGGGAACCCTTTAGGGTGGCATATGATAGGCGCGGGAAACAATGATACACAACGCGAAGCTCACCGCCTTTAGGCGGTGCGTAGTTCACGAATTATTTTTCCGATTTGTCCTTTAGGTGCGGGATGGCCATCTTCGGGGCCATTTCCTGGCCGATGAGGGCCATGTGTTCCGCCTTCTCCAGGGAGGCCTCGACGAGCTCGTCGAAGTCGTCCGGTATGGAATATTCCTCCACGTCGGAGAACGCAGCCTCCAGTTCCGCCGCGCATTCCGACAGGATGTCCTCGAACTGCCACCCGAGGCACTTCTGCGCCATGTTGTCGATGATGCAGGCCTCGGTAAACCTGCGCGATATCTCGTCGTGGCTGAGCGCCTCTTCCGTGACATTCGGGTTGTACTCCTCGTCGACGTGGCGAATTGCCGGGTTCTTCTCGTCCTGGACAGTAAGGATTTCGTCCGCGGCCTTATCATCCATGTAGGTGCCTTCCGTGACATCCTCCGAGTCTCGCTCGAATTCCGGGGCACGCATCATGTAGTCCTTGCCGAGGAAGATGTTCTTCCTGTCCTCGCGGAGCTTCGTAATCCACGTATTGTATACTTCCGTCTTCACCAGCTGGCTATGGGCCGAGTTGTTGAAATCGGCATTCACTATGAGGGCCGTGCTGGCCTCGATTTCCTTCTCGCGGTCGGCGAACTTCTTCTCGTACTCGTCGTTCTCCGCCCGTAATGTATCACCGTATGTTGGGAACTTGTAGTCTGCCATATTATCTACCAAATGCCTCCATCAATTCCTGCAGCCCCTCTTCGCTCACGTCCATCCCGTCGATGTCGCCATCGGCCGGGGCCACCGGCTCGACAACCCGCATTACCTTGCCCTGCCCTAGGCACAGCGGGCATTCCTCGCCGTCTATTTCCCCGCTGCCGTGGCATTCCGGGCACATAATGATATCCCCGTCCTTCTTATCGGCGGCCCCCTCCGGATGCTTCACTACGTAGTCGAGTTCCTCGTCGGAAATACGTATGCCGCGTTCCCGGGCGACGGTCTGCTTTATCTCGTTGTCCAGTATGGCGTTAAGCTTGATAGGGTCGACCAATGGGGCCAGCGTGAGCAGAATGTCGAACATGCCGAACCCAGGCACGTCATACTCCTTGCCGTCACGGTCCTTGCGCTTGCATGTCCTGGCGTATTTCTTGTGAGCGTTCCACAGGGCCAGATTCACCTTGTCCTTGGCCTTCTTCAGATAAGAATCTGGCATCGACAGCGTTATGCAGATATCCCCCGGGAACCTGGGCTGCTTAAGGAAATTATTTATTTCCCCGGCGATATCGTCCTTGCCGTAGTCGTCCTGCACGTCGGAGCCGCTTGGGCCCATCTCGTCGCCATGGATAACGCCGTCGGATTCCTGCGGTTCCCCCGAGAATCCGTCGTCTTCGTATGCTTCGTTATTATAATGCATTTTTAATTCCGGTATTGTATTCCGGAATCAAAACTACGCCTTTTTATGCCGGGCCGGCTTCTTCCTCTGGGCCAGCATCTCCAGGTCGACCGGCCAGTCCTCCCGGCGAACCAGGGGGTAGTCCACCAGTGCCCGGCGGTCAAACGAACCCTTCGACGCGGGACAGCAGAGCAGGCCAAGCGTGTCGGGCGGCAGGCTCTCCGGGCCCAGGATGTCGTGCTTTATGTGATTCCTGAGAATTTCGCACATCCAGAATGCGTCGCACAGGTCGGAATGGGGGCTTTCGTACTGCTTCGGGAACGAGTCGAACTCCGGGTAGTAGAACTGGGGGAACAGCTCGCGCATCGCCTCGCACATGGCGACCTTCTTGGCGTCGCCGTTTCCCGTGGCAAAGTGCTTAATCTGGCCAATCCCGTAGGTTATTATCCCCTTCCCCTGCAGATAGAAGTGCCGGCGGTATATCCCGCAGAACTCGCCTATCTGGAAGATGGAATTGCTGTTTCCCTCGTTGGCCTTCTCATACGCATAATCCTCGAAGGATATGTACTTCACGTCTTCCATGTCCCTTTCGAGGATGGCCAGCGCCCTGTCCTGCCTGGCCAGCATGGGGATTTTATCGTAATCGGTCCCTATGCACATGATATGAAAGTGCTCGGTCTCCATTATGGCGTTCAGCTTGTCCTTGTAACCGTAGAACTGGATATCCTTCACGTCGAAGGTATCATCGTCAAGGTCCATTATGACCTTTCCGGACGAGTTCATGGATGGGTCGATGCCGGCTATCTTCATGCCGCCTCCCTAGATATAGTCAGACACGGTCTCGACTTCTATCTTCTCCTCGGACGGCATGTCGCCGGGCACCTTCAGTCCCGCACCGACCGGGGTTGCCGGGAGTGCTCCGCCACCACCCATTCCGCGCTTCGGGCCGTTCTTGCTGCCCGGGCGGCTGGCGTTGATTTGGGGTTCCGCCTCGGCCATCGCCATGTTGTAGGCGTCCACCTCGCCCTTCTGCGGGGTAAACCAGCGCATCTGCTTGAAATCGCAGCGGGTAAGGAACTGCACCATGGCGGGTCCCAGACGGGACTTCAGGATGTAATGGCTGAACATGCCCATGGAACGGAGTACGTCGTTGACGCCGATGTTAATCATGAGGTCGGCGGTTTCGGCATAGCCGGAAGAACCCTCGACCGACTCGATGCCGGCTTCCAGGTTATGGTAACCGGAACGGTTGAACTGCACCGCCGAGAGGCAGGCGAAATTACGCTCGATTGCGATATCGCGCAGCTGTTCGGCCTTCATGACGCCGTCCTGGTACATCGATGACTCGGTAACACGGCCACGGGCGGGCTTCATGATGCCGATATAGTCGATTACCAGAAGGTCCAGCTTCCCGTGGGCAATCTCGAAGGAGTCGATGACCGCCTCGATTTCCACCGGGGTCGTCGTGGTCTTCATGTAGCGAACCTGCAGCTGCCCCGGGCGGGCGCCGGTGCTCCGGGCAAGCTCCGCGGCCTCGTCGATTTTCTGCCTTACCTGGTCACCGGTAAGGTGGAGGACGTCGTAGAAGTCGGTGGAGCAGAGGTTGGACGCGATTCGCTGCCACACATAGTCTTCTGCAAGTTCCAGCGTGATGTACAACACGTTGAAACCGTTCTTGTAGGCGAAGGCCGCCTCGCTACAGAGGATGAGGGACTTGCCGATGTTCGGCTGGCCGACGTACAGGGTCAGTGTCTTGCGGTAGTAGCCGCCGTTCGCCATGATGCCGTTCTCGTCGGGCCGGCCCGTGTAGTAGCGGATTTCGTTGATTCCGGACGGGATGCACTGCTTCTGCTCGCGGAGCTTAGCCAGCGCAATCTCGGCATCGGTATACATGTTCAGGCCGAGGTCGGTATGGAGGCTGAAAGTCACGGCCCTCTGTAGCACGGGAATCAGGTCCCTGATGCCGTCTACGCGCTTGTCGTGGATTGACTCCGCCGCAGAGACAAGAATCTCCTCGGCCAGCCTCTCCTTGAAGAACGATTCCACCATGAGTACAACATAGTCCTGGTGCATCTGCTGCACCGGGGTGTTGTAGATGAACATGAGCTTGTCGCGGGCCTGCATGGCGTAGTCGTTCGCGCCCATGCCGGTGATTAGTTCCTGCGCGGTAGGCACCCTTCCGTGCTTGTGTGCATACTTCCGTATAATCTCGACTATATTGCGGTTATTCAGGTCCTGGAACAATTCGGGGCGCATCTGCTCGCGGAGCTTCGGCCCTATGTTGGAGTCCTGGAAAAATACACGCAAAACAAGGTCTTCCCTCGACAATGCATACACCTGCTGGACTGGCTGTAGGTAAGCCCCGGGTACAGGCTGGGATTCTACCTGGGGAGACTGAAACTGGTATATCTGTTGTGTGGCCGCCGGTTGATACGGCATGGCCGGTGTAGCATAATTTTCCATAGGTCTTTTCTGTTCTTTTAGCTCATTTCAAAGATAGCAAAAGCGGCTCCTTCAAGGAACCGCCGTTTACTCGATTCGGGACGCACTACCCGAGGTCGCCCGCGTCTACCGCGGCATCAGCCTGGATACCGAGCGCCTCGGCCTGCTGGGCGGCCTTGCGGACCATCTCGGCATTGACCTTGGCGTCGGCGAGGTCGAGGAGTTCTTCGTCGACCGTTGCCAACTCGTCCTCGGTAGCCTTTTCGGTGTTTTCGTCACCGAATACACCAATCTTCTGGTTCTTGTACTTGGCCTTCACGTACTCGTTAATCGGGTCGAGAATGGTGCCGATGTACTGCTTGGAGTGAAGCTTGGGTTCAGGGGCGACAATCCACTGGTCACGCGGCTTGTTCGGGTCGCAGATGACCCACTTCTTCCCGAGGAAGGTCTTTCCGGTCTTCTCGTCCTTCGGGAGCTCGAGGCCCGGCCAGTCTTCCTTCTTCGTGTATGGTACAATAAGTCCGGCTTCCTGCGCCCATACATGGAGGCCGTAGTAACGGCTCAGGCCATTCTTGTAACTCAGGTAGAGACGGGTACCGAAGCCCTCGTGCACCATGCGGTTCTTGATATTGCTGACCTGGATGAAGATACCCTGGACTTCCTTCTTTTCCTTGCCGTCGGCACCCTTCGTATCCACCCGTTCCATCATCTTGTACACGGACAGGATGATTGAGGCAGAGTACTTGGCACCTTCACCGCCGGCAACCTTCTTGGTTTCCGTATGGGTGGTGGCAGCATTCGGGTCGAGGTACATGTGGTTCGTCACGAACATCGGGGCACCGAGTTCGCCAAGGCGGAAGGTCAGGTCACGATACATGGCGGAGAGCTTCTTGGCCTTGGTAAGGTCGGTCTTGTCTTCGTTGGCGAGAACGTCATTGATGTTCTTGTTAGTAGACAGCATACCCTGGGAGTCGAGAACGAACGCGACCTTGTGCGGGTTGATGAGCGTCTTGTTCTTTTCCATGTAGTCCTCAAGCTGCTTGAGGATGGTGGAGATGCCGTGATGACACTGTTCCACC
>Ga0310786_10013480_pt1 | contig 10088 bp, 9 predicted proteins | sample AusTroGonzalo_MG_FD_203881 | JGI IMG/M metagenome (GOLD analysis project Ga0310786, IMG submission 203881) | Bovine rumen microbial communities from tropical cattle in Woodstock, Queensland, Australia - Gonzalo_03 (v2) (version 2) | ecosystem: Host-associated > Mammals > Digestive system >... | reverse complement strand
GCGGCATCCACCATCGCGTCCGGCAGGCTGCCGTAGATTTGCACCGCCACCGGGGCTTCTTCCTCCAGCGTGTGCATTTTGGCGATGGTCTTGGAAACATCCCGCACCAGGCCGTCGGAGCTTACGAACTCCGTAGTAACCATGGCGGCACCCGCTTCCCGGCAGAGGATGCGGAAGCTGGCGTCCGTGACGTCTTCCATGGGAGCCAGCGTCACGGGCCTGAGGCCCAGGTCTATGTTTCCAATTTTCACGGCGCAAAGATAGTGAAAAATCATTATCTTTGTAAGTTATTATATTGAACGTATGGAAAGACATATCAAGACTATCGGCATCCTTACTTCCGGAGGAGACGCTCCCGGAATGAATGCCGCCATCCGCGCCGTCACCCGCGCAGCCCGGTTCTATAATCTCAACGTCATCGGTATTATGAGAGGCTACCAGGGACTCATTGAAAAAGAGTTCGTCAAGTTCACCTCTTCCAGCGTATCCAATACCATCCAACGCGGCGGCACCATCCTCAAAACCGCCCGTTGCAAGGAATTCATGTCACCCGAAGGCCGCAAGAAGGCCTACGAGAATATGGTATCGGCCAAGATTGACGCCCTTATCGTGATCGGCGGCAATGGCTCCCTCACCGGCGCCCAGCTCTTCGCCCGCGAGTATGACATCCCCATCATCGGCCTGCCCGGCACCATCGACAACGACCTTTATGGTACGGACTCCACCATCGGCTACGACAGCGCCCTCAACACCATCGTGGAATGCGTGGACAAAATCCGCGACACCGCCAACTCCCACGACCGCATTTTCTTCGTGGAGGTGATGGGCCGCGACGCCGGCTTCCTGGCCCAGAACAGTGCCATCGCTTCCGGCGCAGAGGCCGCCATCATCCCCGAAGGCAAGACGGATGTGGACCAGCTGGCAGAATTCATCGAGCGTGGTAAGCGCAAGAGCAAGAACAGCGCAATCGTGCTGGTGAGCGAATCGCAGAAAGACGGTCACGGCGGCGCCATGTACTACGCCGAGCGTGTCAAGAAAGAATACCCGGAACTGGATTCCCACGTCACCATCCTGGGTCACCTGCAGCGCGGCGGCACTCCCAGCGCCTACGACCGCATCCTGGCTTCCCGCCTGGGTTATGCAGCCATCGAGGCCTTGCAGGAAGGTCAGCGCAACATCATGATAGGCATCAAGAACGACGAGATTGTGTACGTTCCCATTTCCCGCGCCATCAAGACCGACAAACCCATCAATCAGGAACTTATTTCCGTCCTTAACGTACTGTCCATGTAATGCTGTACAGGATTATCCTGGCCCTGCGCCATTTCGCTTACGACAAAGGCCTCAAGAAGGTCCGCCAAGCCTCCGTCCCCACCGTCTGTGTGGGCAATATCACGGTAGGCGGTACAGGAAAGACTCCCCATACGGAGATGATTCTGAGACAATTGCTGCAAAGCGACAACTGGGCGTACCGCAATATTGCTGTCCTTTCCCGCGGTTACAAACGCCGCTCCAAGGGTTTCCAGCTGGTTCCCAGGGACGGATCGGCCATCCTCTACGGGGACGAGCCCGCCCAAATGGCGCACAAGTTCCCCTCCGTCACCGTTGCGGTAGACAAAAACCGCGTAAGGGGCTGCAAGAAGCTCACGGAAGCCGAGGAGAACAAGGCCGATATCATAGTCCTGGACGACGCCTTCCAGTACCGCAAGCTGGCCTCAACGCTAAGCATAGTGCTGGTAGACTACAACCGCCCGGTGAACAAAGACCACCTGATGCCCTGGGGCCGTCTGAGGGATCTTCCTTCCCGCCTCAGGAAAGCCAGCGCCGTCATCCTCACCAAATGTCCGCCTTATCTGGACGAATGGGAAAAGACGCAGTGGCGCAAGCAGCTGGGCCTGAAACCCGAACAGCCGCTGTTCTTCACCACGGTTTCCTACGCCCCCGCAGAACCGGTTTTCCCGGAGGCGGACCCCCATTACATCTACGCCCAGCGCCTGGTGCTGGTGACCGGCATCGCCAACGACGCCCCGCTGCGCAGCCATCTGTCGGATACCTATAAGATCATCCGCCGGATGGAGTTTGGAGACCATCACCGTTACACCCGGGGAGACATGCGCAAGCTGGCCGGAGCCATCAAGGACAACCCCACGGCCTGCCTCATGACTACAGAAAAAGACGCCCAGCGGATGCGGGACGTCAAAAAGGTAGATGACAAAGTGAAGCAGCGTCTGTTCTATGTACCGGTTCAGGCAACGTTCCTGAGCCCTGAGGAAGAGGCTGCTTTCACCACCTTCCTGCTACAGAACCTGACCGCTCCAGCAAACGATTAGTCCTGCTCCAGCACGCGGTTCTGGACACGGACAGACTCGTCGTGGATGGCATTGAAAATGGCGCTGACGCTTTCATTGGAAAGGCCCAGCGCCTTTCCTTTTTCTATCATGTCGGACAACACCTGCTCCCAGCGGTTCGCCTGCAGGATGGCCACATTGTGGTCCTTCTTGTACTGGCCGATCTGGCTGCTCACCTTGTTGCGGTCTGCCAGCAGCTTGATGAGGTTCTCGTCCAATACGTCGATACGGGCGCGAAGAGCGTCAATTCCCTCCTTATAAGCCTCGTTGTCGGACGTGTTCTCACGGATGACCAGGCTCTCCAGCAGCTCTTGCAGGGCGGCGGGGGTGAGCTGCTGCTTGGCGTCGCTCCAGGCCTGGTCCGGGCAGCGGTGGCTTTCTACCATGAGTCCGTCCAGACCCAGGTCCATGGCCCTCTGGGACAGTTCCAGAAGATATTTGCGGTCTCCGGCCATGTGCGAAGGATCGGCAAAGAAAGTCATCTGGGGATAGCGCGTACGAAGTTCAATGGCAATCCTCCAGCCCGGATCGTTGCGGTAAAGGATGGGGGCCGATGTGGAGAAGCCGCGGTGAATGACACCCAGCTTACGGATGCCGGCGCGGTTCAAGCGCTCCAGGGCTCCGATCCACAGATCCAGGTCCGGGTTCACGGGGTTTTTCACCAGGACGGGAATGTCCGTGCCTTCGAGGGCGTCGGCAATCTCCTGCATCAAGAAGGGATTGGCCGATGTACGGGCGCCGATCCAGATAAGGTCCACGCCGTACTTGATACACTCCAGCACGTGCTTCTCGGTAGCCACCTCGGTGCACACCTTCATACCCAGTTCTTCCTTCACCCGCTTGAGCCATTTGAGACCGGGGGTACCCACACCCTCAAACGAGCCCGGGTGGGTACGCGGCTTCCAGATACCGGCACGGTATACGTGAATGCCGAAGGCGGCCAGTCCGCGGGCGGTTTCCATCACTTGTTCCTCCGTCTCTGCGCTGCAGGGACCGGCAACGCACATGGGTCTGGGCAGGGTAAAGAACCCCCACTCGGTTCCGGGGATTATGTCTAATTCGTGTGCCATTAGCGGATGATCTTCTTAATTCGGTTTGCCTCGTGGATGAGTTCGCGGATCTTGTCTTCGTCGTAAGTGGCGACGGCATCGCGGAACTGATTCATCTTTTCTATATAGGTATCCATCACGTGGAGCACGTTGTCGTGATTCTGGGTGAGGATGGGGACCCACATCTCTGCGTTGGACTTGGCCAGGCGCACAGTGGAGGCGAAGCCGCCGGAGGCCAGGTCGAAGATGTGCTTCTCGTCCTTTTCCTTGTCCAGCACGGTAAGGGCCAGGGCAAAGGAGGTGACGTGCGAAATGTGCGACACATAAGCAGTATGCACGTCATGCTGGTCGGAGTTCATGTAGATGGGCCTCATGTTGAGCACGCCGTACATCTCCTCAATGGTTTTGACCGCCTTGGGGGCCGATTCCTCCGAATCGGCGAAGATGCAGGCGCGGCCGTCGAACAGGCCGGGTTGGGCGGCCCAGGGACCGCTGTACTCGGTTCCCGCCATAGGGTGCGTGCTCACGAACTGCTTCCGCTTGGGGTGATACTTCACCGCATGGCAGATCTGGCTCTTGGTGGAACACACATCGATGACCAGCTGTTCAGGGCCTATCTTGTCCAGAATGTCCGGGACCATTTTTACCGCGGTGCCCACGGGAACGGCCACCACGATGATATCGGCCTTCTCTATGCAGGTCTCGTAAGGGACTATTTCATCGGCCAGGCCTATGGTAAGGGCCGCCTGTGCGCTGACCGGGTCGTTCTCTACGCCCAGCACGCACTGCGCAAACCCGCGACGCTTCAGATCCAACGCCAGCGAGCCGCCAATAAGGCCCAGACCTATGACGCCTAACGTTCTCATAATGCTTTTTGGATTCTCTCCAGGGCCTTCTCCAGCGTGGGCACATTGGCGCACAGGGAGATGCGGAGATGATGGGCTCCGTTGCTACCGAAGATGAAGCCCGGGGTCAGGAACACGCCGGCATTGTAAAGGATGCGGTCGCTCCAGTCCTTGGCTTCCCCGGAGGGAACGCGGGCCCAGACATAAAGGCCACCGGCCTTGTCGTCATACTTGCAACCCAGGGTATCCATGATACGACGGGCCACAGCCTGGCGCTTGGCATATTCTTCGTTCAGGGAATCGTACCAGGAGGCATCGGCCTTCAAGGCGGCGATAGCCGCTTCCTGGATGCCGCGGAACATACCGGAATCCATCTGGGTCTTGACCTTCAGGAGCTCCTTGATGGTGTCGGCGTCTCCCAGCATCATTCCCACACGCCAACCGGCCATGTTGTGGCTCTTGGACAGGGAGTTCATCTCCAGGCAGCACTCCTTGGCGCCGGGGATGGAGAAGATAGAGGTGGGCTTGTTCAGCACAAAACCGTAGGGATTGTCGTTCACCAGCAGGATGCCGTGGCGGCGGGCAAAGTCTACCAGCTTCTCATACACGTCCATGCGGGCAGGAGCGCCGGTGGGCATGTTGGGGTAGTTGACCCACATGAGTTTTACACCCTTCAGGTCCATGGCTTCCAGGGCTTCGAAGTCCGGGTACCAGCCGTTGGCCTCCACCAGGTCGTAGGTCACGAGTTCTGCCTCGCACATACGGGTAGAGGAGGTATAGGTGGGATAGCCGGGATTGGGAACCAGCACCTTGTCTCCCGGATTAAGGAAAGCCAGGGACAGAAGGAGGATACCTTCCTTGGAACCCATCAGGGGCTGAATCTCCGTAGCGGGATCCAGCTGTACGCCATACCACTTGGCGTACCAGTCGGCCATGGCCTGGCGCAGCTCCGGAATGCCCACGTAGCTCTGGTAACCGTGGGTACCCGGCTTGTGGGCGCTCTCGCAGAGGGCCTCAACGGCCTGGGCCGAAGGGGAACCGTCCGGGGAACCAATGCCCAGGTTAATCACGGGTTCCAGACCCTTGGCGGCACGTTCCGCGTTGAGTTTGGCAATTTCCTTGTTCTTGATGGAGAAGTAGTACTCCTTAACCGAAAGGGTTCTGTTGGCAGGTTGGATAATCATGATATAAGTTCGGATTATAAAGATGCGTGGTATTCTCCCAGGATTTGCAAGTCTTCCAGAAGAGGACGGACGGCCGACAGGGCCTGCTGATATCTCTCCAGTGAGGAGAATTTGATATCGGCATAAAAGAAATACTGCCATTCGTGTCCGGGAATGGGCAGCGACTGGATACGCGTCAGGTTCATGTCGTAGAACGACAGGATGGTGAGAATCTGCGCCAGCGAGCCGGGCTTGTGGGGCAGGGTGAAGCAAAGGATGGCTTTGTCAATCTGTTTCTTGGGTACCTGGAGTTTGTGGTCCAGGATGAGGAAACGCGTAAAGTTCTGCTTGTAGGTCTCGATGCCGGGGGCCATGATCTCCAGGTCATACAGGCTGGCCGCCAGTTCGGAAGCCACGGCTCCCACGCCCTGAAGGCCTTCCTGGGCTACCTGGGCGGCACTCTTGGCGGTATCTTCACTTTCCGTCAAGCGGATCCAAGGGGCGTTCTGCTCGAACCAGGGGCGGGTCTGGTTGATGGCCATGTAGTGGGTGCGAACCTCCTTGATGTCTCTCAGCTGCTGGCCGGGCAGGGCCATGAGGTTCTGCTGAATGCGGATGTACACCTCTCCCTTCACCGGCACATTCCGGCTCCTGAGGAGTTCGAAGTTGTGGATGAGACCGCCGGAGACGGTGTTTTCGATGGCCATGACTGCGGCATCCGCCCTACCCTCTTCCATGGCGTCATACAGGCCCTCGAAGGTGTCGCATTCCACAACGCCTATCTCACCATAAAAAAGACGGGCTGCCTGTTCATGGAAGCAGCCCTTATAACCTTGAATAGCTATTCGTTTCACTTTTCAGGCCCCCAGGGCATTTATACGGTAAGGATGTCCTTCTCCTTGGCGGCGATGAGCTCGTCCACCTTCTTGACCCACTTGTCCGTTACCTTCTGGAGTTCGTCCTCTCCCTCCTTCTCACCGTCCTCGGAGAGGCCGTCGTTCTTCTGGGCTTTCTTCAGGAGGTCGATGCCGTCACGGCGGACGTTACGGATGGTAACCTTGGTGGTTTCACCCTGGGCCTTGGCCTTCTTGATGAGTTCCTTACGGCGCTCCTCCGTGAGCGGGGGAACCATGCAGCGGATGATTTCGCCATTGTTGGACGGGGTAAGACCTACGTTGGCGTCCAGGATGGCCTTTTCGATCTTGGAGATCATGCTGCGCTCCCAGGGCTGGATGGCGATGGTCTTGGCATCCGGCGTGGTTACGGAAGCTACCTGGTTGAGCGGCGTGGCGGTGCCGTAATAATCCACCATCACGGGATTGAGGATGGCGGGAGATGCTTTGCCTACCCGGTAATTCTTGAGGTCTTCCTCCAGATAATCAACGGTGTCCTGCATCTTGACGGACATGGCGTCCACGATTTCTTTCGCTTGCGGTAACATAGGTTTCTTCCTTTAATGGTTTGCGTGATTGCAAATATAGCAATTTTTACCTAAACCCCTTTGCGTATTTAAAAGAATATTTATTAACTTTGATGCACAACAACGATAAAGGATTATGCTTAAGAAACTTAGAGTGGCGCTGGCCTGGATTTTCTGGATAGGGATCACCCTCCTTTTTCTGGATTTCACAGGGGCGCTGCATGGCTATTTGGGTTGGATGGCCAAAGTCCAGTTCCTCCCTGCCGTACTGGCCCTGAATGTGGGGGTAATCGTGGCCCTTGTGCTGCTTACCCTGCTTTTCGGCCGCGTGTATTGTTCGGTCATCTGCCCGCTGGGCGTCTTCCAGGACGGCATTTCCTGGCTTAGGGCCCATCGCAGCAAAAAGCCTTTCAAGTACAGAAAGGGAATGAAGGCTATCCGCTATGGGGTGTGGGCCCTGTATGTGATAGCCCTTGTGGCCGGTGTCCATGTATTCGTCACCCTTCTGGCCCCGTACAGTGCTTACGGCCGTATGGTCCAGAACCTTCTGCAACCTGTCTATATTTGGGGCAACAACCTGCTGGCCGGCTTCGCGGAACGGGCTGGAAGCTATGCCTTCTATGACAAGGAGGTATGGCTCCGCAGCCTTCCCACCCTGATTGTAGCCCTTGTCACGCTGGTCGTGGTGGGGGTTCTGGCTTTCCGGGGCGGCCGCACCTATTGCAACGATGTCTGCCCCGTGGGCACCACGCTGAGCTTCTTCTCCCGCTTTGCCATGTTCCGTCCGGTCATTGACCACGACAAGTGCAAGCACTGCAAGGCCTGCGAGCTCCATTGCAAGGCCCAGTGCATTGAGATTGGCAAAGACCACGAGCTAATTGATTACAGCCGCTGCGTAGACTGCTTCGACTGCCTGGAGCAGTGCAAGTTCGGGGCACTGGAGTATAAATATGCGTGGGGAGGTGGTCATCCCGAGCGAAGCGAAGGATCTCCTTCTATAGATTCGGCTCAGAATGACGGAAAGGGCCGTAGGGCCTTCATGATCGGAACGGCCCTCGCGGCAGGTACTGCGGCGTTGAAGGGCGTCGAGGCCCGGGCCCAGGAGGCCGCCAAGAAGACGGACGGCGGTTTTGCCGATGTCCTTCCCAAGCAGGCTCCCAAACGCGTGACGCCCGTCACGCCTCCCGGCTCCAAGAGCGTGAAGTTCTTCTACCAGCACTGCACAGCCTGCCAGCTGTGCGTGGCCGAATGCCCCAACGACGTGCTGCGTCCCTCCGGCCGTTTTGACTACCTGATGCAGCCGGAAATGAGTTTCGAGAAAGGCTTCTGCCGGCCCGAGTGCACCCGCTGCGCAGAGCTTTGCCCCGCCGGCGCCATCCAGAGCATTACCAAGGAAGAGAAGACGCAGTACCATGTGGGTACCGCCGATGTCAATGTAGACCTCTGCCTGGAAGCCACCGGCAAGAGCCCTTGCGGCAAGTGTGCCGAGGTTTGCCCCACCGGTGCCATCACCATGGTCCGGCAAGGCAAGACCCGCCGCCCGGCCGTGACGGAAGAGGTTTGCATAGGCTGCGGCAAGTGCGAGTATCTGTGCCCCGTAAGGCCCTTCAGTGCCATTACGGTGAATGGAAAGAGTCAGCATATTTAATGACAAGAGGCATGAAAAGAAGAGATTTCATCAAGATAAGCGGTGCGGCTACTTTTGCGGCCGCCTGCGCCCCCAAGGATGCCCGGCCGGTGGCTGGCATAACCAAGGAAGAGGGCCCCGGACAGATGCTCATGCGGGAGAATCCCAAGAACGGAGACCGGATATCGGCCCTGGGCTTTGGCTGTATGCGCTGGCCCATGATCAAGGATGCCGACGGTAAGGATGTCATTGACCAGGAGGCTGTGAACGAGATGGTGGACTACGCCATCGAGCATGGTATCAATTATTTTGACACCTCCCCTGCTTACCTGCAGGGCCAGAGCGAAAAGGCGGCCGGTATAGCCCTCAGCCGTCACCCGCGCGAGAGCTACTACATCGCCACCAAGCTGTCCAACTTCGGCGACGCTTCTGCAGAGGCTTCCATCCAGATGTACAAGGACTCCTTCAAGCAGCTCAAGACAGACTATTTTGATTATTATCTGCTACACTCCATAGGCCGCGGCGGCAAGGACGCCTTCAACAAACGGTATGTAGACAATGGTCTGGTACCCTTCCTGAGGGAAGAGAAAAAGGCCGGCCGCATCCGCAACCTGGGCTTCTCCTTCCACGGCGCCAAGCACGAGTTCGACTATTTCATGGAACTGTTCGATTCCGGCGAGATGGTCTGGGATTTCGTACAGATTGAGATGAACTATGTGGACTGGACCCATGCCGACGGCGTACGCAACGTCAACGCAGACTATCTGTATGAAGAGCTGGACAAGCGCGGCTTACCTATAGTTATTATGGAACCGCTGCTGGGCGGCCGCCTGGCCCGCGTTCCGGAAAGCATCTCCCGCCACATGAAGGAGCGCGAGCCGGACAAGAGCGTAGCCTCCTGGGCCTTCCGCTTCTGCGGCACTTATCCGCGCGTGCTCTGCATCCTCTCCGGCATGACCAACATGGAACCGCTCGTGGAGAATGTGGAGACCTTCAGCCACTTCAAGCCCCTCACGGAAGAAGAACTGAAGTTCCTGGAAGAGATGGCCACCCAGATGATGGAATTCCCCATGATCAACTGCACGGACTGCAAGTACTGCATGCCTTGCCCCTGGGGTATCGACATCCCCGGCATCTTCCAGCATTACAACCGCGCCATTACGGACGGCACTTATGCGCAGAACACCACCCAGAAGAATTACGCCAAGCTCAAGAAGGCTTACCTCGTAAGCTACGACAGAGCGGTGGCTACGGTGCGCCAGGCAGATCATTGCATCACTTGCGGCGAGTGCCTGAGCCATTGCCCGCAGAGCATCAACATTCCCAAGCAGCTGAAGCGCATTGCACAGTATGTAGATAACCTGAAGCAGGACAATCTTTAACAAAAAAGGCTCCCGAATTCGGGAGCCTTTTTATTGTCAGCGCTTCAATTAGCGGAGCTTCTTGTAACCGTAGCGGGCTTCTTCGGCCAACTCGATCTCAATGCGCATGAGACGGTTGTACTTGGCGATACGGTCCGTGCGGCTGAGGGAACCGGTCTTGATCTGGCCGCTGTTGGTAGCGACGGCGATGTCGGCGATGGTGGTGTCCTCAGTCTCACCGGAACGGTGGCTGGTAACGGTGGTGTAACCATGAC
>Ga0310786_10013479_pt1 | contig 10088 bp, 2 predicted proteins | sample AusTroGonzalo_MG_FD_203881 | JGI IMG/M metagenome (GOLD analysis project Ga0310786, IMG submission 203881) | Bovine rumen microbial communities from tropical cattle in Woodstock, Queensland, Australia - Gonzalo_03 (v2) (version 2) | ecosystem: Host-associated > Mammals > Digestive system >... | reverse complement strand
ATTTTCTTGCCTTCGAATTCGGCGACGGAAACGCCGTCTTTACCGAGATTCACGTATTCGGTAGTATCTTCACCGTGCTGGACGGTAGCTTCGTATTTAAATGCCATAGTAGTAGTTAGGTTTGAGGTTTGAGGCGCCTTTGGCGCAGTTAAAAGTTAGTAGTTACTAGTAAATAGTAAACAGTTGCCTTTAAAAATAAAAACATTCTTTAAACTTGGGCCAATCATCCCACAAAGAAGTCCCAAAGCAAAGCCGCCTCTAAAGTCCAGCCCATTTTTACCATTTTTTAAACTTTTTTTACCTTTATTTTGCCCAAAGTATCTTAAGAAGTATTATTTTTTATCCGGAAAACATAACTTCATTTTTAAGAGGACTCGTATGATGAAAAAGATTTTGCTTGCCACGATGATTTCGGCAGCACTCGTTTTTGCCGCTCCGGCTGCAAAAAAGGCTAAGGCTGCACCGGCAAAGAAGGACGTCGCCGCAAAGGTAGAAGCAGCACCTGCTGCTGAAGCTGCTCCGGCCGCTGTTGCACCGGCACCTGCCGCTGAAGCCGCTCCGGCTGCCGCACCGGCACCTGCCGCTGAAGCTACTCCGGCTGCCGCACCGGCACCTGCCGCTGAAGTTGCCCCGGCCGCCGCACCGGCACCTGCAGCTGAAGCTGCCCCGGCCGCCGCACCGGCACCTGTTACTGAAGCCGCCCCGGCTGCTGCACCGGCACCTGTTGCTGAAGCCGCTCCGGTTGCTGATTCCGCCGCTGCACAGGCACCTGCCGCCGAAGCCACCGAAGTCCTCGAAGCAAAGGCTGAAGAAGCTCCGGTAGACACCGCCGCTCTCGCCAAGGCCGAAGAAGAAAAGAAGGCCGCCGAAGCAGAAGCCCAGGCTAAGGCTGAAGAAGAACAGAAGAAAGTCGAAAACGAAACCTCCGGCACCGCAAAGTCCGCCGTCATGGACAATCCGTGGGAATTCATCGCCGTTTCTGCTGCATTCATCGCCTCTGTTCTCGTGATTATCTTCACTGGGGACTAATAAGCGCCTTTAAAAGTGATTTTTTAAGAACACCTTATAGCGTTTTTAGAGACCGTCCACGTGACGGTCTTTTTTTGTATCCCATTCTCCCACAACAAAATACGGAAAATTTTATAAAATTCGGGAACGGCTAGAGAACAGAAATAAATTTATTCTAAAAAGTTTCTTCTCAAATAATTTATTTTCAACCTTAAGTAATACAATTAGGGCAAAATGCGTTTTGTCCGTTTATACACGTTTGGGAGGAAAAATGAGTATAAAGAAATACTTGTTGGCATTGTGCGCAGCCATAAGCTTTGTTGCTGCACAGCATGAACAACCCACTCCTTATGATTTGATTAGGCCCGTTTGGCCATTGAGCTGGGACAGTACCATTTTCAAGACCAATTTTACTCCAGGTCCAAAACGAGTTTCTTTACCAAGCAAGAACACTCCGGAATTTTACGCCCCGAACGAAATAATTACTCCGGATACGTTGAACCAGGCGTACATCGACGCTATGGTCATCCAAATATCCCCCATTCGCGTTAACCAGGCTGGATACCGCCCGCAAGACGCCAAGAAACCGATTCTCTACGTCGGTTCAGCCACAGATTTCGACGTCATCAACGTTAAAGGCGAAGTCGTTGGCAAAGGGAGCTTTACCGAAACGCTCCAGAATTCAGTTTCTTCATCCTTGACGATCAAGGCATCGAACAACGCCCAAATAGAATACGGCGGCGACAACCGCTACACGGCATCCAAAGCAGGCCCGTCCGGAGCCCTAAAAAGAGGTTATCTCCCCGACGGTCTTCCTGAGAACGAAAGATTGCGCATCAAGGTCGGAAACGATTACTCGTCCACCTTTATCATCAGCGACAGAGTCTACTCCATGCTTCGCGATGCCGTCATCAAGTTCTACGGGATTAACCGTAGCGGTAACTCGGAATCCTGGTTCCATCCGGCCAGCCATTTGAAAGATGGCTCCCTCGCCCAAGTCGATATGACCGGCGGTTGGTACGACTGCGGAGACCACCTTAAAGAAAGCCAGACCATTTCCTATAGCCTTGCACAGCTCGCCATGACGGCCGCCGCCTACGAAGACCGCGACCAGGACAACTACGCCTTCAACCAAAAAGAGGCACAGAATACAGACAACATCCCTGACATGCTCCGAGAAGCCAAATTCGGAGCCGAATACGTCATCAAGGCTTACGATGCAGCCAAGGGCGTTGTTTCGGCAATGCCTGTATCCATTGGCGAAATCGGCAAAGACCACGGATGGTGGGGCTCTCCAGAATACCAAGACAATACTCTTCACGATAGAGGCGGTCCGACAAGCAGAATTTTGAGAAGCGACGACAAACCCGGAAGCGACGCAGAACTTGGAAGTACGGCCTCCGGGAACTTTGCCGCAGGTTTGGCGATTGTCTCCAAAGTTTGGGCTAAATACGATAGCGCCTTTGCGCAAAAAAGCTTGACGGTGGCAAAAGCCCTTTATGAGTACGGCAAATCCAAGAAAAAACTCACAAATTCACCAGCTTACAGCGGCGGCTCCACCTATCATGACGAAATGGGTTTTGCAGCCGTATGCCTTTTCTATGCAACTGCCGATAAAACATACTTGAACGACGCCGTCGAAGAAAAATCCTTAGCTGGCTCACAGACAAAAGGGGATTTCATCAACAGCGACAAGAAAGGCGCAGGAATGTTCAATGGCGGATGGTTCGCGCACAAAGAAGCCTCTTTCTTGAAATCCAACGCCGCATCGGACTGGGCGAGCGTCTTTACCAGTGGCCTTTATGCCTTTTACAAGCTAATTCTGGAAACACAGGAAAAAGCTAGCACCTACGGCCTTTCTGAAGAACAAAGGATGATTTATATCGAAGACGTTGCCTTTACCATGGCGGCAAACCTCGCTGGAGTCATGAAGGGCGGCACAAAAGAAATAACGCTTCCTTCAGGTCAAGCTGGCTGGATAGGCTCCAGTATTTCATACGACCCGGTATGGGGACTTACAAATCCAGTAAATCCAGCAGAGTGGTGGACCAAGTACGAAGCCGCCAACATTTTCGAACTTTTGGCGTATTACGACGTGACCAAGGACTTGGAAAATGTTTCGATGCCACAAACAGGATCCGTCCAAAATTGGAAATCGGATGAAATCCTCGAACTCGCCCTTTCGCACATGAACTATTACCTCGGCATGAACCCGTGGGATGTTTCCTTGATTTATGGCGTTGGCGATAAAAACCACGCCCACCCGCACCACCGCGGTTCAAATCCCGAAGGTAAAAACGTCGCTGGCGTCATCTCTACGTACAAATACCGCCCGCCCGTTGGAGGTTTAGGCCCTGGCGCGGTACCTACGGGAACAGACGACCTTACCGTCCATTTCAACGATTATCATCTGACAGAAAATACATGCATCGACGCCGTTTCCAACTTCCTCCCGGCGGCAGTCTTCCTCGCTAAATCTGAAGATTTGAACAGGGCTCCAGGCATAACGGTAGAAATCCGCCACGTGGATGTCGATTCCGCTATTGTCTTTGTAAAGTTGGACTTGGGCGGTTTTGCCTACATCACTTACGACACCACCGAAACATTAAAGAATCCGATAACAGCAAGTTCCGAAACATCGACAAACCAGCACCAGATTGTCTTGCGCAACCTTAATCCAGGAACGACATACTACTTCTATGCGACAGCCAAGAATCCACGAAGCGGAAACACCTCGAAAAAATGGTTAGTCGACAGCACCTCGACGCCGTTCACATTTACAACAAAGAACATGAATGAACCGGCCAACATTCAAAACATTACCGTCTGTAATGTCACTGCCGATTCCGCCGAAATCATGTGGTACACGCCCAACGGAGAATACAATTCCAAAGTCTATTGGGATACGATTCCGCACTCGAGTCCAAACGAATACGCGTTCAACACCGGAGACGGCAACGCCGATGTTTCTGGCATTCCGACGCAATTCCATTATGTGAAAATCGGCGGCCTCAAGGAAAGGACCACTTACTATTACGCTGTAGAAAGCAATGGCGTTTATACGAATATCAACGAAAAGAACGAGCCGTTAAAGTTCAAAACACCTGTAACGCAATACAAGTTTGAAGTCCGAATGTCCCAATACGTTTGGGATCCGATGCCAGCCCTCGAAATGAACATCATCAACAACGAAGAACGTCCGTTCGACAGCCTGACAATACGCCTCTACATGCGCGCCACAGACGACATCTACTATGACGTCGGTATCAGACGCGATATTTGCCAAGCTTACAACGAAGCGGCATTCAACGACACTTGCTCCGCAGCAACTCAAAAAGAGTTGGACGGATTGTTCCGCAAAACGTTCCCCCAGAAAATCGAAGACACCTACAATCCGGCCGACGGCACATGGCAATGGTACTTCCCCATCCCGCTGGGTTCAACGGTAATCAAGTCTACCAGTAGACTCCGACTTGACGTTCTGTTCGACAGACGTAGCGAATGGGAACCGCATTTAGATTTAATGAACGATACTCCCAAAAAGAGATTCTATTGTAACAACGGCGTTGGCGCTTGGGAATCCCAGGCAAAGGACAAGTTAACAGAAAATCCGGGAGACTGGAGCTGGATGCCGCACTCGAAGGAAAACGGCGACTACGCCGACTTTGAAGGAATCCCGTGCTTGCCCAAGAACTTTGGCGATGACGACTTGGCCCCGATCAACCCTTACGTTTCCATTTACCGCAAGGATGAATTTGTATGGGGTTATAGTCCTTCCCAAAAAGAAATGGAAACCAAGAAAGCCAAATACGAATTGACCGTATCTCTGGATCCACCTTTCAACGTTTCGAACGGAAGCCATATAGACATTGACCAGAATAGCAGCACCGTCCATGTCACGGGTACAGCCCAAGTAACCGAAAACGGCTACATCACCAAGATTTGGGCCAATGGTGTTAAGGTCAGCGGCATGATTCTATCCGAAGGCCTCGACAGATGGCTTCTGGATTCGTCCAATACGGAAACGATTGCAAAATTCAACTTTGCGACAGGCCTATGGGATTTGGATATCCCCGTCAAGATGAGCATTGGATCCAAGAAAGTGGATATCACGGTATTCGCTGGTCCGGATCCCAACTGCGAAGCATGTACAGAAAATGGCGGATGCGCCTTCGAGAACAGAAACTACTACATCAACTTCTCCAAGAAAGGCGCCACGGCATCACAACTTGTCATCAAGGACGCTCAAGGCAAGCCAATCGTAAGCCCCGCCAACCCGGAAGGCACGACATTCTACATCGACGTGATGGACAAGGACAAAGTCAAGAGCAATGCTTCTTCTGTAGATGTCCAGATTTTAAACAACAAGAAGAACGACGTACTCCAAGTCACTTTGGCAGCCGATCCGAACAACCCCGGCCACTTTGTCGGCGGTCCATTTACAGCAATCAACCATAGCAAGGAAAGCCGAAATCAGTCGTCCGAAATATCGTTCTTCGCAGGCGATACCATCCAAGTCGTCTATACCGACCCGGATGACGAAGATGACGTTTCGAAGCAATCGTTCTTTGCCGAATCCAAAGTGCCGACGCCGCAAACGGTTCTCGCCATAGATTCCGACTGCGACAACAAGGCCGATAAACTGAAAATCAGCTTCTCGAACAAGCTCGTCGATGGCTACACGCTCGACAGCATCAAGTTCTTTATCGAAGGAATGGCCGACACCATCAAGGTCCCGCTTGCCGCTGCAAGTTTCCAGGACCAAAATGAAGTCCTCATCCCGATCGATACAAGCCTCGTCCAGACGAACGCAAGCCCGTCCGGAAAAATAACGACCTACGTCGCAGACCACGGCACCACTAACGCCGAAACGGTCAAGATTACCGACGGCATCCTCCCCACGCTCGAAAGCGTCTCCATCCTCGAAAAAGCGGACGATGCTAGCGAACTCGACACCGTGATGATCGCCTTCTCGGAACCAGTAATCCTCTCGTCCGAAAGCGAATGGCCGCTCACTATCGCAGGTACTAGCGGAACCCCGACCGTCATCGGCAAGGGCACCACGACGAACAACGGCAAGAGTTGGACATTCGTCATCAACGGGAACGTCAACAACTCGCTTGTCGCCATCGGCGCACACGTGACTCCCAAAACATCCGCCGGATTCAACATCACGGACCAGAGTTTCAATCCGATTAACGCAGCCGGCTGCAAGACGGTCGCCGTCACGCTCATTTCCCGCCCGGTACCGATTTACCATGCCGAAATGATCGACAACGAAGGCGACGGCGTTCCGGACGTCATCTTCATGATGTTCGAAAGAAAGCTCAAGACGAAAGACGTCTTCGATAGCGTCGTGACGGTCTGGGGCAATCCGGGCATCACACGCACGTTCATCACCACAGCCGATACGATCGGCGACACCATCAAGCCGCGGGAATCTTACTGGACCATCCGCGATTCCGTTTCGGCACCGTTCAAGGTCATGATAGACTCCATCCACTCGAAGGATTCCGTCAACACCTACAGCATCGTCGAAATCACGATTCCGCCAACGCACGCCTATCCCTACGGCACGACTAGCGGCGAAAAGAACGGCAACGGTACAGTATCCCCGCTCAAAGGAGCCGCCAACGGGTTCTTCGAAACGACCTACACGCTTTACGACAAGTGCGCCCCGGTCATTGCCAGCGCCCGCATGGTCAAGGGAGCCCTTACGGTCAACATTTCTGAACCCGTCACAATGCTAGAAACCGGCAAGTACATCCAGCGCGAACGCAACGAATACATTCCGCCAGAAAGGCCGCAAGGCGCCGAAAAAACGTACGTCTTCGTCTATAACGAAAACGAGAACGTCGTCCACGCCGGAGACCGCATCCGTCTCGTGCCGCAATCGAATGCGCTCGGTTCTGCCTACATCGACGTGAACAACAACACCCCGACAAAATGGAACCCTTACGTCCGCATCACAGGCGATGACCATATCCGCTTCAATGTGACGCTCACGGAACCGGTCGCCTCTCCAAGGCCAAACGCCAACATCGGCCGCCCGGAAGCTACCGCGAACGATGCCTTCGTGACAGCGGCCGTCATCGGCGGCAAGTATAACTTCATCAGCGGGAACGGAAGTTCCATCGGAGCCGTGGACACCGCCGCCTACCGCAACTCGGGCCCGAATTTCGAAATCGAGGTCACCATGCCATCCGCAAGTTTCTTGACGAAGGATGGCCAGAACATGTACGACATCCACCTGAAAATCGTCATGGACCTCTACGACAACATCGGACAGTACATCAATACCTACAGACTTGACATTCCACGTGAGAACTTTACCGACTTCCGGAACCTCGTCGACAACGGTACGCTAAAGCTCAATGTGGAATGGGCCGCCAAGGATAACGAGGCTCCAGTCGCCAAAAAAGGCAACAAGATCGGCACCGGAGCCTATATCGCAAAATTCGACTTTACGGCTGAAACCTTCTGTGCGTCAAAGTTTGACGGCACAAGCAACGACTACAAGGCAACATGCCCAGAAATTGGCGCAAAAATGGACAAGTCTACCGACAACAAGACTAAAACCCTTGGCTTCAAGAGGAGAAAAAAGTAACACGCCCAAAGTTTGTATATAAAAATTTACAACTTTGTATATCCGTTCATATTTTTACGTTACAATATTCCTCAAAAATTATCGCTATAATACACTCCCCAAAATTCGACCTTTTGGGGAGTACATTTTGAGAACAAAAATGCTTTTATAGCAATACACTTTTACATAAATAATCTATTTTAGCATTAGATAGGATATATATAGAGGGCAAGACTTGTTTTGCCCGCTTTTTACATATACAAAAAGGAGACACCGTGTCTATTAAGAAGTATCTGTTTGCATTGTGTGCAGCCACCTGCGTTATGGCGGCACAACAGGAACAACCGACTCCTTATGACTTGATTCGACCAGTTTGGCCTCTCACCTGGGATTCTACCGTATTTGACCACTTTGTACCCGATCCAGTTCCAAAGAACCCCATTCCGAAGAATCGTACGCCAGCCGCATATAAAGCGAACGAATTGATCCCGGATACACTGAACCAGGCATACCTCGACGCTATCAACTACCGTATGTCTCCGATTCGTATCAACCAGGCCGGCTACCTTAAAAAGGATTCCGAAAAGCAGTTCTACTATGTGGGCAACGCCCCCACCTTCGAAGTCGTCGATGTCAACGGCAAATCTTTCGCTCCTGCAAGAACTGGTACGCTTACTCAGTCTCCTACCGGCGCCACCGTTGCTTCTTCGTGGATCATTAACGCAGGTACCAACGCCGCTACCGCCGACAAGGACCGCTACTCCGTGAAAATCACCGGTCAGAGCGGTAACATCATGATCGGTAAGCTCGGCAACTTGGTCGACGACCTCGAAGATACCCGTCTGCGTATCAAGATCGGTAACGACATTTCCAGCACCTTTATCATCAGCGACAGAGTCTACTCCATGGTACGCTCTGCAGCCCTCAAGTTCTACGGCATCAACCGTAGCGGATACGGCGAATCCTGGTTCCACCCGGCAAGCCACACCAAAGACGGTGGTGGACCGGTTTCTACCGTTAGCGATGGTGACGAAAGAAGCTTTGACGCGTCTCTGGCAGGAACCCTCGAAGGCGGTTACTACGACTGCGGTGACCACCTGAAGGAATCCCAGACCCAGATGTACGCCTTCATGGTATCTGCGGTCATGGCAGCCACCAACCCGGATGCCGACGACGACCATTACGCCTTCAACCAGGGCGAAACCGTCAATACCGACGGTATGCCGGACATGCTCCGCGAAGCAAAACATGGTGCAGACTTTGTACTCCGTTCCTACGTGCGCGCCAAGGGCGTCATTGACGACATGGCCCTTTCTGTCGGTAACTTCGGCAGCGACCATAACTGGTGGGGCCGTCCGGAAAACAGTGACGGACTTCCCATTGACAATTCCAATACCGCAAACGACCGTGGTGGTCCCAAGAGCAGAACCGTCCGTCTTGGCGAAATCGGCTCCAACATCGGTGGTGAAACCGCCGCTGGCCTTGCCATCTTGAGCAAATTGTACGGCGAATACCCGGAATACAAGGCCTTTGCCGACAGCTGCTTGATCGTTGCCGAAAAGATGTACGACTTTGCCAAGTCCTTGGCACAGGGCAAAAGCTCTTACGATGGCGGCAAGCCTTTCGTTTACAACAAAAAAGCCGCAGGTTGGTCTACGGCAGCTTATAACGGCAATAACGAATTCTACGACGAAATGGCTCTTGCCTCCGTGGCCCTCCTCTATGCGACAGGCAAAAAGGAATATGCCGACGACATGATCCGTACCCGCAATATGGTCCAAGGTCAGGAATACATGGAAAACTGCGCCGGCTGCTTCGAAGGCGGTTGGTTCGTCACGAACGACAAGGGCTTCCTCAAGAACGGAAAGAACACCAGCTGGGCAAACAACTATTCCTACGCCCTTTACGCTCTTTACAAGCTTATCCTCGCCGACAAGAACAAGGCAATTACAGAATACGGTCTTACCGAAGATGAATGGCTCAACGCTGTCGAAGACTGCGTCGCCAACATGATTTACAACCTGGGTGACATGTCCGGTAACGGTGCCGGTTCGATTTCCCTGCCAATGGGCGGCATCGGTTGGAAGCCGACGACCATCACGTACGACCCGACCTGGTACTCCATGTTCACGGACGGTACATGGATTTATAACCGTTACCAAGCAGGAAACATCTTTGAAGTGCTCGCCTACACGGACGTCGCCGCCGATATCGAAGAAAAAGGACTTTCGCTCCCCCACATGGGCGCTCCGGACTGGAAGACTTCTGAAATGCACCAGCTCGGTATCAACCAGCTCAACTACATGCTCGGCGTGAACCCGTGGGACGTTTCGTTCATCTTGGGCGTTGGTGACAAGAACGACGCTCACCCGCACCACCGTGCTGCAAACCCCGAAGGCAAGAACGTTCCGGGTGCAGGCTACAAGTACAATCCGCCTACAGGCGCCCTTTTCGGCGGTCTGAAACCGGGCGCTACAAACGACTGGGATCCGGG
>Ga0310786_10013478_pt1 | contig 10089 bp, 10 predicted proteins | sample AusTroGonzalo_MG_FD_203881 | JGI IMG/M metagenome (GOLD analysis project Ga0310786, IMG submission 203881) | Bovine rumen microbial communities from tropical cattle in Woodstock, Queensland, Australia - Gonzalo_03 (v2) (version 2) | ecosystem: Host-associated > Mammals > Digestive system >... | reverse complement strand
AGCGGCAGCAAGTGGCAGAAGCGCACCAAGGTCATCGGCATCATCTACGCCACCCTGCTGATGGGCGGCTTTGCAGTGACCGCCATCGTCGCCTGCCTCAAAGCCAACGGCGTGATGTAAGGGTCCCCCCTTTGTAGTGCAATCAGCAAAAACAGCGAGGTTAGCAGCCCCGCTGTTTTTGTATTCTTTGCCATAAGATGGCCGTCACGGCCTCCACAGCCATTTTGTGTCCAATATTTCCCGGAATCATCCCGATTTCTGGACACAAGATGGCTCTGGGGTGTGTTACCGCCATCTTGTGGCATTGCAAGGACTGCTCCGCTACTCGTTCTCGGGTGCTGATTCTGCCGGGGTCTCCAGCAGCTGCAGGGCCTGGTCGTAATCCTCGTCGGCCACGACCAGCTGGATGTCAAAGTTGCCGCCGGCAAAATACCCGGCGTAGTTCATATTCTCGTTGAGAACTTCGCACAGAATGCCCTCAGCCTCCAGAAGGGAGCGGTCCATCTGTGCCTCCACTGCATTGGAGTAGTACTTGACGGTTTTCATTATTCCTCGGTTTTCGGGTGGTTCATCCGGTAGTTGTAGTAGACGCTGCTCACGATGCGCAGGGTGTCGCGACTGGGGCCGTCCACCAGAACCAGGTAGGGGTCATTCTCCTGCTGCTCAAAGGTGACTGCATCCTCCCACATACGGGTCAGGCGTATCATCGGCCTGGTGTGGCGGAACTTGAGGCTGCTTCCGTCCTCCTCCACCAGCTTGTAACCAGCGCTTTCCATAGTATCGACCACCGTGTCGCGGTAGTCTTTCCATTCGCCGTCCAGATTGAGTCGACCCTTGCGGTATCCCACGGCGGGGTATATCGCTGCAAAACCAATGAAAATCAAGCAGATGGGCAACAGCGACCCCTCCTTGAACAGCGATGGAATGTCGGTGAAGCTCTGATGCGAGAACACCACCACTATCGCCACGCAGATGATGAATATTACCACAAAGTAAACGAGATACTTGAGTGAGCGTACAAGGTATTTCATAGCAGATGAATCTAATTGGTTAGATTATTGCAAATTTACTATTTTTGTGACAATTCTTGCAAAACTTGTGTTATGGAACAGGCCGAAAAACTTCGTAAAATAATAGTCGCCCTGGGTATGCTGGCGGCGATACTGCTCATTGCCCTCGTAATCATCTGGATCAACAACAGCAAGATCGTGACCCAGCTCAAGGTAGAGAAGGCCGACCTTACCGAGCAGATGGTAGCCCTGCGTGCCGACTACGACTCCCTGTACGTGAACAGCACCCTGCTCACAGACTCGCTGGCAGTGGAGCGCGAGAAGGTGGACCAGATGATCGAGCGCCTGAAGAAGACCGAGGCTACCAACCGTGCCCAGATCAAGAAATACGAGAACGAGCTGGGTACGATGCGTTCCATAATGAAGCACTATATCGTCCAGATAGACTCGCTCAACAACTTGAACACCACCCTCCGTCAGGAGGCATCCAACGCCAAGAAAGAGGCCGATGCCAGCCGCAAGAAATACAACGAACTGCGAGAAACCACCGACAACCTCAGCAAGCAGGTAGAGAAAGGCAGCGTGCTCAAGGCGCGCGGCATCACCCTGGTGGGTATCAACGGCAGCGGCAGCGAGACCGACCGCAGCAGCCGCGTGGTCAAGCTCCGCACCGACCTCAGCCTGGTAGAGAACGCCCTGGCCAAGACGGGCTACCGGCGCATCTACATCCGCGTGAAGGGTCCCGATGGCATCCTGATGACCTCCGGCGACCAGAAGATGTTCAACTGCGGCGGCCAGGAGATGGTCTGCAGCGCTTCCCGCGAGGTGGACTACCAGGGCAGCGAGGTGGAGATGAGCATCTATTTCTCCAGCGATGCAGGCTACACCAAGGGCACGTATTCGGTGGATGTTTATAGCGCCGACGGCAAGCTGGGCAGCGCCGACCTCATCCTGAGATAGCCTTGGCCGGGATATACATCCATATCCCGTTCTGCGCATCATTCTGCACCTATTGCGGATTCTATTCCGAGGTGTGCCGCGGCGGCGCACCGTATGCCCGCTATGTCGATGCCCTGCAGCGGGAAATGGAGCTGCGGCGGGACTTCCTGGACGGCCAAGGACCTGTCAAAACCGTTTATTTTGGCGGCGGAACCCCGTCGCTGCTGCCAGCGGACATGCTGGAGCGGATCTGCGCCGGGCTGCGCGAGACTTTTGATTTGACTGCGGTGGAAGAATTCACCGTGGAGGTCAATCCGGAGGATGTGGCCAGCCGCGATGATTTGCTGCCAGCGCTGAAAGATGTCGGAGCCAACCGAATAAGTATGGGCGTTCAGTCGTTCTGCGATGCCCACCTGCGGTGGATGAACCGCCGCCACACCGCCGCTACGGCCGTGGAGGCTTTCCGCAAGCTGCGCGCCGCCGGCTTCGGCAATATCTCCATCGACTTGATATTCGGCTTCGCGGGACTGACGGACGACTGCTGGCGGGAGACATTGCGGCAGGCAGTGTCGCTGCACACTGAACATATATCCGCCTACCAGATGAGCATCGATCCCGAAAGCGCGCTGGCAGAGATGGCGGCGGACGGCAGGTATGAAGAGCCCTCAGACGAAGCCTGCGCCCGGCAGTATGCCATCCTGCAGGATACCCTTGAGGCGGATGGATACCAGCAGTACGAGATATCAAATTTCTGCCTCCCGGGCTGCCATTCCCGCCACAACAGCGCCTACTGGGACCGCATAGCCTATCTGGGGCTTGGCCCCGCCGCCCACTCTTTCAACGGCAACGACCGACGGCAGTGGAACCCTTCTTCGGTGGAGGAATATTGCAGCGCTCTGGAGTCTGGCCATCTGCCCATCGGAGGCAAAGAGAGACTTAACGACAATGATATCTACAACGAGCGCATAATGCTGGGACTGCGTACCGCCCGGGGCGTACCAAAGGGCCTCATCGCCGTCCCCGGCATATTACAAGACACGGGAGATGCTTACCGCATCCCCCGTGACAAATTCTTTATCTGCGACTCGATAATCGAGAGGTTCCTTAGGTGATTCACGGGAAAAGACCAGCAACATACCACGTCTGAAAATGGGAGGTACAAATTATGGCTTGTTTTTGTACCTCGCGGGCAGAAAAACCAGAAAAACGGTGGTATAGCCATCTTATGGCCAACCTCTACTGGAATTCCTGGAGAAGGGCGTCGGCGGCGACCAGCTGGGCGTAGAAGTCGGCGCCGAAGGCGGCCGTGATGGGCTCTTTGAGGAACTGATATACCTTGATGCCCTCGCGGTGGCCCTTTTCGAAGGCCTCTTTGCAGAGGTTCCATCGGTGCAGGTTGAGCGCCTTGCTTCCGTCAGAAAAGGTGATGACGCGTATCGGGTAAAGGCGGCACGAAATAGGTTTGACGAACCCGGTGAGGCCGTTTACGTGCGCCCGTTCCACCGCGCAGAGGCAGTTGCCATCTTCAAAGAAGGTGTATGCACAGGGTTTGTCGGGGCTTTCGCACAGGGTCTTGTTGCCGGTGGCAAAACGTTCTGCGGCCGGCATATCCATCAGCGGCGTGACCATATCGCCGTCTCCGTCAATCTCAAAGAAGCCTTTGGCGGCAACGCACTTGCGGCCGCATCCGGTCATTATGGGGCTGAAAGCGGGCCAGGCTCTCTCCAATTCATCTCCCTCGCCATCTCCAAGCGGTGCCCCGCTCTCTCCTATCACGCAGCAGGCCCCTTTGCACAAGGCATAGTCGCACGCAAAATACTCGGTGAGAATCTCGTCGGAGACCAGTATGTCGCCTATCGCTATCATTTCAGCCGGAAAGCAAGGTAGGTTATCGGCAGGCCTTCGGCAAGGAATTTCTGCTCGTAATAGGTCTTCACATTAAGGATGTCATCCTCGGTGACACGGCCGGTGCCGTAGATGTCGTTATTGGCCTCCAGCAGTTCCAGCCCCTGCTCCCGAACCACCTCCAGGGTGTATTCGTGCAGCAGCTGGCTGTCGGTCTTGAGGTTGACGATGCCGCCGGGGGTCAGGAAGGCACGGTAGCGGTCCAGGAACACGGGCGAAGTGAGACGCCGGTTGGGACTCTTGGGCTGAGGGTCGGCAAAGGTTATCCATATCTCCGACACCTCGCCTGGGGCGAATATCGACTTGATGAAATCTATGCGGGTGCGCAGGAAGGCCACGTTGGGCAGGGCGTTCTCGGTGGCATATTTGGCCCCCTTCCACAGCCGTGCCCCCTTGATATCCACGCCGATGTAGTTAACCTCGGGGTTGCGCAGCGCCAGGGCGATGGTGTACTCCCCCTTGCCGCAGCCGAGCTCCAGCACGATGGGGTTGTCGTTATGGAACACGTCCCGCTGCCAGTTGCCCTTCAGGGGATGGTCACCCGCCAGCATCTGGTCTGTGGGAGGCTGTATCAGGCACTTGAAGGTCTCGTTCTGGGCGAACTTGAAAAGCTTGTTTTTGCTCATTTCGTGTAACCTTTATATGAAAAACCGATGGCCTTGATGCGCGACAGATCGATTTCGTCCTTTGCGGATATTATAACGCGCCAGCGGCCTGGCAGACTGTCGCAGCTGATGTTCCGTCGCCACCCCCACTGATTGTCCAGGAATGTCCCACGCTTCTTGAAACGTACGTTTGAGCCCTCTCCCAGCGCATTCTGCTGGCGGACATTGCTCACCACCGGAAACGAAACTGTTTCGGAATAGGAATTGAAATTGGGAGAAATCACATCGAAAGTCAGTTCTACCGTCTCTTTGAAGCCGGAGGTGGCGTCCAGGCGGCATACTACGGCAGTATTATAGACCATCGCCGTGTCCATCGGGAAGTCGAAACTGTAGCCGCTGCGCAGCATCTCCGGGGTGATATTCTGCTCCAGCGAGAACTCCTCGTAGGGGTTGTCGCACCCGGCAGCCGCCATCAGCAGCATGCACAAAGCCAGAATGCTAAGCCTTCTTTTCATCGCCCTTCTGGGGTCTGCGGTTGTTCCGGTTGAAGCCTCTGTTCTGGCCGCCGCGACGCTGACGGTCACCGCCCTGATGTTCCCCACCATGGCGTTCCACGCCGCCACCACGGTGCTGCTGCCCGGAGGTATTGTCTGCAGGCCGTTCCTGACGCCGCTCCTGCTGGCGCTCTTCCTTACGCGGTGTTTCTGCTTTTCTGGGTTCTTCTGCTCCTCGGCGGGATTCATCATCACCACGGCGCTGTTCTTCTGCCCCGCGGCGGTTCTCATCGCCTACCTTGCGGCGATCCCTGTCACGGTCACGCCCGCGGTTGCGTTTCTTTTTATTGTCGAAGCGGGTTATGCTGTCATCACCCACAGGGCTCACGAATTCCGGTGTGTCATCACCACCCTTGGCCTTCTCTATCACAGGATCGCCCTTCTTGCCGTGCCGGTTGAGTTCGCGTATCTGCATCACCTGCTCTGCCGACAAGGGGAACATATTGGCCATATTGTTCTTGTCGAACGAGAACCACATAGTGCCTATCAGCACGTCGGTCTTCACCAGATAGGCCAAGCCGTCGCTGAAATCGAGCGGCTCGCGGGCATCGGGCAGGCTCTTGCGGGCATCCAGATAGGTAGACGCCTCGTAGTTGATGCAGCATTTGAGCTTGCTGCACTGCCCTGCCAGCTTCTGCGGGTTGAGCGCCAGATCCTGCGCACGCGCTGCGGCAGTGGTAATGGACTTGAAGTCCGATATGAACTTGGAGCAGCACAGCGGACGGCCGCATACGCCCAGGCCACCGATAAGGCCGGCCTCCTGACGGGCGCCTATCTGCTTCATCTCCACCCTGATATGGAATTCCTCCGCAAAGTCCTTGATGAGCTGGCGGAAGTCGACGCGCTCGTCTGCAATATAGTAGAATATCGCCTTGGTACCGTCGCCCTGGAACTCCACGTCGCCTATTTTCATCTCCAGGCCCAAATTGGCCGCCAACTGGCGGGAGCGGATCATAGTGGCGTGCTCGCGGGCGATAGCTTCCTGCCAGCGCTCTATATCCAGCGCCTTGGCCTTGCGATATATCTTGCGGAACTGATAGGTCTCCGGGTTGATGCGGCGGCGGGCCATCTGACGGAGCACCACCGGGCCGCAGAGGGTCACAATGCCCAGGTCGTGGCCGTTGGCTGCCTCCACAATCACAAGGTCGCCCGCCTTGAGGCTCTGCCCCGAATCGTTGCGGAAAATCAGCTTGCGGGTGTTCTTGAAGCGGACCTCGTAGAGGTCGTTGTATTTGCTCTCGTCTATGCCCTCCAGCCAGTCAAAGTCGGCCAGCTTGCAGCAGCCGCTGTTATAGGCCACCTGCAGCACGCCTTGGTTGTCGCGCTCGACTATGCAGCCGCGGGAGCAGTCGTGAGTATCTTTTTCAAAATCCATAGTAGTCTAAATGTATAAGTAAAAGCGGTTTGCCAGGTCGGCGAAAATCAGCTTTGCCGACACGTTGGCGTCCAACAGGCGGAGCGCCCCGTCCAGGGCCGCCACAGCCCTGCCCCAGAAAGTCTCCTTGACCCTTGGGGCAACCCGCTGTATGTAATCTTTTTCTTCTCCGCTCATAAAAGCGATTTGTTCCAGATTCTGCGCGTAGATGAACATCTTGCGGATGAATCCCTCCGCAGCGACGCACCACTGCTTCTGGCGGTCCTTGCCCATAGAGGCCAGCGTCTCGGCCACATCCAGAACCTCCTTGAGCGAACGAGCCAGGGCAGCGTCCATCAGTTCGCACAGCAAATCCTCGTTCTGTCCGCCTTCCCCTGCATTAGCCACCGCCTCGAATGCGCGGCCCACACTGCCTCCAGCCAGGGTTGCAAAGTCCATCGCATCTTCCTTTCCCAAGCCGAACTTCTGCTCCAGGATGGTAGCCATCTCGCCCCGCTCTTCCGGCTGCAGGCGGATTATCTGGCAGCGGGATATCACCGTAGATAGCATCTTCTCTATCTGGTGGGTTATCAATATGAAGAGCGTACCCGCCGGGGGCTCTTCCAGCAGTTTGAGCAGCTTGTTGGCGGCGTCGATGGTCATCTTTTCCGGCTCCCAGATGACCTGTATCTTGTATTGCGACTCGTAGGGCTGCAGCGAGAGTGTGTTGGCAATCTCCTTGGCCTCAGCCACGGGGATGGCGCCCGCCTTGTTCTCTATGCCGATGGCGTTGAAGAGTTCGTGGCTGTCAAAGTATGGGTTCTGCTGCACCAGCGCATTCCAGTCCTGCAGGAAGTAGCTGCAGATGGGGCGCTTTTTCTCTGTATCGGAGAGCTTGGGAGATGAGCTGATGGGAAACGAGAAGTGCAGGTCGGGGTACGAAAGATGCGCGTGACGGCGGCACGATGAGCATTCGCCGCAGCTGTCTGTGCCGCTGCGGTCGCTGCAGTTGAGGTATTGGGACAGCGCTATGGCAAAGGCCAGCGCCCCCATTCCCTCCTGCTCCACAAAGAGTATGGCGTGGCCCAGACGGTCCTCTGTAACCATCTTTGCCAGCCTCATCTTGAGGGCATCGTTGCCGTATATTTCGCTAAAGCGCATAATCGAACAAAGATACAACCATTTCGCAGTTTTTGCAATCGAAAGAGAGTTTGAGTTTGCGGCCCGCATTTACCAGAGCAAGCGGTTCTTTGACCTTCTGCGCCGGGTGCAACTTGGGACACAGCCCCAGCTCGTATTTGATGCAGTAGCGGCTGCGCATCAGCTCCGCATCGGGACTTGGATTCAGCTCATACGCCTCCTCCACGCTTTCATACCCCAAATCCTCCAACACCTCTTTCGCCAGATGGTTCGCACAGTTGGCGGTGTAGCTAGCCGCTTCGCTCCGGCGGCGGCTTGCTTGCCGAGGAGCTTCGTTCGCTTCGCGCTTGCTATTCGTCTGCCTTACGCTGAACGCGAAGGCTTGCGGTACCGGTCCATTTTCTGGACCGCTACCAGAACTATCGGCCAATACAGACTCTGCGCGGCTTTCTGTGAGCATATACGCAAGGTCACGGCGGAGGGTGTTGAGGGTAGAGGCGGGATAGAAGCGGACGGGCGTCTGCTCTACAGCATCGCAGCGGAAGTCGAAGTGCCCGGTACGCTTGCCCATATTGCGGCGGATATTGTCTGCGGCCGCCTCCTGCTTCTCTGCCACAGGAGCGTCTTCCGGCAAAGGCAGCGTAGCGCTGTAGCCGTCTGCATCGGTGGCGGTGACTCTGTCGGCGCCGAACACCACCCCGACATCGATCTTGCGGCGCGGCATATTGGCCTGCAGCTCTTTCTCGAACTTGATATTGTAGTTGCGGTAGACCTTGTCTCCCACGGAAATGCCCGCCGTATCCTTCACGGTAATCACATTTCCGCTGACCACATCGGCCCGCATTCCAACCAGCCCGTTCCTGCCGACAAACACCAGTCCGTCGCCGTTGCACAGGCCTTGCCCGACTATCGTCAAGGGGTGGGTATTGGCTACCGTACCGACTTCTTCGCCGAGGGATTTGGTGCTCTCCAGGCTGTTCCAGCGGGAGCGGACGCCGTCGATGAAGAATTCGGTGTAGCCGCGGTTGAAGGTGGCGGCTGGGTTGGGGGTAAAGCCTCCCTCCAAAACCCCGGATGAGGCCCGGATATACTCCGGACGACGGGCGCAAAGCTCATCCAGGCGGCCACTGTAGTGCCGGCAAAGGTTCTTCACATAGCTGTCGTTCTTGAGCCGCCCCTCTATCTTGAAAGAGCAGACGCCGGCATCGGCCAGCTCTTCCAGACGACCGTCCAGGCAATAATCCCTGGGAGAAAGGATGGCCCTTTCCCGGGCCAGCACCTTGCCGTCGGCATCGACCACGTCGTAGAGGCTGCGGCAGGCCTGGATGCAGGCACCGCGGTTGGCGCTGCGGCCCGCCAGATGCTGCGACAGGTAGCAGTTGCCGCTGTAGCACACGCATATGGCGCCGTGCACAAAGAATTCCAGCTCCACGTCCGGCACCGCTGCGTGTATGGCGCGAATCTCTTCCAGCGATAGCTGCCGCTCCAGAATCAGCCTTTTGAAACCCAGCGAGGCCAGTTCTGCGGCTTTCTCAGGAGTGCGGATTGCGCACTGCGTGGAGGCGTGAAGCTCGATGGGCGGCAAGTCCAGGCGGGTAATGCCCAGATCCTGTACGATGAGGGCGTCCACCCCGGCTTCGTACAGTTCCCATATCATCCTTTGCACCGCTTCAAGCTCGTTTTCATAAACGATGGTGTTCACGGTGGCATAGATGCGGGCAGAGAATTTATAGGCATAGTCGGTCAGACGGGCGATGTCGGAGACGGGATTCCCCGCCGCGGCACGCGCCCCGAAACCCGGCCCTGCGATATATACGGCATCGGCACCGCAGTCGATGGCCGCGATGCCGATGTCCGAAGTCTTAGCCGGAGCTAGAAGCTCAAGCTTTAGTTGTTGCATTTAAGCTCTTCCTCCACTTTATACTTGGCGATATCCTTGAACTTGGGATCGCTGAGGAGCTGCTTGTAGTAACCGCAAGCCTTTGCACGCTCTTTGCGGCCCTCGTAAGCGGTAGCCAGCTGATAAATGATCTGGCCCTTGTCCTGTGCGTTGGGGGCAAGTGCAAGATATGCCTCGAAGGCGGAGATTGCAGTGTCGTACTGCTTGAGGTTGAGGGCGCTGACGCCGATGAGCTTCTCTGCATTGGGAGAATCCATTGCCTGTGCGGAACGCTGCGCATTCTCCATGCAACCGCGGTTGTCCTTTGCCTTCTGGCAAGCTACGGCCTTCTTCAGGTAGCAGTTGGAAATCTGCTTCTTGGCATCCTTCTCTATATTGCTGCCCTCGCCGGCCTTCTCTGCAGCTGCGGTGAAGGTCTCAATGGCCAGGTCCACGTCGCCGCAACCAACCTGGGAGTGACCCAGACGCATCATTGCGGTGGTGTTGGTAGAGTCGATTGCAACTACTGCCTCAAAAGCCTTTGCAGCCTCTGCAAAGTTCTTTGCGTTGAGCATCGCACCGCCCTTTGCCATCAGCATCTTGGGGATCAGGCCCTCGGCACGCTCAATAGCGTCGTAGTTGTTGTCGTATTCTGTAGCGGTCTCAACCACCTTGCGGAAATTCTCTACAGCAGTGTCAAAAT
>Ga0310786_10013476_pt1 | contig 10090 bp, 9 predicted proteins | sample AusTroGonzalo_MG_FD_203881 | JGI IMG/M metagenome (GOLD analysis project Ga0310786, IMG submission 203881) | Bovine rumen microbial communities from tropical cattle in Woodstock, Queensland, Australia - Gonzalo_03 (v2) (version 2) | ecosystem: Host-associated > Mammals > Digestive system >... | reverse complement strand
CCGCTATGCGCGGCGAGATAGATTTCAAGGAGAGTTTCACGCAGCGCGTCGCTCTACTCAAGGGACTCGACGTCAGTGCCAAACAGGATATCATCGACCACCTGCCTATCACGGAAGGAGCGGACCGGCTCTTCGGCATCCTCAAGAAGTGCGGCTTTAAGATTGCTATCCTATCCGGTGGTTTCACGTTTGTAGGCAAGTACCTGCAGCAGCGCTTCGGTGTGGATTATGTCTATGCCAATGAGTTGGAAGAGCAGGACGGTAAGTTCACCGGTCGCTATCTGGGCGACGTAGTGGATGCCCGCCGTAAGGCGGAACTGCTCGAACTGATTGCACAGGTGGAGCATATCGACCTCGCACAAGTAATCGCTGTAGGCGACGGTGCCAACGACCTCAACATGCTCGGTAAAGCCGGTCTCGGCATCGCATTCCACGCCAAACCCAAAGTGCAGGCGAGCGCACAGCAGTCTATCTCTACCGTGGGACTGGACGGTATCCTCTATTTCCTCGGTTTCAAGGACTCATTCCTCAAAGAAAACCACTAATAATCATACATCGCTAATCGTATAATCGTAAATAATTATGTTTTTCGGCTTATTCAATAAAGAGAAGAAAGAGACGCTTGATAAAGGCTTGGAGAAAAGCAAAGAGTCCGTTCTCAGCAAAATCAGTCATGCCATCGCCGGCAAATCGACGATAGATGATGATGTGCTGGACAACCTGGAAGAGGCGCTAATCACCTCTGACGTAGGCGTAGAGACCACGCTCCGCATCATCGAGCGCGTGCAAGCGCGTGTGAAACGCGACAAATATGTCGGCACGGAGGAACTGAACCAACTGTTAGTGGACGAGATAGCCTCGTTGCTGCAAGAGAACAACACCGAAGAGGTGGCTGATTTCTCTGCTCCTCTGCCCGCCAAACCGTACGTCGTCATGGTGGTCGGCGTCAACGGCGTAGGAAAGACCACGACCATCGGCAAGCTCGCCTATCAATACAAGCAGGCAGGCAAGAAAGTGTACCTCGGCGCAGCCGACACCTTCCGCGCTGCCGCCGTAGAGCAACTCTGTATATGGGGCGAACGCGTAGGAGTGCCCGTCATCAAGCAGCAACAAGGCTCCGACCCTGCCTCGGTGGCGTTCGACACGCTCCAGTCCGCCAAAGCCAACGATGCGGACGTCGTGCTCATCGACACTGCCGGACGACTGCATAACAAAATCAACCTGATGAACGAGTTGACGAAGATTAAGAATGTCATGCAGAAGGTTGTTCCCGACGCGCCTCATGACGTGTTACTCGTGTTGGATGGTTCGACCGGTCAGAATGCTTTTGAGCAGGCACGCCAGTTCTCGGCAGCTACGCAAATCAGCTCGCTCGCCGTCACCAAACTGGACGGCACTGCTAAAGGCGGCGTAGTCATCGGCATCTCCGATCAATTCAAGATACCTGTTCGATACATTGGTCTGGGCGAGAAGATGACCGACCTGCAATGCTTCAATCGTGTAGAATTTGTTAAATCACTTATATTATGAACTATCGTGTAGAATCCGACCTGCTGGGTGAATTGCAAGTACCGGCAGAAGCCTATTACGGCGTACAAACACAACGCGGCATCAACAACTACAAGGTATCCAACCTGAAGATGTCCGATTTTCCGGAGTACATCATCGCGCTGGCGTATATCAAGTTAGCGGCGGTGGAAGCCAACCATGAGTTGGGCGTCATCAACGATGAGATTTATGCCGGTATTGCGCAGGCTTGCCGTGAGATTATTGACGGTAAGATGCATGACCAGTTCCCGACCGACATGGTACAAGGCGGTGCAGGTACGACGGTCAATATGAATGCCAATGAGGTCATTGCCAACCGTGCGCTGGAGCTTATGGGTCACAAGCGCGGAGAGTACCAGTTCTGCTCGCCGAACGACCATGTGAACTGTGCGCAATCGACCAATGACGCCTACCCTTCCGCTTTCCGCTACGCCTTCATCCGCATGAACCGCGGACTGGAAGAAGAGCTGAAACGTCTCATCGCTTCGCTGCGCAAGAAAGGCGATGAGTTCAACGACTCCATCAAGATGGGCCGTACGCAGTTACAGGACGCTGTGCCGATGACCAGCGGACAGGAGTTCCATGCGTTTGCCAATAACCTTGAAGAGGAAGTTGCGAACCTCGAGCGCAACGTGCGTCTGCTCTATGAGATCAACATGGGCGGAACGGCTATCGGCACCGGTCTCAATGCGGTGGCGGGTTATGCCGAACTATGCATCAAGAAGATGTGCGAACTGACCGGCGAACCCTTCTCACTAGCAAGCGACCTTGTAGAGGCGACACCCGACACCGGCGCATACGTCAGTTATTCGGCGGCGTTGAAACGTCTGGCTGTAAAGTTAAGCAAGACCTGTAATGACTTGCGTCTGATGGCGTCCGGTCCGCGCTGCGGATTGCATGAGATTAACCTCCCGCCGATGGCGCCGGGAAGTTCTATCATGCCGGGTAAAGTGAATCCTGTCATTCCTGAGGTGACGAACCAGGTATGCTTCAAAGTTATCGGTAACGACACTGCGGTCACTTTCGCCGCAGAAGCCGGACAACTCCAACTCAACGTCATGGAACCGATTATTACGGAATGTATCTTCGAATCTATGACTTGGCTGCAGAATGTCATGAAGATTCTCCGCGAGAAATGTATCGACGGCATCACCGTGAACCGCGAGCACAATGCCAAAACGGTCAAGAACTCGATAGGTATCGTCACCGCGCTGAACCCAGTGATTGGTTACAAGGCTTCGACCAAGATAGCCAAAGAGGCGTTGGAAACCGGAAAAGGCGTGTATGACCTCGTCCTCGAACATGGTCTGCTCAGCAAAGAGCAACTCGACCAACTCCTTGACCCCGAAAACATGCTCGCTGCGCATTGATGCGCACACGCGTACGCACGCATAAATTAAATAAGGTGACCACTTGGCCACCTTATTTTTTTATCTGCGGTGTCCGCCACCGCCTCCACCGCCTCTGGAAGAAGCACCTCCACCTCCGGAGAAACTTCCGCCGCTGCGACTCGAGCCGCTGGAGTATGAACTGCTGCCTCGGCTGCCGCCTGAGAACGAGCTACCTCCTGAGTATGAACTACCGCCGGAATATGAACTGCTGCGACTGCTGCCGGAGTACGAACTGCTGCTGCGCGTCATGCTGCCCGTGCTTACCGTGCGACTCGATGCGCTACTTGTGCCGGCGCTGCGAGTGGTCGGAGTACTGGTGCTTACCGTGCGACTCGATGTTCCTGCCGAACGGGTCGTGCCTGCGGAGCGAGTGGTTGTTCCGGTTGAACGAGTAGCAGTAGCTGTGGTACGAGTGGCAGTAGATGTGGTACGGCTGGTTGCGCCGGTAGAGCGGCTCGCGGTACCCGACGAACGGGTCGCTGCATCTGCCGAACGAGTGGCTGTGCCCAATGAACGGGTCGCTGTACCTGATGAACGGGTCGCTGTACCTGCCGAACGAGTTACTGCGGTAGTGCGGCTATCAAACGTGCGACCGGCTGCCGAACTGCGCTCCAAACCCGTACGACGAGTGCCGGTAGCGGAAGACGAACCTTTATGTATTTCGCGGGCGTTGGTCATTCCGCTGTTACGGATCGTGAACGAACGCTCAGGGTGAGCTGTTGCTAAATCCCTGCGACTTACACCGCCGTGCAAGGTGTGATAGCTCGGGCGAAGCTCATGTCCGGGACGGAATGAACAGCAGTGATGGTGACGATGCCAAGCGTAGCAATGACCCCAATACCAGTCACGTGCCCAGCAGTGATGAACGTACCACCATGAGGGCCAGTAATCCCAATACCAAGGGCTGCGCCATGCGTACCAAGCGGGACTCCAGAACCAATCATAGATGAGCGGACGATATACATAAACAGGTTCTATGATGTAGTTGACGCCATACACGTACTCATCGCCGATAACCTGTACGGACACATTGTCATTCTCGTCTTTCTCCACGTATATAGAGGCTACGTCCTGATAGATGTCTTTCGCGAGGATAGCCTGCAAAACGATTAGACGCTTGTTGCCTTCCCCTGTCTCTACTACGCGCAAGTAATCCACTTGACCGTCTCCGTTGAGGTCGAGGTTGCAGAACGCACTGTCCGGGTTGTTGAGCATCGTCTCGAACTCCTCAAGGTTCTTAGCCTCTGCAAAAAGCTTAGCTACAACCTTCAGGTCCAGACCTTCAGAGATGTCGGAACTGTTGGCAGAAACCGTGATGGTCTCGTCTGCCCATGCCATCATGCACATCAGCATGAGTGTCATCCAAAGTGTAGTTAACCGTTTCATAATCGTATTGTTTTTAATTTATTAATTTGGTTAGAGGCTAAGGTTCGCTTTCGCCTTTCACCTTTCATCTTTCACCTTTCATCTTTCACCTTTCAAATTCCGTGCCAAACTGTTATACCAGTTTCAGATCATGGTGCATTTTCTCTTTTTTGGTGCGCATGTAACGCTCATTCCATCGGTTCGGGGCTATCTCTATCGGGATATTCTCCACAATCTCGATGCCGTAACTCTCAAGCCCTACCCGCTTGACCGGATTATTGGTCATCAGCCGTAACTTGCATGCGCCCATCTCGCGCAGTATCTGTGCGCCGACGCCATAGTCGCGCTCATCGGGGCGGAAACCGAGATGAACGTTCGCCTCTACGGTATCGTCTCCTTGCTCTTGGAGTTTGTATGCGCGGATTTTATTCATCAAGCCTATACCGCGGCCTTCCTGATTCATATAGACGATGATGCCTCGTCCTTCGGCTTCAATCATCTGCATGGCCTTGCTCAACTGCTCTCCGCACTCGCAACGCTGTGAACCGAAGATATCTCCGGTCATACAACTGGAATGCACGCGACATAGGATGGGTTCGTCGGGCCGCCACTCGCCTTTGGTAAGGACAACGTGCTCCATTCCCGTCGTCAGGTCGCGGAACGGAGTGAGCATAAACTCCCCGTTACTCGTCGGCAGGAACACCGTCTCGCCACGTTCGATAAGCGCAGCATTAGGCAGCACGGCTGCATCATCAGGCGCCGCAGACGCATCATTGGGCGAACTCTGTCCGCGCTCATTAAGCCGATAGGCTATCAGGTCCTTGATAGTGATTATCTTGAGTCCGAACTCACGCGCCACTTCCTGCAACTGGGGCATACGTGCCATCGTGCCGTCGGCATTCATTATCTCGATGAGCGCCGCTGCGGGTTGCAGTCCCGCGAGACGCGCCAGGTCCACGCCGGCTTCCGTATGTCCTGCCCGTTGCAGCACACCGCCCGCTTTTGCGTATAACGGATTGATGTGGCCGGGACGACCGAAGGTCTCCGGTTTGCTCTTCGGGTCCGCCAACGCCAAGATAGTAGCGGCTCTGTCGGCGGCTGACACACCGGTCGTGCAGCCTTCCAGCTTGTCCACCGTGACGGTAAAAGGAGTGCCGAGCATGGACGTGTTATTCGCCACCTGATGCATCAGGTCCAGTTGCGCGCAGCGGGTCTCCGTGATGGGGCAGCATAACACGCCGCGACCGTGTTGCAGCATGAAATTGACTTTCTCCGGCGTGATTTTCTCGGCGGCAATGATGAAATCGCCTTCATTCTCGCGGTCCTCATCGTCCACCACTATCACAAACTTGCCTGCGCGAAAATCATCTAACGCTTCTTCTATCGTGTTTATCTTCATATTCTCTTAACTTTCCACTTGAATACTTCTCTCAACTTTAAACTTTCAACCTTCAACTTGGCTTTCTTGAAAGCCATCCCCCACGCTTCCGGATTGAACAGCGGCGAGTCAGTAGCGGCCTTATAGGTCAAAAAGATGCCTATCGGCAGCAAGATAAACGAACTGAGCCACATTCCTGCCCAACAAGGCCATAACGCCTCACGCGCCATCTTATATCCCGTGTTGTCAATGATATAATAGATGATAAAAAGCACTACCGAGATAACCGTCGGCGCTCCTAATCCTCCTTTGCGTATGATAGCGCCTAACGGCGCACCGATAAAGAAGAATATCAGGCATGCAAACGCCAGTGTGAACTTTCGGTACAGCTCTATCTCATGTTTGCGGATATACCGTCCGGAGTCCTCCAGGAGCAGCGCGTTATACTCTATCTGGTCGCGATAGACCTGCGCCTTCTCTTCGGCAAGCGTCAACACCTGTTTCTGCCGCCGGATGTCAAGCGCGTTCCATAAAGTGTCCAGGTTGTATATCTTCCGTTCCTCGGTGGTCACAGTGGTCGGCAGGATGGCGGTTCTGCCGTTTTCCCGACCGAAATAGCGGTTGTTGAGCAGGCTATTGCTCTGCGTCCTGCTCTGCTCTTTCGCCACCACCTGCGCGGAGTCAATAGAACTTATCAACTGCGACACGTTCTTACTCACGTGCTGGTCCTCCAAAATCGACTCGTCGTAGCGGCTGAAGTCGGTTGCGAAGTCGATAAGGATTCGTTTGTGCGCGAAGGTCTCACGCCGGTATGGGATGTTCTTTTTCGTACCCGTGGCACGCTGCTGCTGCTTGTCGAGGTTCTCGAATGACTCACCTTGCATCAAGTCCAATATCAGATAGTGCTTATCAGCGCTCGCCGCCAGACGCCCCGTATCCGCCAACATCACTTTCGCATTGCTGAAGCCGCTCGAGTAGTCATACATCATGATATTGAGCAACTCGCCGCGGGAGGTCTTGTCATGCACGTAAATGTGATAGCCGTTGATGTCGTCGTAGAACTCGCCTATGGGAATCTCCAACTCCGGACTCTTCTGCCTTAACGAGAAGATAAGCGCCCATAACTTCATCTGCGATTTGGGCAGCACGTTATTGCTGAAAAAGAACGCACCTACGCTCAGCAGCATCACCGCTAATGTCAAGGGACGCATGATGCGGAATAACGAGATACCCGCCGCCTTCATCGCCGTCAGCTCCACTTTCTCCGCGAGGTTACCGAAGCATATGAGCGAACTCAGCAATATCGCCAGCGGAAGCGCCAGAGGCACTACGGAAGCTGTCGCATATACGAAAAACTCCGCGAGGATGCCTAATCCGATACCTTTGCCCACCAGGTCATTCACGTGCAACCACATGAACTGCATCAGCAGCAGGAAGATGACGATGAAGAAGGTAGCGAGAAAAAGCCCCAGAAAATTCCGCAGCAGGTAGGAGTCTATTTTCTTAATGACGGTCAACCGTGTAGGTTTTCAGATACAAAAATCAAAGGCAGCAGGTCTGCTGCGGACTCAAACACCCATGTGGCATCTTCGCCGTAAAGCAGCACCTCCATTTTTCCGCCATAGCGGTGCTCGGTCTCTATCATCACCTGACGGCAGGCGCCGCAAGGCGAACCGGGTTCTTTGGTGAAATGGCCGTCCGTGAAGCAGGCTATCGCTAAATGGGTCACCGGCTCTTCGGGATGCTGTGCGCCGGCTGCAAAAAGGGCCGTGCGCTCCGCGCATAAGCCGCTCGGATACGCCGCGTTCTCCTGGTTCGCGCCACGGATAATCTCTCCGTTGGCTAACTTGACCGCCGCGCCTACATGGAAGCCGCTGTAGGGACAATAACTGTTCTGCGTCTGCTCTTTGGCAACACGCACTACTTCACGTTGTTCGTCCGACAACTCGTCCCACTGATAGGCACGCATTTTCGAGGTCAGATTGTATTCTTTCATATGGATAAAGGTTAAATATTTTCATTAGCAACTCTCAAACTGGCGCAGGAAACGGACGTCGTTCTCCGAGAACAGACGCAGGTCTTTCACGCGGTATTTGAGGTTTGTGATACGCTCCACGCCCATGCCGAACGCGTAGCCGCTGTACTCCTTGCTGTCGATGCCGCAGGCCTCTAACACGTTCGGGTCCACCATGCCGCAGCCGAGTATCTCCACCCATCCTGTCCCTTTGCAGAACGAGCAACCCTTGCCGCCGCATAGGTCACAACTGATATCCATCTCCGCGCTCGGTTCCGTGAACGGGAAATAGGACGGACGCAGACGAATCTTCGTCTCGGGACCGAACATCTCCTTGCTGAAATACAGCAACGCCTCGCGCAGGTCGGCGAAACTGACGTTCTTGTCGATATACAGTCCTTCCACTTGGTGGAAGAAGCAATGTGCGCGCGCAGAGATAGCCTCGTTGCGATATACGCGTCCCGGGCAGAGCACACGGATAGGCGGTTTCTGACTCGTCATCACACGCGTCTGTACGGACGACGTATGCGAGCGCAGCAGCACGTCCGTCGGTTTCTGGATGCCGGGTTCCTTCTCGATGAAGAAGGTGTCCTGCATGTCACGCGCAGGGTGCTCCGGCGCGAAGTTCAACATACCGTAAACATGCTTGTCGTCCTCTACCTCCGGACCTTCCGCTACGGTGAAACCGATACGGGAGAAGATGTCGATTATCTCCTCGCGCACCAATGACAGCGGATGACGGGTACCCAATGCGATGGGGTCCGGCGTGCGAGTCAGGTCCAACCTCTCTGCATTCGCCTCTAACCGTTCGCCTATCTGTTCCCGTAACTCGTTCACACGCGCTTCGGCGGTCTGACGCAGTTGGTTCAGCATCTGACCCATCTCGCGTTTCTGGTCGGCGGGCACGTCGCGAAACTCATTGAACAGCGCTGTTATCTCGCCTTTCTTACTGAGATATTTGATGCGCAGTGCCTCCAGTTCCTCGGCGTTAGCCGCCTTCATCTGTTCTACTTGCGCAAGCAATGTTTGTATGTTTTCCTTCAAAGCCATAATCCGGTATTTTAAATTTTGCTGCAAATTTACAACAAAAATTGCATATATGCAAATTTTGAGCAGTTTTTCGCCAAATAAAATATAATTTTATCTGTTTAGTACGGATAGACGGCGGCTATGCTTGCATAGGACGACATCTGTTCGGACTAAATAGGAAAGCCGACAGGCTGGCGAAAAACGGCTCTGTTTGCATATATCCCGCAGGACGCGAACGTACTTTCGAGGTGGGACGGCAAAGCCGTGTCGGTGTCCTCGAATTTACTACAAATAAAAAAGAGCCTCCGAAGAGGCCCTTTGGGGTTTGAAGTGGTTTGAAGTGGTTTGACAATTGTTTGAAGTGGTTAACTATTTCAAACGCGCGAAGCGCCAAACTATTTCAAACTCTTTCAAACGCGCAGGGCGCTTATGCGCCATGCTCTGCGTCCCAAGCCGCACCACACACGGCCCATAAGTACGCCTTCATCGTCTTCTTGCCGCCGGGCTGGTCCTTCTGTGCAAGGAAGGCTGCTTGGTCGGACGAGATAGACATGAGGTCCTTACTGCGGGTGCGAACCGCCGCTGCTACCGCCGTGAAACGACCGCGTGCCTCCAGTTCGCGTGAGCTGACAGGCTTAGAGCGCTTCACTTTCTTGCGGATATACATACGGTTACATATTTCACTCGTAGTCTCCGCGATGCGATGAGTACCGAGCAGCATCTTCATGCATCTGTGATGCCCCGTCTTGGCAGGTTTTGCCAATGCGCCGGATACGCTATCGATACCGACGCTCCAATCTACACTTGCCATAACTTATTAAGGATTTTCAGGGGTTAATGACTGGAGGTAGAACTTACGGAAGGCATAGCCGTGCAAGGTCTTGCACCGATGTTGCTGCTGCCACTCCTCGCGCAACGCGGCTTTCTGCCCAGCATCAGCCAAAGCAGTTTTGACCTGTGCGTGAATCGCTTTGAACTTTTCTTGCACGGTCTGTTGCGCCGCCGAAGGCGGTTCGTTGGTAGCAGGATGTTTGAGACGAATACCGATTGTCTGTTCGTCAAACTTGCGGACTTTGGTGTACACCTTGTCAGTTCGCGCATACTTGCCCTTCATCGAATCGATGTGGGTCATTGGCTCGATTTTGGCCATAGATTCCCTAAGATTTCTTTACTTCCGCTTAGGGGTCGGAAGGACAAATAAATAATACATAATTTGGTTTTTAGGTTTAACGGCAAATATGTTAGAAAGTCAAAGTTTAGGTATGTTTTGATGGTACCTTCTAACAGACTGTGTTATCCCTAATCAGGTTGCTTGATGATACCTATGCAAGCGGACATAGGGCCTAATGCAGTGCGAAACATGCG
>Ga0310786_10013475_pt1 | contig 10090 bp, 6 predicted proteins | sample AusTroGonzalo_MG_FD_203881 | JGI IMG/M metagenome (GOLD analysis project Ga0310786, IMG submission 203881) | Bovine rumen microbial communities from tropical cattle in Woodstock, Queensland, Australia - Gonzalo_03 (v2) (version 2) | ecosystem: Host-associated > Mammals > Digestive system >... | reverse complement strand
ATTTCTGCCCATATTGTGTTTGCACGCCCAGACCAAACACACAATAAGCGGATACATTACAGACAAGTCAAGTAAAGAGACACTAATAGGCGCCACAATACTTGATCTAAGGAGTGGACGTGGTGCAATCACAAATGAATACGGATTCTACTCCCTCACCCTAACCCAAGGCCCAGTTGAGATACGCACCGGCTATGTAGGATATAAACCGGTAACAATACAGTTCAATCTTAAGACTGACACCATAATCAACATAGATGTACCCCAGATTGACGAGCTGGGTGAAGTAACCATCATAGGAAACCGTGAGATTCTGGGTGTAAGAGGCTCTCAGATGAGTGCCATAGACATACCCATTGAACAGATAAAAGCCGTACCCGCCATGTTTGGTGAGACCGATGTACTCAAGGCTCTCCAGCTGCTTCCCGGAGTTCAGGCCGGCACTGAGGCAACTGCCGGCATCTACGTGCGCGGCGGCAACCCTGATGAGAACCTTCTGCTTCTGGACGGCGTTCCAGTATATAACGTGAGCCACATGTTCGGCATGTTCTCCGTCTTCAACCCCGATGCCATCAAGAACGTAACACTCTACAAAGGCAGTTTTCCGGCACACTACTACGGGCGCCTGTCATCGGTAGTTGATATCCGCATGAAAGACGGTGACCTGTACAACTATCACGGCAACGTATCCATAGGAGCCATATCATCAAAATTCAATGTTGAAGGTCCTATCATCAAAGGAAAGACATCATTCAGCATATCTGCCCGCCGCACATACTCAGACATCATACTCAACTCAGCCCTTTGGCTAAACGAGAAAATGCACTTTACTGATGTTGAGGATGAGAGAATGGGATACTACTTCTATGACCTGAACATCAAGATCAATCATAAGTTCAATGACAATGACCGCCTGTATCTGAGCTGGTACAGCGGTGATGATGACATCTTTTTTAATTATAAAGGTTCAGAGGGAGCAGTTGACAACCACACCGAGCTGGACTGGCGCTGGGGCAACACCTTGGCAACAATCAGATGGAATCATGTGCTTGGACCAAAACTGTTCATGGATGTAAGCGCCAACTACACAAAGTACCGCCACAAGATGGGCATCGGAATAAATGAGGAGGATAACGTGAATGTGAGCACCAGCAACATAGACATAGCCATGAAATCCGGCATCTATGACCTGTCGGCCCGCGCGGATTTCCATTGGTCACCGTCATACAGCCATGAAGTCAGGTTTGGAGGCGGTTACACCCATCATGTCTTTACCCCCGATGTGGTTAATCTGGCCATAAACTCATCTAACCGGAACGACAGCATAAGGCCTCTTGACCTGAACCAGGAATACGGTTCACATGATGTAACCGGCCATGAATATCAGCTTTATGTTGAGGATGACATAGAACTGACAGATGTAATCAAGACCAATCTAGGCGCCGGTTTTGCGGCATTCAACGTAAACGGCCGCCATTACCAGTCAATTGAACCAAGAATAAGCGCCAGGTTCCTTATAACCGATGACCTTTCAATCAAAGCCGGCTATGCATATATGACCCAGTATGTGCATCTGCTGTCCAACAATACGATCAATCTACCCACAGACCTTTGGGTGCCGGTTACAGATCAGGTTGAGCCGGAGCACTCACACCAATGGGCCGTTGGAGCGGCATACAGCGTAGAAGGCCTGGCCGATTTCACACTTGAGGGATATTACAAGAAAATGGACAATCTGCTGGAATACAAGGAGGGGTCCAGCTATATGACAGGCGATACAGACTGGCAGAACAAGGTAGCCATGGGACGCGGCTGGAGTTACGGTATTGAATTCATGGCGCAACGCTCCATTGGCAGGTTCAACGGTTGGATATCATACACCTGGAGCAAGTCACAGCGCTTGTTTGACCGCCAGGATATGGTCATTAACGGCGGCCGCATATTCGATGCCAAGTATGACCGCCGACACAAGCTGGACATAACCTGCAGCTACAAGTTCAGTGACAGGTTTGACATGTCGGCCACATGGCTGTTCGAGACCGGAAACTGCGGCACCATCTACACCCAGTACTACAATTCCGGCAATCTGATTGATGACGGTCATAGATACAGGACTTCCACACTAGGCTATTATGACAACCGAAACAATTTCAGGCTAAGCCCAACACACAGGCTTGATCTGGGATTCAACTGGCACAGGAATTACAGTGACAAGGTAAAGCGTACTATCAACCTGAGTATCTACAATGCTTACAACAACATGAACCCTTTCCTGGTTTATGTATTTACAGAGAGTAAAAAAGACGATAATAATGAATATAAGGAAGAGCGTACGCTCCGCCAACTAACCCTCTTCCCTATCCTTCCGTCAATTAATTACACCGTATCTTTCTAACACTATGAAACAACTTAGAATTATCATATCGGCAATCACAGCATTACTCATCACCGCGTGCGTCAATGACATTGAGTACAAGGGCCCTGATGGCAAAAGGATGCTCATTGTAAACAGCATAACCCCTGCCGGCCAGGTTCCGGTTTTTGAGATGAGCCACAGCGCATTCTTCCTGGATTCATACTACACCGGCAATGTACTTGACAACGGCGTGGATGTAACCGTAAGCATAAACGGGCAGAGCAAATCCGCCTCTTATGTCGACAGCCTTAAGGGATATACTGATGAACGTGTATTGAACCAAGGCGATATAATATCGGTCCAGGCCTATCATCCCCAATATGGGACAGTTTATGCCACTGATACCGTGCCATACGGCCAGAGTTGCACCGTTAGCGGATATAAAAAGGAATATGTGCCCGGAAAGACCATAAGTGAACTGTTTGACTGGTTCAGAAAGAGGAACCCGATAACGGCTGATTCCGTCTGGGTTGTAGAAGTAGAGATTGGGGAGCGCAAGAACATAACAGACTACTATATCCTGACCATTGAGCCCACCATGACCTACTCCAGGTTCAATGACACTCTGGGTGATTACGAAACTATAATAGACACCATCCACTACAAGGTACCTGCCAACACCAAAATTATCCTTGGACAAGCAAGCGCCGCCACAGCCCTATTGGAAGACACAGAGGCCAGCCAGATGGATCACGGTCTGGGTTTCTTTATATTTGATGACCTTTACATTAAAGAAAACAACAAGGTAAGCTTTGACATTATCATGGAAAAGCCTGACACTCTAGCCTACATATATACCTATGATAAAGACAGCATAATCATTGATACCAAATCATATTCCATAGCCGATAAGATAAAGGATGAGGTAACATATAATGCCAACATAAAGCTCTACACCCTATCCCGCACATATTACTACTACCACAAATCCGCCACAGATTTTAAAAGCACTACCGTAAACTTCATGTCCGAGCCCGTAACCGTCCTGCACAACGTTACCGGCGGTGCCGGCATCCTGGCCACCTACGCATCAGTAGCACCCGATATCAGCTACACCTATCGCAAATGGCGGTGAAATGGAATAATTCTGTCTTTTCCTGAAAGATGACCTCGTACTGAAATCAAAATGATGCGAATATTTTTTTGAGAGAAGCATTGCGGGTATCGAAAATAATACCTATATTTGTCAAAAACGAATAATAATAATTTATTCTTATGCCAGATTATTTTAGAGTCTACGACTTTGTTTTTATGTTCTTTAGCCATGAACATAAGTTTTTTAATAAAAAGAACGATGAAGATAAAGAAACTTTGGTTCAAAGATGACCATCTGTATATAGCGACCGATGACGGCAAGACCTACAGCCAGTCTCTGCTCTGGTATCCTCATTTGCGTGAAGCCACAGATGAGCAGCGTAGTCAGTACACTATCAGTACTATTGGTATTCATTGGAGCAAGCTGAATGAAGATGTCAGTTTTGAGAGTTTTGAGTATGATGACGCAGAGCCCAGCGCGATGCAACGTTTCTTTCTTACCCACAAGGAGATAAACGTAGCAGAGTTTGCCCGCTCAATGGGCATGAACCCCACCCTGCTACGCAACTACATCAACGGATTCAAGAAGCCCTCAAAAGCCCAGGAACAGAAGATCATAGACCACATCCACAAACTTGGAGCAGAAATGCTTGTTGCATGAAACACATTTTTATTTTTTCAGGATTGTAACGGAAAGCGATTCAGACGATATGATGTACATACCATCCGGTAACTCAGCTATACTGAAAGAAACACAACCTTCCTGATTAGCCGTGTACGAAGAAAGCAACTTGCCATCTGCGATAAACAAGCATACTTTTGTATCTGCCTTTACACCAAAGATACTAACAGTATTTTCATCGAGAGAAATGCTGGCCTTTGTATCATCTACCTTGATTCCAATAACGGCATCCTCTATATCATCGAACGTAAATTTAGCAATCTTAGCTAATTCATATTGGACTTCGACTTTGGTAGATTGGATAACCAAGACAGTATCTGAAAATATGAGTACCGGTTTCTCTTCAAAACCATAACAGAACTGCTGACCATCTTTCTGATGTACTGTAAGAGTATTTTGAGCTATAACCGGAATGGTTGCCAATACTATGATAAGACCTAAGATGATTCTTTTCATATTATTAATCATTAGTGTCTGTCTTCCAATCCGTTGATTCCTGAATAAACAGACTTAGGTACAATCTCGATAAATGAGAATGAGAAATTCGGACCATTCTTCTCTATGACATTGCGTATTCTGAGATAATAATCTTGACCGGCTTTCATTTCTCTTCTACATATTATCTTACGGTAGCAATCCGGATTGTTCCTGTTATCCATATAGATATCAGGGGATTTCATATATCCTCTTTTACGCATTAAATTATCATTGTCTCTAATAGCTTTTTCCCTTTCATCAGGTGATAGATTATCATATTCTTCATCTGGCACAAAACCGAATTTATGTTCACTAGCACTTTGTCTGAAATCAGCAGGAATACCAAGTGGTTCCCAACTTTTGTCACTTCCTGCAAAAAAGAAATGCTGAATACCCATACTTTGAGGAAATCTTTTGGCATTGTTCCAGATACGAATCTCATATTCCGAGTCATATGGAACTGGAGGCAAATGCAATGTTATATCTGATATTTCTCCAAAAATCACCTCATCACCATATAGGGCGGGATTAGTTACATCCCTGTAGTTAACGTATAACTTACTAATGGAACTCCATTCAAAGTTGTCACAAAAACCACTCACAAAGCTTGCTACATATTTACTCTTAGGTGTATTGCCCAGACGTCCACGCGCACTGCTGTTAATAAAGTCAGGTGATAGCGTAGTAGCCATAAATCTCAGTCTGGTATCAAGAACCTTTCGCCTTACATAATTGTTATAGCAAAGCAGACTGTCAATCAGATAGTAACAACCATTTATGGCCAATGTATCTTTATCTGTCACATTATGTTCTCTTATTTTTACACCAGGCAAAAGATTACCCATCTTGGCTGTTCCCTTTCGGTTAATGAAAGTTCCAATAGCCTCTCCATTATCATACGCGGTGCTTATTCTCATCAAAGAATGTGGCAACATAGTTGTGTAGAAATCCTCTACGTCAAGTTCATCCAGATAATTGCGGTTAGCCAGTATATTCTTCTGTGAAGCATTGAGTTGATTGGGAGTCAGTTCAAACGGTAATATGTGATATGAGATAAGTAAATTGAGAGAACTTTCTCTGTCATAATCTTCTTTACCGGCACCTTCAGGATATACAGATTCTGCATATAAGCGTAATTCGTCCAGATTATTTATGCCATACGTTGACTTAAGGACTGCATCAGGCACAATAAAGTAGGTATATTTGAACATCCTTTGCAATGGATACACTACACTTTCCTTACCATTAGGCATGTTAACAGTTTCTGCGGATACTCCATTCTCTAAAAAATCCATCCTGGATGTACCACTTTCCGGTCCAAGATAATTCCAGTCTAAATACTGTACTAAGGAATCATTTAAATGTGTCGCAAACAAAGCTTCAGAGAATATGCCGGCATCTAATTGTTCCCTGTATTGTCTAACAAAACCAGGAACGAATAAGGTGGTTCTATATATATTATCAGTGTCACCTTCAATGTCTGTAGTATCACCATCAATTGGTTTTATAGTCTGGCTAAACCAAACACTGTCTATATCTGTGACAACATACTGTACACTTGCACCGTCACTCTTTCTAATGTTCATATAGTACTGGGCTGAAGCTGGTATAGTTGTCAGTGTCAGAACTATAGCTGTAGCCAATACGATGAGCACCATTTTAATGTAACTGGATTTTAATGAGATAATCCCTTTCATACCTGTATGACTGAATGAATGCACCTACAAATGTAGGAAATAGATTCAGAATCATACTGAATAGCCTTCAAATAATTGCGGATAACTTGTACAATCACTTGAGAATCTTATAGCGGGCGAATTTGAGGAGGAGGGTTTTCTCGCCTACGTTGAGGAACTTGATGCGGGCCTTGGTGTTGTCTCCGGAGCCTTCAACTGAGAGTACGCTGCCTATTCCAAAACGCTCATGTTCTATTACGTTACCTTCATGCAGGACTGAGTCTGATGATGGGGCGCTGTTCTTGAGCATAGACTCGGTCACCACCTGAAACTTGCCCTGCTCCCAAGGCTTCTTCTCGGGCTTTCTCTCAAATCCAGCCTTAGGCTCGAATCGCGCACCGGCATCTCTCCCACCAAATCCGCGCTTAGGCTCAAATCGCGAGCCGGGGACTGTCCCATTTGGTTCCAACTTAGGTTTACTGATACGAAAAGTCTCCCCGGAACCAAAGGGGACTGTCCCCAAATTCCCCCCAGCCACACTAAGGTACCGAGAATCAATATCCTTCAAGAACCTACTGGGAGTGCAGAAATCCACACTGCCATACTTAAACCGTGTTGTGGCAAATAGCAGCGTCAAATACTTGCGGGCGCGGGTCATGGCCACATACAGCAAACGGCGCTCCTCCTCTATCTGGCGCTCGTCATCACCGCTCATATCGCTGGGAAACAGGTTTTCCTCAAGCCCGACAATGAAAACGGCATCAAACTCCAACCCCTTGGCGGCATGAACGGTCATGAGAGTAACCTTCTCCACATCCTCATCGGTCTCGTTATCCTGATCTGTCATAAGTGACACCTCACTCAGATAATCGGTCATAAGAAGGTGGGCATCGCCCTCCTCCACCCGGTCTTTACAGAACTGGGCTATGTTATTCAACAGCTCTTCAACATTCTGAAGACGGCCCTCACCCTCAACAGTGGTATCGGCCTTGAGTTCACGCATTATGCCTGTCTCATCTACTATTCGCTTGGCCAGTTGATCTGCCGCAACCGTTGAGGCATCGGCCATGAAACTCTCCAGCAATGTTTTAAAGGCCGATAACCTGGACGCAGTGCCGGAATTTACATCCAGACTGTAATGCGACGGATTGCAGAGCACTGTCCAGAGGCTCACCCCGTTATCCATGGCGGCAGACAGTATCTTGCCTACGGTAGTCTGCCCTATCCCGCGTGCCGGATAGTTTATGATGCGCTTGAACGCCTCCTCGTCATTGGGATTCACGCTCATGCGGAAATAGGCTATCAGATCCTTTATCTCCTTACGCTGGTAGAATGAAAGACCTCCATAAATTTTGTATGGCAGACCGCGTTTGCGCAGCGCCTCCTCAAGCGGACGTGACTGGGCATTGGTACGGTAGAGTATAGCCATCTCACGCCAAGGTACATCCTTGAATGTGTGCAGGTCAAGCAGACGGTTCACCACCATCTCACTCTCCTCAATGTCCGAATGTGCACAGAATACCTTTATCTTGTCACCCTGCTCGTTCTCAGAAAAGACCTTTTTCCTGATCTGGGCATGATTCTTGTCTATCAGTGTGCCGGCAGCCTCAACGATCGTCTGTGTGGAACGGTAGTTCTGTTCAAGCTTGAACAGCCTTGAATCAGGATAGAGCTTGGAGAACTTGAGCATATTGTCCAGGTTGGCACCACGGAACGAGTAGATGCTCTGGGCGTCATCGCCCACCACGCAGACCTTGGCCCCGAAACGTGTCAACTGCCACACAATGCAGTGCTGGGCATAGTTTGTATCCTGATACTCATCTACCAGTATATGCCTGAATGATGTACCGTAGTGTTCCTGGACATCGGGATGTTCACGGAACAGAAGGAACGTGTTGAGCAGCAGGTCATCAAAATCCATGGCATCTGATTGGCGGCAGCGCTGCTCATACCGCTCATATATCTTGCCCACCATCGGGACACGCTTGAACTGGTCACTCTTGTAGATATCGGCATTCTGTATATATGCCGATGCCGTGATTAGCCTGTTCTTGGCGTTTGATATACGACCCAGCACCACATTGGGCTTGTATGTCTTGTCATCAAGCTGCATATCCTTGACAATGGACTTGATGAGGTTCTGGCTGTCTGTCTGATCGTATATTGTGAAATTGCGGGTGTATCCTATCTTGTCAGCCTCACTCCTCAATATACGGCTGAAAATGCTGTGGAATGTGCCCATCCAGAGGTTTCGGGCACGGTTCTCTCCCACCCGTGCGGCTATGCGCTGTTTCATCTCACCGGCTGCCTTGTTGGTAAAGGTCAGCGCCAATATGGACCAAGGCTCCACACCTTCTTCAAGAAGATGCGCTATGCGGTACGTCAATACACGTGTTTTTCCGGAACCGGCACCGGCTATGACCATGCAATCACCGTCGGTATAAAGTACGGCGTCACACTGGCTCGCATTAAGTTCCTGCTGGTAATCTATCATATAATCTTATACTCTCTTATTCCCTCTGTTTTCATTATTCCTCAGTCAAAATGGACCTCCATTATTCCCTCAAAATAATAAAAACAGAGGAAACAATAGAGCATAATCTTGAATTGAGGACTATCTTAAACAGTTTCTCTTTCTTTTGCGAATGCGAATTTACAAAATCACATTCTTTTATTTATCTTCGTAGCATAAAAAGACATTATGGGTTTTCAACAGCTGTTTCCTGTTACTGACCGTATCTGGATTAGTTTCATAGTCCTGACGTTGGTGCTTTTTGTGCCTATTCTGTGCCGCAGGCTCAGATTCCCGCAGATAGCAGGACTCATTGTGACCGGCACTCTGCTGGGTCCCGGGCTTCTGGACGTTCTTGAGATAACCCCGGAGCTGAGTTTCTTCAGCCACATAGGCCTGCTGTTCATAATGTTCTTTGCCGGGCTGGAGATTGACCTGGAGGAGATGAAACGCAACAAGGTATGGGGTATCATCTTTGGAGTGCTCACCTTTGCCGTTCCATGGGGGCTCTGCTACATTGCCTGCATTCATCTGCTTAAGCTGACGGCTTACACATCGGCCATACTGGCATGCATAATGGGTTCACACACCCTCATATCCTATCCTATCATAGGCCGATACGGCTTGGGCCGACGGCAAAGCGTAACGATATCAGTGGCGGGCGCCCTTGTGGCCATACTGCTTGCCCTGGTTATTTATGCCATAATGATGTCAACATCAGGCGGAGAGAGTTTCAATCCGCTATGGTTCACGCTCAAGATTGCCGTCTATGTGACAGCCGTGATACTGATTTACCCGCGTATGGCCCGGAACTTCTTCCAGACAGTCACCAACAGCTTCTCACACTTCCTGTTTGTGATGATTCTGCTGGCATTGAGCTGCGGATGCGCGCAGGTGATAGGGCTTGACTCAATTGTAGGCGCATTCCTGGCTGGCATTGTACTGAACCGTTATATACCCAAGTCTTCACCCCTGATGAACCGTCTGGATTTTGTGGGAGGCACGCTGTTTGTCCCGCTGTTCCTGCTTGGTACAGGCCTGATGATTGACCTTTCAGGCATGACCGGGAACTGGCTGTTTCTGACGGCTTTTGCAGTGCTCTTTTCAATAGGCACATTCGGAAAATGGCTTGTAGCGCTATTTGTACAGAAGGCTAAAGGATTCCAGCGCAATGACCGTCTTGTAATATTCGGACTGAGTGAATCACATGCAGCAGGCGCTTTGGCAATAGCAATGGGAGCATATGCAGGTGGTCTGATGGATAACACCACCCTGAGCGCCACAGTCCTTAT
>Ga0310786_10013472_pt1 | contig 10092 bp, 5 predicted proteins | sample AusTroGonzalo_MG_FD_203881 | JGI IMG/M metagenome (GOLD analysis project Ga0310786, IMG submission 203881) | Bovine rumen microbial communities from tropical cattle in Woodstock, Queensland, Australia - Gonzalo_03 (v2) (version 2) | ecosystem: Host-associated > Mammals > Digestive system >... | reverse complement strand
AAACAAACTTAAAATCGATATAAATATCGAGATTTCAGAAAACAAACTTCGCGCATCTTCTCAAAATGTTGAGTTCGAAATAAGCGGCACATTTGAGGCGGCTCAAAACAAAGATAAGGTTTATGAGGCCTTTCTAAAGAGTTTTCAAAAAACAGGCGACACCGTTTTTGAGCTTAACCGGCTTGAGCTTAAAAACCCGCACGGTCTTTTTGCGCCCGCTTCACTTATCAATGAACTGCGTCGCGGTCTTTATGCCAAAATAACGCCCGTGTTCAAACAAGGCACACAATCCCTCTTGCCAAAGCCTTTTAAAACAGAAAAAACAGGCTTTATCATCAAAACGGATAATTTGAAAAATTTAAGCCTTCTTGATACAAATAAATTTGAAGAAATTATTTATTTAATCAGCCAAAATCCTGATTTTGAAACGCTTCAAACCCTCCCTCGGCATAAAATCAGAATAGCGCTGCCGACAGTGTGTCGCAACCCCTCGATTTTTATGCCCTCTATCCAAAAATTACTTGATTTAGGCTATCACAAATGGGAAGTTTCAAACTATTGGGGGCTGCAAATCATCGATACCCGAAAATATGATGTTTCATTTTCGCCTTTTATTTATATGCTCAACACCGAGGCTGTTTTAGCGGCTCAAAAAATCGGGGCAAGCCGCATTTGTTTTGCTTTGGAAGATACGCTTCAAAACATTCAAACTTTAGCGGCATTAAGCCCGCTTGCCTCAAGCTTGATTATCTATCAGGATGTGCCTTTGTTCACGAGCGCCGTCTGTATCAGAAAAAATGACTGTGCACATTGCTTAGGCGGCACATTATGGCAAACCTTAAAAAAAGACGGCCGCTCTTTTGAAGCGCTTTGTATTCCGTGTCAGACCATGCTTTTCGATAAAGCGCCGCTCTGTTTGGCAAGCCTTGCCCCAAAAGTGCCGGCCGCATTTTATCAAATGGACTTTTGCTTTAAGCCCTACACCAAAGAAAAAGTCAAAGAAATTGCCGAGCAACTCTTGCAACTGACCGACGTCATCCCCTCAATAAAAGCAAATATGTTAAAAAAAGAAATATAAAAAAAAGCCTCTTAAATTAAGAGGCTTTTTTATTTTTTGGGGCTTGCTTTTTTATTTTTGTTTTGAGCGCAATATCCAAAACTTCCCGCACGTTTGAAACGGGCATCAGCTTTAAGCCCTTTTTCACGTTATCCGGAATTTCGGCCAAATCTTTGACGTTTTCTTTCGGAATAATCACGGTTTTGATACCGCCGCGCAAAGCCGAAAGCAATTTTTCTTTTAGGCCGCCGATTGGCAAAACACGGCCTTGCAACGTAATTTCGCCTGTCATTGCCACATCTTTTTTCACGGGAATTTTGGTAAACACCGAAACAAGCGTTGTAAACATGGCAATACCGGCAGACGGTCCGTCTTTAGGCGTCGCCCCCTCGGGCACATGAATATGCACATCCGTTTTTTCAAAAATTTTCGGGTCAATGCCCAAATCTTTCGAATGCGCGCGCACAACCGAATAAGCCGTGTCAATCGATTCTTTCATCACATCGCCGAGTTTGCCCGTTTGCATCACACGTCCTTTGCCGGGCATATCAACCGCTTCAATAAAAAGAATATCGCCGCCGACTTCCGTCCATGCCAAACCGGTTGTCACCCCGACATGGTCTTCTTCTTCGGCCTCGCCGAATGAAAAACGCCGCACACCCAAATATTTTTCCAAATTTTTGGAATTCACTTCAATTGTGATGCATTTTTCGGGGCTGAGCAAAAATTCTTTCACCGACTTGCGCGCAATTGCACCAAGCTCGCGTTCCAAATTACGCACACCGGCCTCGCGCGTATAATAGCGAATAATATCACGCACGGCATCATCCGTTATTTTCAGCTCGGAGCATTCCACCGAATTTTCGCCGAAAATCTTCGGTATCAAGTGGCGTTTGGCAATCTCCAACTTTTCGTCTTCGGTGTAGCCCGAAAGCCTGATCACTTCCATCCTGTCCAAAAGCGGACGCGGCATATCAAGTGAGTTTGCCGTTGTCACAAACATCACATCCGACAAGTCATAATCCACTTCCAAATAGTGGTCATTAAAAGTGGCATTCTGCTCGGGGTCCAAAACTTCCAGAAGTGCCGAGCTCGGATCACCGCGCCAATCAGAGCCGAGCTTATCGATTTCATCAAGCAAAAACAGCGGATTTGAAGCTCCGGCTTTTTTCATGCTTTGAATGATTTTGCCCGGCATAGAGCCTATATAAGTGCGTCTGTGGCCCCTGATTTCGGCTTCGTCACGCATACCGCCCAAAGAAGCGCGCACAAATTTGCGCCCCGTTGCGCGTGCAATCGATTGCCCGAGCGAAGTTTTACCGACACCCGGCGGTCCGACAAGGCACAAAATCGGCCCTTTTATCTTTTCGTTTTCGGCACGTGATTGAACGGCCAAATACTCAACAATACGTTCTTTTACTTTGTCCAAACCATAGTGGTCGGCTTCCAAAATATCCATGGCTTTTTTAAGGTCTTTATTCACTTTTGATTTTTCTTTCCACGGAATATCCAAAAGCCAATCCAAATAATTACGCACCACCGTGGCTTCAGAGCTCATCGGCCCCATCATCTTAAGCTTTTTGATTTCGGCCAAAGCCTTATCTTTGGCCTCTTTTGAGAGTTTTGTTTTTTCCACCTTTTTGGTATAAACCGAAACCTCGTCATCTTCCTGCCCGTCGCTCAATTCTTTTTGAATAGCCTTCATTTGCTCGTTCAAATAATATTCTTTTTGGCTTTTTTCCATTTGCTTTTTCACGCGGGTTTTGATTTTGTTTTCAATTTCCATCATCGCGAGTTCGGCGTTCATCAACTCTAAAAGTTTATCAAACCTGTCGGCCAAACGAACGGCTTCCAAAAGTGCCTGTTTATCTTCTATTTTAAGCGTCAAGTGCGAAGCAATCGTATCAATGAGCTTGCTCATATCCTCAATTTGGTGCACGGCACTGATCACATCTGGCGACACACGTTTGGAAGTACGTACATAATCTTCGAATTCCGAAATCACGGCGCGCGACAAAACCTCTAATTCGGGCGCATCCGAATTTTCTTCAATAATGGGCTTAATTTTAGCCGTTAAAAACGGACCGCGCGTATTAAAGCGCTCGATTTTAACCCTATCCAACCCCTCAATTAAAACTTTGACCGTACCGTCCGGCAATTTAAGCATTTGCAAAATATTACCCATGGTGCCGACATGGTAAATATCGGCATCTTTCGGGTCTTCCAATGCGGCCTTTTTTTGGCAGGCAAGCACAATCGTTCCGCCCTTATCCTGCACTTCCTGCAAGGCTTTAATTGACTTTTCTCTGCCCACAAAAAGCGGCACAATCATTTTCGGAAAAACGACTGTGTCACGAAGCGGTAAAACCGGAAAAGAGGCACTTTGAACATTATCGGCCATTAAATTCTCCATGATTTATTATTTTTTTTATAATATAAGAACTGCTTTGATAATTAGCAAGCCCCGCCTTTCTTTTCATCCACAAAAAACAAGGTGCTGACATAATAAAATCCCCTTTGATTTTTCAAAGGGGATTTTATTTAAGCTTTTTTCTGTTTTAAGTTTTCCTGACGTGCTTTTTCTTCTGCTTTTCGGCAACGCAGCCAAGCTTCATGTCTAATCTCTCTGACACGCTTGTTATGAGCCTCGGCCGCTTTTGCAACTTCACAGGGGCACTTGTCATACAAGCGGTCAGTGCCATGATGCCCTTGCACAATTTTATAATGCAAGTGCGTGCCGCAGAAGGGGCATGTTTCATCCTTAAAATTGATTGTCCATATGTGCTCATCTTCAGGCACAGACTGAACATCTTGAACAGATTTAATGTTTTTCATATTTTTTGTTTTTATAGTTTTACAATAATTTTCAAATCAATATGTAAGCATTATCATCATACCATAGCTAGACAAAATGTCAATCGTTTTTTATTTCTTCACGCACAAAATGCGGTATTTACCATCCACAACTTCCACCCCATGAATATCGTGTGAAAATTCGGGGAATTTTTCATCAAAGGTTTGCAATGCTTTCAAATATGTTAAAGCAGACCCTTCGGCAGGTCCCGCGTTTTCACCCGGCATCAAAAGCGGAATTCCGGGCGGATACGGCACCACGCCGGTGGCAACGGTTCTGCCCGCCATTTCATCTAAGGTGAGTGATTCAACATTGTTATGCACCAAGTGTTCATAAGCCTCAACGGGGCTCATATCCGGATAAGGCAATTCCGAAAATGCCGCCGATAACGCCTGCGTCGTTTTCAGCTTTTTCATCAGTGAAAACATTTCATCACTTAAATCTTTTAAGCCCATGTGCTCATATCTTTTCGGATTAGACCCGTAAATTTTCGGCATGGTAAGCTTAATTTCAACATTGTAGTCATAAGCTTTCTTAAATTCAAAGAGCGCATTTAAGAGGGTGCCCCACTTGCCTTTCGTCACACCGAATGAGAATAAGAACAAACAGGTAAAATCGGTTGTTTTTTCAACCACAATGCCTTTGCTGTCAAGATAAGCCGTGAGTAATGTTGCCGGAATACCGAAACCCGAGAGTGTGCCGTCATCATTAACCCCGGGTGTTGTCACCGACACCTTAATCGGGTCAAGCATGGCATAATCATCTTGCAAGCCCTTAAAACCGTGCCATTTATCATCGGGATTTAAAACCCAACAATCCGGATTTGTGGCAAGCAATTCGTCTTCCGCCTCAAAAAAGCGTATTTTCTCGCCCGTTTTCGGATTTTTCACCATATCCGGTTGCCACACATCAAAGAACCATGTGCCTGCTTTTTTAAGCTCATCATGAATACGGGCAAGCGTTTTTCTGAAATAAATCGCTTCTTTAATGGCATCGTTTGTTAAAGCCTTGCCGTGTGCATCCATCATGGCTGAAGACACATCGTTTGAAGCAATAATGGCATAAAACGGCGAAGTTGAAGAATGCATCATCAGGCTTTCGTTAAATCGGGCGTGGTCGATGGCGTTTTTACCGTCTAAAATATGAATCATCGAGGCTTGCGAAAATGCCGCCAAAAGCTTGTGGGTTGATTGCGTTGCAAAAATACTCGGCTCATCTTTGCCGTAAGTTGTCGGGTCAAAGGTCATGGCATATCTGTTTTGATACATATCATTAAACCGCGCATATCCATACCATGCCTCATCAAAATGAATGCGTGACGTGCTTTCTTTTAACAAGTCTTTCACCCACGTTGTTTGGTAGCAAAGCCCGTCATAGGTCGAGTTTGTGATAATGGCATGTTTCGGGGTTTTATCGGTACTTTCTCTGGTAAGCGGGTTGTTTTTAATCGCCTCTTTAATGGCACTTGCCGTTAAATTTTCGGGCAATATCGGGCCGATAATGCCGTATTGGTTACGCGTCGGCATCAAATAGGTCGGAACAGCACCTGTCATCGTCATGGCGTGCTCCACAGATTTGTGACAGTTACGGTCGCAAAGGCACACATCGCCCCGCGTCAAACTTGCCATCAAAACAACACGGTTAGAGGTTGAAGTGCCGTTTGTGATGTGGTAGCTTCGTGATGAATTAAAAACCTTGGCCATATATTTTTCACTGTCGCCAATCGGCCCCGAGTGGTCAAGCATAGACCCGAGCTCGCCAACCGAAATGGATAAGTCCGAGCGAAAAACCTGCTCACCGAAAAAGTTGAAAAAGTCACGCCCGACGGCGGTTTTCAAAAAGGCCGTGCCGCCCGTATGCCCCGGTGTGTGCCATGAATATTCATGCACCTTGGCAAACTTTGCAAGTGCCTTAAACATCGGCGGCAAAATATCCTTGCGATAGCGACGCATCGCCGCCTGCACGCGTCCGCTGATAAAATCAAGCGTATCTTCCAAAATATAGATAAAGTCGCTCACCTTTTCCAAAATATGCGTCGGAATATCGGAGGCAAAATTTTTGCTCGACATCAAAAACAACGGCACACGTTTGTTGATTTTGCGTATATCTTCAACAACTTCGTATGTATCGTGGCAATGCTTGCATTCTACTCCGAGCATCACGGCTTGAATCGAAGGGTCTGAGTTAAAAATGGCCTTTGCGTCTTCCAAATGTTCGGCAACAATCACTTTTGAGCCTTCAATTTCGAGGTCTTTTTTCAAAATGCGCACGGCCCTTGCCGCAGCCGTATCTTCGTCTAAATGTTCATAGCTTAATAATATTTTCACCTCAAACGGGGTTTTAATATCTATCATGTTTTTCTCCTTTTTAGCCTAGTGTTTCAGAATGTTCCATCACCGGAAAATGCCCTTTGATGTGTGTTTTTAAGTTTGTTTCGTCCTTAAATGAAATCCAAAACGTTAAAATAAGCGCCGCAATCGTAATCAGAAGCGTTAAGTGCCTTACATACGGCGGAACGAGGCAGGTTATTTTTTCGTCTTTACCCTGCATTTCAAGTTGGCGATTGATGCTCATTTCATATAAAATAATCGTGAAAATCACAAACATCAGCGCCCATCTTGTTTGTGCCGGATCGGACCCGATCATTGCCGCCATCGAATATAAGGCGGCAATAAGCCCGACAATCGCATAAAATACCCCTTGATGCGCACTGAGTTTATCACGCCCGATAATTTTAATGGCAACAGCCGAATAGATATACGGAAGAAGTGTCATAATCACGGCAATAGAGGCCACCTTGCCGAATTGTTCGGCGGCACTCGGGCTCATCGTTGCCAAAACCTGTGCCGTCATAATGAGCGCCACAATGGCAAGCCCCGTTGCAGGCACACCTTTTTTGGTCTCGCAGGCAAACATTTTCGGAAACAAGCCGTCATTTGCCGCTGCCTGTGCCGTTTGTCCGACAAGAAGTGTCCAGCCGCCAAGCGACCCTAAACAGCCGATGGCCGCACAAAGCGCCACAATATCCCCTGCCCTTTGGCCCAACGCAATTGAAACCGCCTGCGAAAAAGGCGCCGCAGATGAAATCAGCTCTTTATTTTGGATAATCCCCATAATCGCGCTTGAGCTTAAAATGTAGCACACCGCCGCAATAATCACGCCGGTCACCGTTGCAATCGGCACATTTCGTGTCGGATTTTTCACCACCGCGGTTGAAACGGATGCGCTTTCAACGCCGATAAACGCCCAAAGCGTAAAGTTTAAGGTCATGCCAAGTGCCGTCATGTCTGATTTTCCGGTCACATTCCAACCTTGCATATACGTTTCGGGGTTGAACCAAAACCACCCCAAAAGCGCTACGCCCACAATCGGCACAAGCGCAAATGTCGTTGTCATGCTTTGGATTTTAGCGACCACATTCGGCCCCAAAATGTTGGCATACGTAAAAAACCATATCACGGCAATTTGCGCCAACGCCATCACAAGCGGGTCTTTCAACACCGGAAAAAACGGCGTTAAATACCCAAGCCCCGCTACAGCCAAAGCCACGTTACCCACAACATTTGCAAGCCAATAAACCAAGTTTGTCTGATAGCCCATATAATCACCGAATGCCTTTTTTGCATAAGCATAAGGGCCGCCTGCCGCCGGATATATTTGCGTGAGCTTTGAAAACACGAGCGCCAAAGCCACCGCGCCGATGGTGGTAATCACCCAGCCCCATATCGCAATTGAGCCGATACCGGCCAAATTTGCCGGTAGCATAAACACACCCGAGCCCATCATGTTACCCGCCACCATAAAGGTTGCGGGGATAAGCCCGATTTTATTTTTTTCATCCATTGATTTTTCTCCAAAGATATTTCAGATGCTCATGAAATAATCTTCGGATATCAAATGACAACGGTTTGAAATTAATTTTTTTATAAATTATGTTTGACAGAAAAGAAAAATTATGTTACGCTGAAGTTGTTTTTGAATATGGAAAAAAAACATGACGGAAAGAGATTTCAATAAAGAACTGACCGAAAGCGGTGTTTATCAAATCGCACACGGCATCGGTATAGATATCAGCACCTATAAAGCTGATAGTGCAGATTCGTTAAAAAGTGCTTTATCGGAAATCAAACATCTCATTCAAAAACGTCAATATGAAAATACCGAAGAACAAAACGCGGCTGATTTCAAAAAGTTAGAAGACAAGCCTAACCTTCAACAGCAATACCAAGAAATCAAAAAAGAAGAAAAACCGATCGAGCAAAACGAAAAAGAAAAAGCCGAACAAAAAGATCAAGAAACAAAAAAAGAACCTGTTTCAATGCGTGATATGTTGTTCGGGCTGTCAGGTCGCCCGACAAAGTCTTCCGCGGCTAAAACTTCAGAGATTCCAAATCCCGTTAAAACGGCAACACAAACTCTAAACACAGCCGCAGCTATGATTAAAAAATTGCGCAATACCGGAAGACCGTAAGTTCTGATATAAAATCCGTTTTACATCTTCAAAATCATCGGCGGCAAAACGGCGTCGTGCTTTAGGCGGTATAAGACCTTCAGTTCTTCCATATTGTTCAAAACCTTCATCATCGGCAAACTGCCGCCGTTTTCGATAAATCTCGTGATTTTTTCCTGCAATGTTTCGCGTCGCGGATAATATGAAAGCACAAATTTATCTTCGGATTCAATACCAGCCAGTTCTTTTGCTTTTGATATAGCGCGTTGCAGCCCGCCGTTTGCATCGACTAAACCGACATTTAATGCCTCACGCCCGAGCCAAATACGTCCGCGTGCAATCTTATCCATTTCTTCTGATGAAATACCACGCACTTGAGATACTTTGCTTGTAAAGTCTTCATAAACTTCGTCAAGTGATTTTTCAAAAACAGCCTTTTCACTATCCGAAAACTTGTGTGTCAGGCTCAAAATGCCGGCATTTTGCCCAAACTTTACATCGCCGAAATTAATATCAAGCTTATTTAACAAATCGCCTAAAACAAACTTGCCGCCCAAAACGCCGATAGAGCCCGTAATCGTGGCCGGCTCGGCAAAAATATAATCGCCGGCAATCGAAATAAAATATCCGCCCGAAGCCGCATACGAACTCATCGAAACAACAATCGGAATTTTCTTTTCTTCTTTTAAGCTTTTTAAGGCAGCTCTGATTTCATCGGATGCACCATAACTGCCGCCGGGACTGTTAACCCTTAAAACAAGTGCTTTTAGGTTTGGCATTTCTTTAAGTTCTTCAATCTGTTCCAAAACGGTCTCCGAACCGATAATCGCATCATTTAAGGGGTTGTTTGAGCTTTCGCCGTCTTCGATAATACCTTCCAAAACCAAAAATGCAACCAACGGCAGCTTTTCGTTTACACCATCACCAACATGTGCCATATAATCGGCAATATCATAATCTTCCGCATCATATAAATTTTTAAGCATCTTTGTCATTTCATGGCGATAGCCGATATGGTCAATCAAGCCCAACTCAAGCGCCTCATTTGCAAAAATCGGCGCTCTGTCAATAATACTTGTCACATCTTCCGCCGGCAATTTTCGGTTGTAGCTGATACCACCGCCGAGTTCAGCAAACAGTCCACCCGCCAATTTTTCGATTTCTTCTTTATATGCCGGTGTAAAATCACTGTTCAAAAGCGAAGCCACCGCCGTTTTATATTCATAGCGTGTATAAAATTCAGGTTCAACGCCTACTTTTTGCAAAATGTTTTTGAAAAACGGTACTTCCACATCAACACCCGTCATACCGATATCCGAATGCGGTTGCATCCATATTTCATCAAAAAATGCGGCCAAAAAATATTCTTTTGTGCCCTGCCCGAAAGCACCCATACCCGTTGAAAACAGATATGTTTTTTTGCCTTTTGATTTAAAATAAGTCAAGGCTTCCGACACATCCTGAATTTGTGCCAAACTCAAACTTGTTTCATTAATATTTGCTTTAATCGCCTTTACCCTGTCATCGGTTGCAGCAACATTTATCGCGCGCACCAGGTCAAAAACGCTGTATACCGATCCGTTTGTAAATTCGGCAAATAAATCATCTTGCCTCACTTCGCTGTATGCCATATTAAAATCTATGTTTAAAACCACTTCATCCGGAATTGGTCCCAAATTTGTTTTGGAGTTCACAAGCGAAATCACCCCGAGTAGCACCAAAATAAAAATA
>Ga0310786_10013471_pt1 | contig 10092 bp, 7 predicted proteins | sample AusTroGonzalo_MG_FD_203881 | JGI IMG/M metagenome (GOLD analysis project Ga0310786, IMG submission 203881) | Bovine rumen microbial communities from tropical cattle in Woodstock, Queensland, Australia - Gonzalo_03 (v2) (version 2) | ecosystem: Host-associated > Mammals > Digestive system >... | reverse complement strand
GCTGACCTTCAGCGAAGGAGACTTACCAAGAAATGTTACCTCGGCATTGGTAGGAATACCACCTGTACCCTCGAACACCTGCAGGGTTACATTGTCACCCATAATCTTAACCACCTGGGCCAACTTGCCGTTGATGGTTGCCAGTTCATCATAACCAACGCCAGTTGCCTTCAGTGAGCAGGTGGCCTTGGTAATCTGACTGATCTGTGTATATACTTTTTGAAATGCTGTTGCCATATTCTTTTTATTTGTCTACTCAATTTAACATTGCTTCTATTTGCTTGATGTAATCGTAGTACTGTTCGCTCTTGTACTGTGAGTAGTTCATCTGCTTGCAGAGGTTTATCAACTTCTTGAAGTAGTCGGTAACATCCAGGAATGTCTCGAACTTAAAGTCATCTTTCTCACAAATGGTGGTCACCAAATTCAAGATTTCCTCCTGACGCTCCAAGGGCGTTACAGCATCCACCTCGTCAAACGCATCCTGCTGCAAGATTACATAGTCAATTACTTCTGACTTCCAGAAAGTAATGTGGTAGTCAACAGGTACACCGTCATCACCAAGGATATTAATCTGCTCGGCAATTTCCTTACCACGCTGCATACGGGTCTTCAGATTCAGGATTTTGGGAATCCACTCCTCGTTGATATGACCCTTTATATATTCCGCAAACTCGGGATACTCCAGATACTTAGAGTATGAATCAATTGGGTTCACCGCAGGATAACGCTTCTTATCGGCACGGTCCTGCTCCAAAGCATAGAAGCAACGAGCCACCTTCTTGGTGTTTTCTGTCACAGGCTCCTTCAGGTTACCACCTGCAGGTGATACCGTACCCAAGAAAGTAACAGAACCGACCTGTCCATTCCTCAGATATACATAACCGGCACGACCGTAGAAATTACTGATAAGGGCACCCAAGTCCATTGGGAAAGCATCGGGACCAGGCAATTCCTCCATACGGTTAGACATCTCACGCAATGCCTGTGCCCAACGTGAAGTAGAGTCCGCCATCAACAATACACGCAAACCCATAGAACGATAATACTCGGCCATAGTCATGGCGGTGTATACAGATGCTTCACGAGCAGCCACGGGCATGTTAGACGTGTTGGCAATAATGATGGTACGCTCCATCAGTTTACGACCAGTATGAGGGTCAATCAACTCAGGGAACTCGGTGAAGATTTCCACAACCTCATTAGCACGCTCACCACAGGCAGCAATGATAACAATATCTGCCTCGGCCTGCTTAGAGATAGCGTGCTGAAGCACCGTCTTACCAGTACCGAAGGGACCAGGAATAAATCCTGTACCACCCTCTACAATGGGGTTGAAGGTATCAATCGTACGAACACCTGTCTCCAAAAGTTTGAAAGGACGGGGCTTCTCGGTATAGTTTGTCATGGCAAACTTTACAGGCCAGTGCTGTACCATATCAACATTGATATCGTTGCCCTGCTCATCTGTAAGGGTTGCAATAGTGTCATGAATCTTGTACTTACCTGCAGGAGCAATGTACTTCACAGTAGCGACACCCTTCAACTGAAAGGGAGCCATAATTTTCAAGGGCTGATGGTTCTCTTCGACGCCACCTAACCAATCGCTCTCCTGAACCTTGTCACCCACTTTTACAATAGGGGTAAAGTCCCATTCACGATCAGCATCCAAAGGCTCGGTGTACTGACCACGCTTCAGGAATACACCCTCCATCTTATCAAGGTCGTTCTGCAAACCATCAAAGTTCTTACTTAGCATACCAGGGCCCAACTGAATCTCCAGCATGTGACCGGTAAATTCAGCTTCGGCGCCAACCTTCAGGCCACGAGTGGACTCGAACACCTGAACGTACACATCCTTGCCAATCACCTTGATGACCTCAGCCATCAGGCGATCGCCCCCCGTTGTGATGTAGCATATCTCACCCTGGAGCACAGGTCCATCCACACGGAGTGTGACCATATTGGCAACAACGCCACTAACAGTTCCTTTTGTCATGTTATATTTGTTTTATTATTATTTCTGAATGAATTCTTCGGGTACTTTTGCCTCACCACGCAGGTTATCGATTATCTGCTTGAAGGTTTCCTTACCTGATTCCGGATCGAGCTTCGCCCATCGGTATTGCATCTCCAACTTACAGATATAAGCATATACAGCCTCCAGACTGAAGGGGTTGAAGAAAGTCTTCTCGTCGAGCCACATCCACTTGAAGGCATCAATCATCTTCTCCTTTTTCACGGGGTCTTCCTCATCCACAATACTCATCAGACTCTTTACATAGTCAAATTCATGGGCAAGGTCAAAGTCCTTTGTTTTATTCTCACGAATCATCTCCTGCACCTCGCCGTCGCCTTTTATGAAATCTGCCACGTTCCATCCCTGCTTGCGTGCCAGCATAGCGGTCAGAATATTCGTGATGTTCAGGTTCAGCTGGTTCCACTCGCGTATGAACTTGTTGGAACAAGTCTCAATAGCATATTTGTAGAACTGGTATAGTATCTCATCCTCAGGGAAATAGCCGGCGGTATCCTTGTTGTACTTATATTCACGGGCAAAGATACTCATGAATGCAGGATAACGGTGCACATTGAAGTTCAACTCGGTAGCACTCGTAATAAGGTCGCGCAACTGCTCAAGTGAGTAATTGCCGTACATATCAATTTGTGCATCGGGGTCCTTGAGGAGGCGTACCAGATTAACGCAGTCCTGACGCAGGTAGAGATAGCTACCCACCAACTTGGCATCTCCAGAGGAGAGTTGCTCCTCACACTGCTCACGCAGTTCCTGGAAGCTTATGCCAGGCTGTGTATCTGCCAACTCGATATCCGGCAGGCCTGCCATCATGCAATAGTAATTACCCATTGTTTTTTAGAAAAGCATTTCTACGAGTTGAGGACGCAGGAAGTTCTTGAAGTAAGCCTCGAACTCCTCTTTACCGAAGTTCACCTTGTAACTACCATCAGCGGGAGAGATAGAAAGCATTGTCTCCTTGCCATTAACTTTATTAATGGTAACACCCTTGTCAAGCAGTTCCTTAGCCTGTGTTGCGAAATAAGACTTCAGGCTCTCTGCCTCACTTGAAGACAACACAACAGCCTCATTATCGGCCCATTTGCTGGCCAGCATGACAGCAAACTGCCCCAGGAAGTTCTTATCGGCAGCCAGATTTGCAGCAGCATCCTTAGAAACCTTATCGGTCAGCACATTGACAATCTCGCTCTTCAATGCATTCAATGCCTGACTGGTATAGAGTTTCAGCTCGCTCTTTGTATTTGCATCCAACTCGGCAGCCTTCTTCTGAGCCTGAGCCTCAATAGCCTTGGCCTGCTCTCTTGCCTCTGCAATAATCTGCTCGGCCGACTGCTTTGCTTCCCCTATGATACGGTCAGCCTCAGCCTGACCTTTCTCTACGCCTTCGCGATAGATTTTCTCAGTGAGTTCTTGTATTTTTTCCATTCTTTACAATATATTGTTTTCTTTTGTTTTAGCTAAAAAAATACCATTATTTATATAAAGGCACTTATTGCGCTGCGAAGATATAAAAAAAACAAATAGGAAAGTAAAAAAAAACTCACTTTTTTCTTTATCTTGCAAAGAGTCACACTCTTATGCACGGATAGACAGCTTGCGAGATAAAATCTCCCCGGTCAGGAACGATGCACGAACAATATACAAGCCAGGCAAAAGTATAGGCAAGCGTACAATTCTCTGTGAACTATTCAAAAACAATAAGGGGCGACCGTTCAAATCAAGGACTTGGATACTTCGGAGCTCCTTGGAAGCACAAAGTTGATAATCACCTCTGCTACCCCTCAGTTGTAATGTCGCCGATTCCGCCCCTTGTACATGACGAAGAAAAGATTCCTGCTCGTTGTCATGAAAATGCAGAGGCATCCAAGTATATGTACCATCAAATTTTGTGTCAGCAATACACTCAACAACATGAGAAGTTCCGTCTCCGTTTGTAACCTGAATATTGAAAGTCATAGCATTACCTTGAGGTGCCTTCTCCATTCCAAGTTCTGCCCATGGAATCGCCAACTCAAATGTATAATAACTGACACCTTTCATAAAAGCCAAATGAGAAACTGACGACTCTCGACCTTTCCAAGTCGTACCTGTTCCCTGGAACAATCTAAAAGTTGCATTGGGTGAAATATCATAACGGAACGAAGTATTCTGAGGAGTTGTATACGATGCAGATTCAGCTTCTAAACAGATGCTGACAACATCAGCATGGTCGCCATCAGAAACCAGTTGATCATCATAAACACGACAAACAACATAAAGTGAATCTTCATCGTAAGCTAAATCAGCATACGTATATGTCTCCGTCTCGCTACCCATCAAGATTTGTTCAGCCTTAGTAGAGAAGTAGCCCTCGGAAGTCGTTCGCACACCATCAACAAAGGGATGCCCATAGGGAACCTCCAACTGATGTTTGGGGTAGCCCTTCACCATCTTAATTCCACCACCGTAACCTGAAACAGCCACCACCACGCCCGTATCTATCACTGCCAACGAATTCCATAGTGCCTGTTGGTCTTGTGGTACAGGAAATGGACTGCTCATAGCCTTAAAATATCGTGCATTCTTATCACCAACATACACATACATATCTGGCTTATTGGAATGATTATAGGGTGACTGATGCGAAAGCACCGTTTCACCGTTAGGAAGGACACGCAAATATGGTGCACCGCCAGTGGCCACTGGACAATAATTATAATCTATGGCCTTGGAACGATAACTGCTTGAAGCCGGAACATAACTCCTCCAGTTACGCAAAAGAGTGGTACGTACAATGGTCGGGACAAAATCATTATATCCCCAGCCATTATCCTCAATGGCTACTGCAATAGTTGTACTATCCTGTAGCAACACAGGAACAGGCATTCCATCACGAAAACCGGATCGATAAGAGACACAGGCAGGTGCCGACCACGTCAGCCCTTTATCAAATGAACGACATATAGATATCTGCTGATCATTATTGGTGGTATACGGACTCTCATCGGCAAAATACAATTGAAGTTCTCCCGACGGCAGTTCCAGCAAGCATGGTTCCCAACACCCTGTCTCAAACGTAGAGCCACCATCATACACAACTATTTCCTCTCCCCACGTGCGACCGTTATCTGTACTTCGCTTCAGGCGGATACTAAACCGACGATCGTCAGTATAAGGTGTAGAAGGACGCGGATTATAAGCTACAATAATGGTACCGTCACGTAACTGAATCATATCCGGCACACAATTGGGCACATTATTGTTATTCGTAACAATAGTAGTAGGTTCCCGCCAAGTCTGTCCCTTGTTGGAACTGAAAGATATACGTATGCCAGACCATTCACAACAAGCCATCAGACGGCCGTCCTGTAACTCCATAACGCGGGCATAACCACCCCCGTTAAAAACTTTAATTGGTGTACGGGAGTCCCAAAAGATACGAGACCCCGTATAAGGCTGTTTCTTTGCAGAAAAAGCAAAGAGTGCGCTAAGCAGAAAAAAGGATAAAAGGGAATATGGTTTCATTTTATTGGTTGTTTAGGTCATTTTGACCTGTAATTATCAAGTCCGTTTTGCAGGAAATCGAGATAGGCACCTATATCCTCGTTATAAGAATAAGATTTATTCAATGGATGACCCTCATTATTGAGTAGCACGTAGAACGGCTGCGCATTGGCACCGAACTTACTGCGCTGAAGGTAGCTCCAACGGTCGCCAACAGTACGGAGTTTATTCTCCACTCCATTCTCGGTTACAACTATTGTCTCTGGGAGAGGAGTCTTCTCATCGACATAAAGGGTGATGAGGACATATTTGTCGTTCATGATTTCAGCCACACGAGGATCGGTCCATACGGCAGCCTCCATCTTGCGACAGTTCACACATCCATAACCGGTGAAATCAATCATCACGGGCATATTGTGTGCCTTGGCATATGCCATACCCTCGTCATAATCAGTAAAGCGAGCTTTTACCTCATTGTCATACAGATTAAAATCCTGGGTCTGCATGGGAGGAGCGAAGGCACTGACAGCCTTGCAGGGAGCACCCCATAAACCCGGCACCATATACAGGGCAAAAGCGAAAGAAAGTAAAGCAGCAAAGAAACGGGGAATGCTGGTGCGATGGTTCACAATCACCTCGCCCATCTCGTTGTACTCATCCTCATCGTGCGGAAAACGAATCCAACCAATCAAATAAGCACCCAACAGTGCAAACAGTATAATCCACAGACAGAGGAAGGCTTCACGATCCAGCAGATGCCAGCCATATGCCAAATCAGCCACACTGAGGAACTTAAGGGCAAAGGCCAACTCAAGGAAACCCAGACAAACCTTTACACAGTTCATCCAGTTACCACTCTTGGGTGCACTCTTGAGCCATGCGGGGAACATTGCAAAGAGAGTGAAAGGAAGAGCCAAAGCAATGGCAAAACCCAACATACCAATGGTAGGAGCCAGCAGATTACCTGTTGTTCCTAATTCCACCAACAGAAATCCAATAATAGGACCTGTGCATGAGAAACTAACCAAACTTAGGGTAAATGCCATCAGGAAGATGCTCAGAAGACCTGTTGTGGTCTCGGACTTCTTATCAACAGCATTGGTAAATCTACTGGGCAGCGTAATTTCGAAACCACCCAGGAAACTGGCACCAAACACCAGCAGCATCAGGAAGAAGAAGATGTTGAATATTGCATTGGTACTAAGTGCATTCAAAGCACTAGCGCCAAAACATAGCGTCACGAACAGACCTAATGCCACATATATTATTACAATACTGATTCCGTAAGTAACAGCATCTCGTATACTTTTACTACGTTCCTTGTTCCGTTTCAGGAAGAAACTTACCGTCATGGGGATGATAGGCCATACACAGGGAGTGAGCAACGCCACCAAACCACCCAGCATTCCCAACAAGAAGATACCTAAGAGACTGTTATCCTTGGTATCAGCACCGTCCTCCAATGTCTTCAGCTCGTCTATAACGGGAGTCCACAAATCACCAGAAAACTCTACAGGAGCCGCAACGGTATCAGTAGTCAGCGTATCGGTTACTGTAGTATCTACAGTGAGGACAACTTCCTCAGCTACCTTCTCCTCTGCTTTCTCTTTTTCTATAGCAGCCTTGTCCGTCAGAGGCGTTCCTGTACCCTCGAATTTAAACTCCACATTAGTTGGGGGCATACAATTCTGGTCATTACATGCACCATAGGTAAGGTACCCGGCAACCTCGTATTTGGGTTCTGTAATGGTAAATTTCTGGGCGAACTTAGCCGTTCCTTCCATGTAGCTTACCTCCATATCGAACAATTCGTCCATAGCACGATGGAGCGAACCGGTTGCACGAAGCTTTCCTTCGGGCTTCAACCCTACCGTCTTTTCGAGAGTCAGTTCTGTACGTGTGGGACCACCATCGGCAATGTCCGTACCATACACATGCCATCCGGCATCAATCTTCCCCACGAACTCAACCTCTAAGGTGTTATCTGAAATTTTCTTCTGCTGAACAGAGAACTTTACAGGTGCTTGCATTTGCGCTATACATGACAATGTACAGCAAACAGCCAACAAAAAAAAGATGTGCTTTTTCATATTCCAAAAATTTGTCCGCAAAGGTACAAATAAACGAGAGAAGAACAAAAGAAAAGTATGTTTTTCTTTTTAAAATCCGAGCGGAAATACTTTCGACATCAGTCTAAGATATAATTATTTTTTTGGAATTAAGAATGAGAGCACTTCGTCATTAAAATATTTTTAATATAATTAGAGGTTAGAGGCGATTAATCGCCCCTAACCTTAATGCTACTGCTTCAAGGGAGTGATTCTACGACCACGAGAGATAATCTGCCCCTCTTCAACTACAGCAGTTGTGCTATCCGCAAGTTCTTCGGCTGCAGAACGACTATAGTTCCAATTATTACGAGAACCATATCCATAGGTGTTTACATAGGGAGTCCAGTCGTAATAGTCAACAATCTTGTGCAGACGAAATGAGGTTCCGGAATAGTCAAAAACGCCTGTCAAATAGTCATTAGTCATGTGGTAATCGCTAATACGTGTATCCAGATTGTGGTCATAATCGTATGTTAGGTAGATTACTCCCCCATCAACAGACCAGCTGAAATGATAGTACTGATACTCGTATGGACCATAATCATAATAATCTACCTGCATACCTCTGCCGTAATGGGCATGGTCATAAGCCGGGATAAAGGTAATACGTGTATCATAAGAATCAAATGAATATTCTCCGCGACCATCTCTATAAGTATAATACATTCCGAAGTCACCCCTCCACTCACCTGAGAGTACCATTGACTTACGTCCATCCTCGATATATTCGCAAGAACTGAGCACTATCGCCGATGCCATGATGCAAAAAACAAAGAATAAGTAATGTAAACGTTTCATATCTGTACGGTTTTATTGTTTAACTACTGCAAAAATACAGTATTCCAACTGCACGAGAAAGGGAAAAGGAGAAAATAGCATAGGAATTTCCCTATGGGTCTATGTTACCTCTTTCCTGTTATTGCGGTTGTCTTCATAGTTCTTGTATAAATCAAAAGGGAGTGCGTTCGACACAGAACTCACTCCCTTTTAAGGGGTGCCCGGAACGGGACTCGAACCCGTACGACCGCAATGGTCAAGGGATTTTAAGTCCCTCGTGTCTACCAATTCCACCATCTGGGCAGCCTTAAGCGGGGACAAAATTACAATAAAAAGTGAAAAGTGAAAAGTGAAAAGTGAAAAATTTTCAGGAAAAGCGAAGAAAAGTACCTTATCTATTACTTACCACAAGGGTATTGCTTACATAACTGACGCGATAACGGTACAATGGTCTGCCTGCCTCTCCCTTGGTTACAATACCTATACTATTAAGATCATAGGTGCGTTTGCAACTGTTGCAAGTAGCCATTCCCTCTTTAATCACAAGCTGCTTGGCGAAATTATAGTCCTCCCAACAATTGGGACAGGCCAAATCGAAGCAAACTACCTGACTATCCGTCTTACCAATTTCAGGTATATTGGGCAGGCCTACGATAAGTCCGCTCAGCCCCAAATTGAAACCCGCATAACCCACAATAGACGTAAGAGGAACATTGGATGTCACAGACGAGCCTTTAAAAATGAACTCCTTGCCATCCTTAGAGAAGGTGACGGTGCAAAACTCACCCATGCTGTTACAAGCCGTATGCAAAGCAGAAGCCTGATAAGTATTCTCTAAGATAAACTTGGCAGGCAGATTGCAATAGGTATTATCTGCTTTCTCGCAACCCAACAGCATCAATAGACAACAGACAAAAAATAATCGTTTAACCATCTTACCTAAAGTCTAAAGTCTAAGGACTAAAGTCTAATGTCTAACAAAGAACTCTCCGCCTTCTCCATCCTCTCAAAGTTAAAACCTTTCCAAACCTCATCCATCAAATCGGCAATCTGCTTGGTACATAGGTTTCCAATAGAGCCCTCGTGGGTATGATGAACTTGCTTACAAGGTGTAAACCTACCAGCCTCAATATCCATTCCCACTTTTTTGTAAGCATCTCGGAAGGGCATGCCCTCGGTAGCTAGACGATTAACTTCCTCGACAGAGAATATAAGATCATAACGGGAATCGGAAAGGATATCCTCGTTAACCTTTATCTTATTAATAATATATGTAGTCATCTGCAGGCAGTCACGCAACTCCTGGAAGGCAGGCAGGAACACCTCCTTGATAATCTGGAGATCACGGAAATAGCCGCTGGGCAGGTTGTTCATGATGAGAGTTATCTGTTGAGGCAGTCCCTGCAGTTTGTTACACTTAGCACGTGTAAGTTCGAATACATCAGGATTCTTCTTATGCGGCATAATGCTGGAACCTGTAGTGCAGTCGTTAGGCAACTTAACAAAGGCAAAGTTCTGACTACTGAACATACATGCATCAAAAGCAAGTTTGCTAATGGTACCTGCAATACTGGCAAGGGCAAAGGCGACGTTACGCTCTGTCTTGCCACGTCCCATCTGGGCATAAACCACATTGTAGTTCATGGAGTCAAAGCCTAGCAGCTCGGTGGTCATTGTTCGATTCAG
>Ga0310786_10013468_pt1 | contig 10093 bp, 9 predicted proteins | sample AusTroGonzalo_MG_FD_203881 | JGI IMG/M metagenome (GOLD analysis project Ga0310786, IMG submission 203881) | Bovine rumen microbial communities from tropical cattle in Woodstock, Queensland, Australia - Gonzalo_03 (v2) (version 2) | ecosystem: Host-associated > Mammals > Digestive system >... | reverse complement strand
AAATAAAGTATAAGAACAGAAAAGTAAATTTTAATAAACAAGATATCCTAGCGAAAAATGGCAAACCCAATACCGATATACACTTTAAGAGAGATTAGTCTCACCTTTGGAACACGTCCCTTGTTTACATCAGTGGGCTTAAACATCTGCCGTGGAGATAAAATATGTCTGATTGGTCGTAACGGTAGCGGAAAATCCACGTTGCTTAAAATAATTTCGGGCATCATTGAGCCGGATAACGGAGAAATTTTTATTCAGCCCGGCACAAAGGTCTCTTATATGGAGCAAGAAAGCAATTTTGATACCTATCCCACATTAAAAGAGGCCATCCTTTCGGGGTTAGATAAAAAAGATGCCGAAACTCAAAGCTATAAAGCAGATATTTTAATAGAGAAACTAGAAATAAAAGAAGATGCCTCACCCATAACGGCATCGGGGGGAGAGCTTAAAAAAGCAGCTTTGGCTCGTGCTTTAATTTCAGAGCCGGATATTTTGCTCTTAGACGAGCCGACCAACCATCTAGATATCAGAACCATAGAAAAATTAGAAGAGATGATTATCAAGTTTACCGGGGCTGTGATTGTCATCAGCCATGATCGTTCTTTTTTAACCCATGTCTCCAATGCTTCTTTATGGCTGGATAGGGGAATGGTTCATGCCAATAACAAAGGTTTTGCATGTTTTGAAGCTTGGCAGGAAGAAATTATCAATCAGGAAATTATCAAAGAAAAATACCTGAATAAAAAATTAGAAGAAGAAACGGAATGGTTGCATAAAGGAGTAACGGCACGTCGCCGCCGTAATCAAGGACGCTTAAGACGATTAATACAACTTCGCCAAGAAAGAAAAGAGCAAATTAAAAAACTTGGCACAGTAGATATGGAAATAAAAGAGGCTGCCATTCGCTCCAAGCTGGTGTTAGAGGCGAAGCATATCAGTAAATCTTTTGGGGATAAAGAAGTTGTGAAAGATTTTTCTTTGCGTGTTATCAAAGGCAATCGTATCGGCATTGTTGGCCCGAATGGTTCCGGAAAAACAACCCTTTTAAGACTTTTAACCGAAAACTTGGCTCCGGATAAAGGTTTTGTTCGTTTGGGCAAAAATTTGGAAATGGTTTATTTTGACCAAAACCGAACAGCGCTTAATCCGGAAAAGACACTTTGGCGTACTTTGTGTGGGGAGGGTGATCATATTTATGTCAGAGGACATTACCGTCATGTCATAGCTTACCTAAAAGATTTTTTGTTTACCCCCGAGCAAGCGCAAAGTCCTGTATCATGTCTTTCGGGTGGTGAAAAAAATCGGTTAATGTTGGCGTTATCTCTGGCCCGTGAATCAAACTTTTTGGTGCTTGATGAACCAACTAATGATTTGGATATGGAAACCTTAGACCTCTTGCAAGAAGTCTTGGATGAATATCAAGGGACGATTTTGCTAGTGAGCCACGATAGAGATTTCTTAAATAAAATCACCACCTCTATGCTTTATATGCGAGGGGATGGTACGGTGATAGAGCATGTCGGCAATTATGAAGAACTTTATGAAAAATATATCAACAAACATCCGGAAAATAAATCTTTAGCAACCCTGGCAAAGCCTACTGAAAAAGAAATTAAAAAATCCATCAAAACTCCCAAATTGAGTTATAAAGACCAACGCTTATATGAGGTTCTTCCTCAAGAAATTGAAGAAATAGAAAACAAAATAAAAGATATAGAGCAAACATTGTCCAATGCAGAGCTATACACCTCTGATCAAGAAAAGTTCTATGAATTAACCGAAAAACTTAAACTCTTACAAGAAGAAAAAGACTTAAAAGAAACCAAGTGGCTTGAAATAGAAATACAGATAAATTCTACAAATTAATCTTGATATAAAGCACCACGAGCAAGCACACCGCAGCAAAAATTCCTGCAAATACATCATCCAACATCACACCATAGGCATTCAAAACCTTGGTATCAAAATATTTAACAGGTCCTCTTTTAACAATATCAAACAGACGGAAAAAGAAAAAACCGGCCACATAAAACAGCCAACTTTCATACCCTAAAAGGTACTCCGGCGCCATAAATGCCACAATAGAAAAACTCAAAAGTTGCCCCACCGTCTCATCAATCACCACCCTTGAAGGATCTTTAATTCCCGTATCTTTAATTACGATATCGGTTGCCCAAACGCCTATTACAAAAATGATAACAGAAGCAATAATTAAAGCCTTAAAACCGCCCCAATAGATGAGCGCATAAACTAACGGTAATGTTCCCAAAGAACCCATTGTCCCCGGTGCAAATCTAGATAAACCCAAGCCAAAATAAGTGGCAAAAATATGAGCAATTTTCTTATCCATCGCCTTGTCTCCATAAACTATCTAAACAATAAAAAAATGCACCGATATTTACAATCATAAAAAATTTTATCCACGAATAATTAATAATTGTATGATAAAAAGAACCAAGAGGTGCCCATGAGAGATAGTGCAAAAAAAATAAAATCATATAGCCTGATTGCTGTTCTAATTTTGGCAATTATCGGCATTATTATAGGCTTTTATATACCTGATATATCAAAGAAAACAAGCATTTCAGCCGTGGAAAACAAAGAACTTGTGCCGGATAAAATCCGCATTCAAAAAAACACCTGTTCAAATGAAATGACAGAAATAAATCTCGTTTTAATTACCGATTCGCGCTATGTTCCAACAACAAAAACATCAATGATATCTGCCATTCAAAACAAGTGCCCCAGCAGCATTTATAACTATTATATCGTAACCGAAAATGCAACAGAGACTGATAAACAATCTCTCATGAGCCTAAAGCAACTTGCGCCTGATACACTAAATATCAACATCATAGAGCGTCCGGAGCCCGATTTGCCCTATGAAAATATGCAACGTTTCTTGCAATATAAAGTCGGTATGCACAAAATCTATCTGCCGGAAATCTTAACAGATTTGAGTAAAGTTATTTATATGGACGGCGACACAATTGTTCTAAAAGATTTGCGCGAGTTATATGAAATGGATGTATCAAATGTTTACGCGGCGGTGGCAAAAGATGGCATATATTATCGTTTTCCAAAAGAAATGGCAGAAATGGGGCTTGATAAACGTGGCTTTTATTTTAACAGCGGTGTAATGCTTTATAACCTTGATATGCAACGCCAAGATAATATCGTTGAAAAGCTTGTTGAATATATTAAAACGCACGAAGATTTTTATGGCGACCAAGATGTGCTAAATGTTGTGTTTGGAGATAAGCTTAAATTAATGTCGTATCGCTATAATTGTATCAGTACTTTTTTTGAAGCGGATGATCTGAATTTCTTAAGCACCTATTATGGTGAGCCGCTACCCAAAGAAACTTTTTATATCTATGAAAATGCCACAGTGATACACTACGCCGGCGACAAACCATGGGATCAAAATTACAAGCCGTGGTTTTTAAAGGAATTGTGGTATCGTTATTATAATGAGATGAAAGGGATTAAATGAAAAGGCCCGTCACATATCTTTTTTTGTTTGTGGCCGTTATAGGCATTTTGTTCAGTGCTCTGTTATTAAACAAAACAACCGTTCATCTGGCCTATATGACAGATAGAAATTACCTTCCTTATGTGGAAACATCTGTATATTCTGCCTTAAAAAATAAAAAAACCACAAGCTTTTATCAGATACACATAATAGCTAAAGACTTTACCAATGAAGATATAAAAGAAATAAAAAAGCTTGAAACACCTTCATTAAAGATAAATATCTATCCTGCCAAACCGCTTAATTTGGATTTATCACATCTTGGGCGCTTTGCCTCGTTTGAAATCTCCCTTCAAAAACTCTTTATTGCCGAATATCTCAAAAACATTGATAAGGTTCTTTATCTTGATGCCGATACCCTCGTTTTGGATGATTTAAGCAAGGCTTATCAGACAGACATAAAAGATAATTATGTCGCAGCGGTTAAAGATGGTTTAATGTACCAATACCCCGAACACATAAAAGAAATCGGATTAGCTTGGCGTGGTTTCTATTTTAACAGCGGTATCATGTTGCTTAACCTAAAAGCGATTCGTCAGGATAACATAATTAACAGTGCCCTGATATATTTTAACACACATCAAGAAATTTTTGGCGACCAAGATGTCTTAAATGTTGTATTTAAACAAAAAGTTCAGCCACTCTCATATCGGTATAATTGTAACAGCACGTTTTTTGAAGAAAAAGATGCCGCGTTTTTAAGCCAATTTTATGGTGAACAGGTACCGACACCTCCTCAAAAAGTATATGAAACAGCAGCCGTTTTGCACTTTGCAGGCCACAAACCCTGGACCCCGTATTTTACCCATAAATACCTAAAAGACCTGTGGCAAACCTACGCTGACAAAACAAAAGAGATATTGCAAAAAAAACATTAAATCACTTGCACAAATAAACATTTGCCTTTAATATCCTTTCTCAAACAATAAGGGGTATAAATGGTTCAAGTCATAACATTCGGTTGCAGAATTAACAGCTATGAAAGTGAGATTTTTAAGGAAAAGCTTAAAAATTATGATAATCTTATTGTGGTCAACACCTGCGCTGTAACAGCCGAAGCCGAACGTCAATGCCGTCAAGCCATCCGCAAATTACGAAAAGAAAACCCTACTGCAAAAATCATAGTTACCGGTTGTGCCGCACAAGTCAGTACCGCGCGTTTTGATACCATGCCCGAAGTAGATTTAGTTTTGGGTAATAAAGAAAAAACAGAAATAGAAAAATACCTGATAGCCAAAGATAAAACTATTGTCGGTGATATCTTTTCTTTTGAGGGGTATGACGCGTATATGATTACCGGTTTTGAGGGCAGACACAGAGCCTTTGTGGAAGTTCAGCAAGGCTGTAATCATCGTTGCACCTATTGCATTGTGCCTTATGCCAGAGGTTCTAATCGCTCCGTTGCTCCCGAAAAGATTATAAATCAGATAAAAATTCTACTTAATAAAGGTTTTAAAGAGATTTGCCTAACCGGTGTTGACGTTTGCTCTTATGAGCCAAGTTTCAGCGATTTGGTCAAAACTATTTTACAAAACATCCCAGAGCTTCCCTCTCTCCAGTTTGGCTCGCTTGATCCTGCAGCCATAGATGATAAATTTATTGAGCTTGTTAAAAATTATAAAAATATTCATCCGCATTTTCATTTTTCGGTGCAGTCGGGAGATAATCTTATCTTAAAGCGCATGGGGCGCCGTCATAGCAGGGAAGATGTAATAAATTTATGCCACAAATTGCGTGAAGTAAGAAGCGATAGCACTTTTGGTGCAGATTTTATTTGCGGTTTTCCCACCGAAACCGAAGAACAATTTAAAAACACCATGAAATTGGTTGAAGAAGCAAACATAGATAATCTCCACGTTTTCCCATATTCGGAACGCCCGGGCACGCCAGCTGCCAAAATGCCGCAAGTGCCGGTGCATATCCGTCGTGAACGTGCAGAAAAATTAAGAAATTTAAGAAAGGAATAATCATGGGCTTTTTTCAAAAATTAGGACTGGGATTAAAGAAAACATCAGAAAATTTAAGCCGTGGTATCACTGATATTTTTACCAAAGAAAATTTATCTGATGATGTTCTAACAGATTTAGAAGAACTGCTATACACCTCAGATGTCGGTGTTCAAGCCACCTCAGAAATCATAAGCAAGTTTGGGGCCAAAAAGTTTGATAAGGGAAGTGATATTAAAGCAATCAAGCAAACTCTTGCCGAAGATATTACTGAGATTATTAAACCTTCTGAGCAAGAGTTTGTGATAGACACCACCAAAAAGCCTTATGTGATTTTAATGGTTGGTGTAAACGGTGCCGGCAAAACCACGACCATCGGTAAATTAGCCAAAAAGCTAAAAGACAAAGGGCATCAAATTTCCTTTATTGCCGCAGATACGTTTCGTGCCGCCGCCGTGGAACAATTATCCGAATGGGGCAACAGAAATGATGTTAGAGTTTTTTCAGGAGCTCCGGGATGTGATAGTGCAGGGCTCTGCTATGACGGCTTAAAAGAAGCTCAAAAGCAAAATGATGATATTGTGTTTATAGATACGGCCGGTCGCCTGCAAAATAAAAAAGGTTTAATGGAAGAGCTTCAAAAAATTATCCGTGTAATCAAAAAAGTTACTCCTGATGCTCCGCACAAAACCCTAATTACCATAGATGCTACCACTGGTCAAAACGGGCTTGATCAAGTAAAGACCTTTAAAGAATTGGTAGATATAAACGGCGTTATCATCACCAAGCTTGACGGCACATCAAAAGGTGGTATTTTAATTGCCGTAGCATCAGAAACCAATATCCCGATATATTTTATCGGTGTCGGTGAAAAAATTGATGACATGGACACGTTTAATGCTGCAGACTTTGCAAAAGGGTTGTTAGATTTATGACAGATATGTTTGAGTTTGATAAAAATTTAGAATCGTTAAATAGCGCCCCGAAAGAACAAGAGGCCAAAACTGTATCTGAAATTTCTAATGATATTAAACGCTTTGTTGAGGGAAATTTCAATCATGTTGCGGTAAGAGGTGAAATTTTTGGTGCCAAGCGCGCCGATTCCGGTCATTGGTATTTATCCCTAAAAGATGAAAATGCCGTTTTATCGGCGGTATGTTGGCGCGGTGTGGCAGGCGCATTGAAGGTTAAAATTGAAGACGGTCTTGAGGTCATTGCCACCGGTAAAATCACCACCTTTGCCGGCAAATCTTCATACCAATTAGTGATAGAAAGTTTGGCGCCGGCAGGGCAGGGTGCCTTGTTAAAACTTTTGGAAGAACGTAAGCAACAATTTATAAAAGAAGGTCTTTTTGATGCTGCACATAAAAAGCCGATTCCCTTTTTACCTCGGACGATCGGTGTGGTATCAAGCGCCTCGGGAGCTGTGATTAGAGATATTATTCACCGTATCAGGGATAGATTCCCAAGTCACATTATCTTGTGGCCAACACCCGTGCAAGGCGAGGGCGCCGCTGAAAAAATTGCCGAAGCTATCAAAGGTTTTAATGAGCTCAAAAAAGACGGTGAGATTGCTCGGCCGGATGTAATAATCGTGGCGCGTGGTGGTGGCAGTTTGGAAGACTTATGGCCGTTTAATGAAGAAATCGTCATCAGAGCTGTTTATGATTCTGAAATCCCCATCATCTCTGCCGTCGGACATGAAACCGATACCATGTTAATAGACTATGTATCAGACCTTCGTGCCCCCACACCAACCGGTGCAGCAGAGCTTGCCGTTCCGGTAAGAACAGAGTTAATGTCTAATCTAAACATCATTGATAATCGTATGTGCAACTCAATTCGTCGTTATTTTGAAGAATATAAAAACATTGTGGAGGGCTTGGCCAGAGGTATTCCGAATTTAGCGCAGATATTAAATGAGTGCCAGCAAAAGTTTGATTATCGGTGGGAACGTTTGCAAATAGCTCTTAAAAACATTTTGCAAAATAAGAGTAACAAACTGTCTTTAGCAGAAATTAAGCCGGTATATGTCAACTCAATGATAGAAAAATACCAAGAACGCCTGGATGGTTTAGCTCACAGGTTAGAAGGTGTTTCCGTAGATTCGGTATTAAAGCGAGGCTTTGCTTGGGTAAAGGGCAAAAATAACCAAACAATTTATTCCGTTGAAGCCGCCAAAAAAGAAGAAAGCCTCACCATCCGCTTTGCAGACGGTGAAATGAACACGGCATCTTCTGCAAAAAAGATAAAAAAAACAGAAGAAACCCAAGGTTCGTTATTTGATTTTTAACAACTCCCGTTTATACTCTAAAAAAATTTAAAAGAGGGAACACACATGTTTAGTCTGCATATTTTTTGGTTGGCGTTAATCCAAGGGCTAACGGAATTTTTGCCGGTAAGCTCCTCCGGTCATCTGATTTTATTTTCAAAATTCACCGATTATGAAGATCAGGGGCAAGCCATAGATATAGCCTTGCACATTGGTTCATTAATTGCTGTTGTGCTCTATTTTTGGCCCACCATTAAAGGCATGATTGTTGACTTAATAAAAAACAAACTTCTTCCAAAATTTGATGTGGCAAATGTAAAGTTGGCATATTTTTTACTTGTGGCCACCATACCTGCTATCGTTATCGGCGGGGTACTTTCTTTCTTTGGTATGGAGTGGGTTCGCTCGGCAAAATTAATCGGTTGGATGCTGATAATCTATGGTGTGATTTTATGGTATGCCGATACCAGGTTTAAGGCAGAAAAAGATCTGAGTGATATGAAATTATGTGAAGCTTTAACCATCGGTTTTGCTCAGTGCTTAGCGTTTATCCCGGGAACAAGCCGCAGCGGTGTAACCATTACCGTAGGGAGAATACTGGGATTTAACCGTAGCGAGATAGCCAAATTTTCAATGTTATTATCCATCCCATCTATCATGGCCGCCGGGGTGTTAGCCATATATGCTTTGTTAAATTCAGGTGAAGTGGCAAAACTTGCTATGGCTTATCAATCGGTTATTTTATCGTTTGTTTTTTCATTTTTAGCCATATGGGGTATGATGAAATGGTTACAAACCAAAACATTTTTACCTTTTGTAATTTATAGAATAATCTTGGGTACGTTTCTGCTTGCTGAGGCTTATGGCTTATTCTAAATAAAAAAGCCCTCCGCAAGGGAGAGCTTTTTTATGGTGCTCTGGAAAAGACTCGAACTTTCACTGCCTGAGGCAACATGCACCTGAAGCATGCGCGTCTACCAATTTCGCCACCAGAGCGCATTTACCCTAATAATAACTTTTTTAAGATTAGTCAATAGTTTTATCATAAAATGTTGTCCCTTAGTTAACCGACTAATTTTAAATTGTTTCTATCAAACGTGAGTAAAAAGATTTTTTATGCCCGATTTTTCCAAACCTTTTTCATTAAAGTTGAAAAGGCATATTTGGAAAGCTCTTGAGGCTGAACAAAAAAACCGTCGCTAATGGGCGAACTATCTGTTTTTAAAGTATAAATATTTAAGGTGAGCTTGATATGGGTAAAAATATGAACCACTTTTTTATCTAAACTTTTAGCCTTAAGAGGCAACTTTCCTTCATCACACCACGGAAATTCATACAAACCGAATAACAAACCCTTTTCTGTTCTTTGGCGAATAAGCACTTCGCCTAAAGAATTATATATCAAATAAACCGAGCCGGATTTTTCTGTTTTGCCAATTTTTTGGCGCATTGGAATTTGCTCTAAATTGCTGTCATCCTTAGATTTGCAGAAATCTTTCCATGGACAGAGTAAACACTGAGGTTTTTTAGGGGTGCAAACAGTGGCTCCCAAATCCATAATGGCCGAAGTGTAGTCAGCAGGATGCTCTTTACTCAATAATTTTTGAGCTTTAGCTCTGATATCATCATCAATATTAGAGAGAGGTTCCGTGAGATGATAAAGCCTTGCTATAATGCGCAACACATTACCATCAACCACTGTTTCCGGCTCATCAAAAGCAAGCGCCAAAAAACTCGCCACGGTATAAGGTCCCATACCTTTCAATTTTAAAACATCATTTTTTGTTTTTGGAAATTCTCCCTTAAAATCTTTTACAATCATCTGAGCTGTGGCATGAAGCGAACGTGCTCTTGCATAATATCCGAGGCCCTGCCACAAAGCATAAACCTCTTCAACAGAAGCTTTTGCCAAGTCAAAGACAGTTGGAAATCTATCCATAAAACGATGGAAATAAGGGATAACGGTTTTAACGGTGGTTTGTTGTAACATAAATTCAGAAACAAGAACGACATAAGGATTAGGATGTGCTCCCCCCTTAAAACGCCAAGGCAAATCACGTCCGCTTTGGGCATACCATTGAAGTAATAAATTTGCTAAATTTTCCTTGCTCATATTCTCAAAATAAAAAAGCCTCAAACAAGGCTCTTGTTGGCTGCTTGACCTGGATTCGAACCAAGATTAACGGAGTCAGAGTCCGCTGTCCTACCATTAGACGATCAAGCAATCTCTAAAACAGAGGTATAGATAGTACGGTTTAATGGAAGTGTCAATGATTTTTATCGGATTTTGGGTGAAAAATCATTTGCAAAAATCATTAAAGACTTATATTAAATATAAAT
>Ga0310786_10013467_pt1 | contig 10093 bp, 9 predicted proteins | sample AusTroGonzalo_MG_FD_203881 | JGI IMG/M metagenome (GOLD analysis project Ga0310786, IMG submission 203881) | Bovine rumen microbial communities from tropical cattle in Woodstock, Queensland, Australia - Gonzalo_03 (v2) (version 2) | ecosystem: Host-associated > Mammals > Digestive system >... | reverse complement strand
ATCTCTTCTTTCATAATTGTAATCCTTTCCGAATAATTAATCACTGTTAACAAAAACCTATTGGCCGCAGCCTACCCTCATCCTTATAGGAGGAGAACTCGCTGCGTATGCGCTCATATTCCCTTATGTCCCTGCTGCTCACCGACGGAGCCCTCTGTGAAATTGTCTCCTCCAGCAGCTCTTGCCTGATGACCTTATAGGGTTTGTCACGCTCTGCGATGCTCTCATTGAACATCTTGCGAGATGCCATCTTCACTATATAGCTGATGTCACTGCAATTATAGCCTTGGGTCAACCCTGCCAGCCTTGCATAGTCGATGTCTTCTGCGGCAGGCAGTTTGGATAGGGAAAGGCGGAAGAGGCTTTCACGTGACTGGGCATCGGGCATATCTACGTATATCAACTCGTCTATTCTTCCCGTACGGAGCACCGCTCTGTCGATACGCTCTGGATGGTTCGTTGCGGCCACGACGTATATACCTTTCTCTGAGGCGTTGTTCAGCATGCAAAGGAACTCGTTGGTCTCGCCGCTCTGGTGGTTATTGTCATCTGTAGAGCGGTGAGGCACCATCGCATCGAATTCATCGAAGAAGATGATGGATGGAGCTTGTCTTGCCGCTCGTCTGAACACCGTGGCGATCTTCTCTTGTGTACCGTGTACGAACGTCGAGGCAATGTCATCCGGTACGACCTTGATGAAGTTCACCCCAGTCTCCTCAGCGATCTTCTCCGCGATGAACGTTTTACCGCATCCCGGTGGTCCGTACAGTAGCAGGCTCGGCGGCTTGACGCCGAAGGCCTCTGCGCACTCGCGGTTTCTGAGCACGTTGACGAATCCCTCTTTCACAAGCTGTTTGAGGGAGTCCATGCCTGCCACGTCAGCGAAGCCTCTACCGGCCTTCGCTACGGACATGTCAGTCCCAGCGATATCTCCTGCCGTAGGTGCCAACTCCAGTGGCTTACGGACAGGCAAACATTCGTAAACCTTGTGGATCCATTCTTTTTCTGCATTCCTTCTTAAGCTCATTGTAACAATACCACTTACATTCTACATACATACCTTTTTTAGCACCATATCTCATTGCCCAATGCCCGGTAAGCCAGCCATACTGTGGATACATGCCAAAGCCAGCCCTTTGACTACTCCTAAGATTCTGCCACCTGGTATCATCCTGACAATCTCAGCTACCAACAATGCGACAAGGAGATATTTGACGACCCTGACGTCACGTGCAAGGACTTCCATCTGTGGACTTGGTTCACTAACTGAAGGCTGTTTCTTCGTTGAGTCTGTCCCTTCCGAAGTCTCTACTTCAGACGAAGCAATTTCCATTCTTGCGGCAGGTTCCTCTTCTCCATGCTGGAATTCTGTTGGCTGCCACGGTTTAAGTTCATTCCCTTGTCCGGGTCTTTTCTCCCCAATCACCACCGTCTTGCCATATAGGCACTTCACCGACAAGCCGTCCGACGTGAGCGACTCTTCTATGTCAAGGCACCAGATGCTCTCATGGCACTGCTTGCCATTCACAATCTTGAAACCCATGAATGTGCCGCTTAGGTTGTCGTGCACCACACCCATTTGATGCTCTCCTGAGAAGTTACAGCGGAGCGTGTCGCTATCGACGCTGCTGTAGAACAGGGGGCGGTTGAAGGGATGGGTGTGGGGCCAGGCCAGGGGCAGTAGGCCGTGCTCGCGGCAGAACGCATCATTGCGCACGGTGTCCTCATAGGTTATCTCGCATGTCACCGAAGAGCCACCCTCTGAGGGGAGGAAGTCCGTGGCAATTGCCACCCTCTGTCTTTCATCATCGGCCTTGCTGAGCCAGTATCCCACCAATAGCCCCGTTGCCTCGTGACCACTCGCTGAGAATACCTCATTCGCATGGGCTGAGAATGCCTCCAGTGCCTTCTTCTCAATATAAAGCACATACCTGCCCTTGAAGGCTTCTGGATAATCCGTCAGAACTTTGATAATCTTCTCCAGCTTGGCACGATCACTCTGCTGGGTATTTGCTCCAGGGTAATGTGCGGCCGCTGTATCTGGCTTTGCCTGCAGCGGCTTAACGGTAATCTTCTCTTTTATAACCATAAAATACAATTTTAAAATAAAGACATTAAACTATAATTCCTCTATATCAAGAAACCGCTTGATACGACGGATTAGGCTATTGAAGCTGTCCTGCAGCCTCTCCGTCCATGGCTTATACTTTAGGACGTGCATCATCGGCGACCCGGCTCTAAGCGTTATGGCCTTACCGATTCTCGGCTTCGGGGGCTTGTACGGCATGCCGAAGCGTATTGTCTTGCCCATGCGCCTCTGCTCCAGCGCTGTATCGATGACATCCTTCAAGGGACATCCCGGCTGCGTACAGGGAGTCATCTCGCGGATATGGCGAGCCACCTCCGCATCGGCATCCTGCAGGCAGAGCCTGCATCTTGTCGGTCCTGTTGATCTACTGATTCTCATGGCTCATTTGTCTTTGAGTGACTTTCATTAGAGCAGGAATCATCCTGTACATCATCAATAACCTGCACATGATTGGCGAAGAAGGGGTAGATATGCTTCGTCGAGCGGTGGTCATTCTCCTGTATACCGCGGAGCATGACACGCTTGCCGACCAGATTATGGCAGTATTTGTAGCCGACCATACAGTCACCAACATGCACGTTACGACCGGAGTCACGTTCCAGGATGCCCGTCCTGACAGACTCTACTACCTGCTTCACTTCCTTCGGATGAGGTTTTTCTTCCGCATAAGGGGTCAGCAGCTTCATCCAGCCGATATATTCCTTAATATTCCTGTTGAGCGACTCCGTGTCCGAGTCGATGGCATGAATAATATCGTCCCATGACTGCAGGATCTCTTCAAGCCCTTCTGACTGCAGCTCAGCCACATCCTTCACGATAGAGTCTATTGAGCTGTAGCACAGTGATGACATCAGGCGCGGTGGGCACACGCCTTCCATTGCAAGGACAGCGGCCATCTGACGCCTTACCATCTCGTACTCCTGCATATGATATCTTTGAGTATCCAAGTAGTAATCAATTGAGCTTGCTACTTTGTTGAGGTTTTTGACGGCTTCACCGACGCTAACCTGCTTGGTCTGTCCATTAAAATGGTAGTTAATCATCTGTTCCATTAATCTTTTCTTTATTTGGTTCATGCCTATAAAGGGAAGAAACAAACGAAAAAGTTACATAATGGGGTAAAAAAAGCGGGGAAGGAACTAGGAAAGTTCCATCCCCGCCAGTCATATGACAGTAACACGGTGACCAGTTAGGCCTTCTTCTCTATCTTGTAGCCCATAACATACAGCAGGCTCAGCGTCTTCATGGCCATCTTGCGATCGTAATCCTTCTCGCTGTCGATCAATTCGCAGTAAGGCACAAGATCAGCATGCTGCATCCTGTCTCTGTTAGTCATTGGAGCGTACGTCCATCCTTCCTTCAGACGTTCCTGAGCCCATTCCTCATGGGCATTTTCGGCAATGTACTCCGTCAGGGCGGTCAGTTCATGTGGTAGTGTCACGCCGTCCAGGGGGATGGGGTTGGGGACATACTTCCCGTCGGCATTCCTGATATTGGTCTTCAGTTCCGGACACTCTCCGCTATCCATACGGCTGATGGAGTAGCCTAACAGGATTATCAGTTTGATGCTGTTCAGCGCTGTCAGGTAGTCCGCTTTCTGCTTCTTGGCATCCATTTCCTGAAAAGGCTTCATATATGGATTGCCCACATAGGGGTCGAAACCTTTCTTTTCAGCCTCGATAATACGGTCAGCAGCCCATATTTCATGGGCATTTTCCGCCAACTTGTCCGCAATAGCAGCGATGTCCTCCGGCAACTCAATATGGGACACGTCCTCCGGGTGCGGGATGTACGGCCTTAGGCCGCGCTCGGTCACACTCACGAAGAAGTTCCTCGACAGCTCCCATGCAGCCATAAAATCATCCAGGGCGCACACGTCGGTCTCAGCACTGCTCTGCGGGTCGTATATTTCTACGTACCCGCCACTTACATCTATGTACAACACCACCACGGCATGGTCAACTACAGAAGTGGTATGCGCGTTTTTCTCTCTGAGTCTTCCACCGTCGAGTGCAGCAATGACAGAGCATCCCCCATCCAGTTCCCTGATAATGTCCTCCACGGTGCCGCCGAAGCGTCTTGCCACCGACAGACAGTCAAGTTCCAGAAGTCGTCCGATGTTGAACAGAGGTGTGCCATTCTCCTCAAGCCATCCCTTTTCCCGTGCCTGATCCGAGAGTCTCTGGTAGTCAGCTTCATAGCCGCGGTTATACAGAATGTATTTCTCACACTTTACGACACAGTCATTGGCATCGCTAGTGGCGGCCAGACGCTCCACAGGCAGATTCAGTGACCTTACACGACAACGCTTTGAAACAGACATGACAGACGGGTTTTGAGATATGCTGCCGGACATCAGCATACCATCGCTTACCGCAGAATCTAGCAACAGGCTGATATCCGTATCATACAGGGATGCTTTCAGAATTGCTGCAGATTCCTCAACTGTGGTCTTTCCTTCCAAAAACAGAGCCAGAAGCTCTTCGTTAACTATAATTTTATCCATAATGTTCTTCCAAATTAATTCTGACTATTCATATTTTACACCAGGAGTCCCTTATTCTCCAGTTCCTTCCTTATCTCCTTTGCATGCTTAAGAGCATAGCTCTTCCGCGTAGTGAAGGCATTCTCCGATATATCGAGCCGTATTGCTATGTCACTCACGCTCATACCTTCCAGTGAAAGTCTGATAGCATCAGCCTGGTTCTTGCCGTGCCTTTTCTCCAGTTCTTTCAGGATAATCTCCAGTTTCTTCTTCTTATCCGACTCTTCAAAGAGTCCTTCCGGTGTATCATTCGATTCAGGATCATGTCCGTTATCATCGAGACTGTCCATGCTCCTCACGATGGATTTCTCCCTTACTTTTCTGCCAGTATTGGAAACACGGCTGAGTATCTCTTCCCTCTCAAGAAGTTTATCATTCGAAAGTAGGCTATTATCCTCTTTCACATAATACTCATTGATATCATCGGAACTGACCACCTTTTCTGAGAAGACAGGGTTAGGTACCTGCTTGCCAAGAAACTTCTCGATCAAGTACGGCTTGAGACAAAAATTCCTGAAATATTTGTAGAAACTCATGCCATGCTTGTAGTTAATCAGCGGCTTCATGACTCTCTCGTCAGTCCTGAGGGCATTAAACAGATCATTGCAGGTGTCCTCGGTAACTTTCTCCTTAATGTTCTTAAGGCTGAATGCTTGGGAGTCAGACAGTTCCCTGTCTGTCTTGGCCTCGCGGTCGGCAAGATTCTCGTACAACCAGGCAGAAATCATTCCCTGGCATCCAGGGTTGTCACCCCATACAAAACTTCTCAGGATATGTTCATCCCTATCCCTGACAGCATCGCAGACAATATATGCACGCATAAAGAATACAGCCTGTACATATACCCAGTACTTAAGTGAAGGCCGCTTGTTTTCATAATGCGTCGGCTCATCTCCAATAACATCATCATGTAAACGCTCCAAGCCGAATTTCTCTTCCTCCCTTTCAAGTACCGACCCAGACGGAGTCAGAAAATAGGAAAGCTTCAGCTGCCCCTTGCCGTTGGCTGATAGGAGGTAATGGATGAAAGCCTCCATAAGCTGCTGTTTCCTTTGCGGGGTAAGATGTGATTTGACCAGTCTGTAGTAGATACCATCGGCAGTAAGATAGATGGTATTCCTATACAAGGTGATGAACCTGCGTATGCCTTTGTCCCTGCTCACGGGATCCAGACATTCTAGTACTAGCTCTATGTCCATGTCCTGCTGAAGGGCAGTGGATATGGGTATTTTAATTTCCATAGCCTAATATTTTTAAACGTTTGCAAATTTACTCTTTTTCCCCGTATCTTGCAAGTATTTCTTGCAAAAATAACTGGAAGATGCGTTATTCCGCTAACTTGTGGGTAAGCGATAGCATTGACGGTGTCATGTCAAAATACCTGTGTCCCGTACACCATCTGCAGCAGGATGTCTTCCCGCCTTCATGTTTCAGATTGCTGTCCCAGGTAACGTCCATCAGCGACCACCTACTGCTGACGAATGCTGCTGTGATGACATGATCGACTATCCCGATCCGTCCGTCCTCATCCGTTTGCATCTTATGTTCTGGCCCGCCAAGGGTATGACATTTCGCCAGTCTGGCAGGGATTCCCATGGCACGCAGTAGAGCCACAGACAGCGAGGCATATCCCTGGCATATGCTTCTGCCCCTGTGCAGCGTCCCCAGCGCGCTATGGTCCTGACTTGCATAATCCCCAGAACGGAGTGAATCGTAGTCGTAGGCGATGTTGCCCGCCACGTAGTCATGCACGGCCTTCATTTTTGCATATGTTGTCAGATACCTGACGGAGAGCTCTTGGGCTAACCTCGCTATCTCCATATCCCATGTCTGAAATTGATTCGTCGGAACCAGATAGTTTTGGAGAAGCCTAGGGTCAGTGGGCCAGGAACTGACCACCAAAGAGTCGTACACCGCGAACGGTGTACTCAAGAAAACGCATCCGTTGGCATCCTTCCTGAACACAGGTCCAACACAGGAGAAGAACGGCCAATACAAGTCTTCCTGGTAGGAATATATGTTGAAGCTGTACTTGCCTTCTTTAAGAGTGTCAAGACATACGCGGATGTTCCTTCCCGGACTAACATACTCACGAAACGTCTCGTAACCCTCAAAGTCCTTGACGAGGATGAGCATTCTTTTTGAGCGAAAAACCTCAGGGATGCGTTGAACTATTATACCCATGCCAGAAGCGACAAGACGTATGCAGTCTGCATAGCTACGGGATGATTCGAATACATACATGTCTAAAGAATTACTTATTAGTGAAACCATCTGGACGACTTCTTGTCCGTTACGCCATATAAAGAGAATGGTATCTACAAATAATTATGTTTTCACCTAAATTTTTATAAGTTTTAACATTCGTTGCTGTCTAAAAAAATAGTTAATTTTCGTCTCCTGATATAACAATTCCTAGAAAAGCATTCCTTTATAGTGCAGATTTCAGTTTTATCACTTAACAATTATTACTGCAAATATGAAAAAGAAATTATATACTCCTCAATGCGGACAGCCAAATCCAGACATGATCATATTGGACAAAATACGCTTTACAGGTCTTCTCATCCGTCCTGTATAGACAAAATAAAGACTTACATGTAACAAATAACGAAAAGCAATGTCTTTATATGTCGAAAACAAGAGATAATTATAAAATCATTATTAACTTTTTAAAATTTCAGATTATGGGTTTATTTAGCAAAAAGAACAAAGTCATCCAACTGACCAGCTACGATCAGCTTGGAGAAGGAAACAAGATTTTCCCAAGAACGTATTTCCTCGATGAGGTGTTCATGAGTGAACAAAACATGAGTAGAAGGTTTCCCCCAAAAGTAAGCTGCACGCTCAGCTCAAACGACCGTTATCCAGACAAGAATGCCGACCAGGCAACCTTCACCAAGAAGAGGAATTGCGGATATAATTCCTATCTCATCGAGATCGGCTCAAGTCGCAGAAGGGTAGAAGCTAACAGTGTCATTCCTATGACACCCATTGGCACGGAGCTCCGTGACGGCAGATGCTATACACTGCTGGTTAAAGGCGAAAGTTGCTCTGGAAATGAGGTCTATGATTTCGATAAACAAGGAAAAGGTAGATGGACAAAACATTTTAACCGACTATATGTGATTGACCACAAGAAATATACCGAGATGCAAAATCGCCTTTGGCGGGAAGGATACGAGCACGCATATCTATGCTATTAAGGAATTAAGCCTCGGTATGATCTCTGCCGGAGACTTCCCCGGTAAAGATTTAGTGACTCCCCGGCAGTTTTCTGTCGGGGAGTTTTCAAATCAGAGATTCATACGGGTTGCATTCGCTTCAAAACCGAGACGGTCTTCACGCAGGAGTTAGCTGACTTTTTATCGGGCACCCCTAAATCCTAATCTATTAAACACCTGTTGCATAATCGGCAAGTCGGAAAATTCTCCAGTTTGTTTTCCTTGTGACACAAAAGGAAATGTTTGTAGGTATTCGAATTGAAGATAGACTCCAAATCTTCTTTAAAAAGATTTCCAAATACAACATCTGCGTTAAAGTCAAAGCAACAAGGAATTACATCACCATTCCAAGTAATTTGAAGAACCCTACTCCTGAATCCAGACACTACAGAACAAATGGATGACGAGACATCCATATATTGATAAGCACTTCCCCAGTTGTGAGGTGGAGCTATATTACGTATCTTCACCCTATACTTTTTCAGTTTCTTTTGCCAACTATGTAACGTTTGCCTTCTTGCGTTTTCCTGCTCGGATGTTAAAATATTAGAGAAGTCGAGGTTCTCTAATATGACCATAAGTGGATAGCCTAATTCACTGTTTTTTCTAATCAAATACTCTATGTTATGTCGAGCCCTATGATAATTATGCACACCATGAATGAGTCGATAATCCTCCTCAGATGCCCCATAGTGGCTTATGACGATTTCGCCTAGACCTGATTGTATCAACTCCTCTAGCATTATTTCCGTTGTGACATAAAGCGTTGAGACCATCCTAATCGTGACGTTCGGGAAGTTATCCTTCACAAATCTGATTTTTCTTGTTATTTCTTTATCGACCAAGGGCTCTCCATAACCATGAACATCAAAATATCTGACTGAAGGAGAACTGATGTATTCAGAAATTCTGCCACAGATATCGACAAAGGCTGCATATGACATTCTTCCTTTCTCCCTTGACATCTTTTTTCGTGGACATGTTTTGCAGTGAAGAGGACATCTATTAGTGTTCTCTATACGTATTTCTTCGAATTTTTTCATTGCTTGATATATATATAACACTGTTCCAACAACAACCATTTAATATTTCTAGTCTTTCCGAAATCATCTACCGCCTTTCTTACAGATTCTATTCTGGTATAATTATTCCCTGCGATAATTCCGCCTCTCTTGACTTTTCCATACCAGCTGTTCAAATCCTGTAAAACACCTTCATACCTCGAGTCTCCATCGATAAAGATGCTGTCCAAACTTAAATCGGCAAACATATGGGCAGAGACATCAGATTTCTGATTAATCAGGTTCACATAAGCGAACATGCCACGTTCCTTCAAAATATCTTCTGCCATATTATAGGCAATTCTTTCAGGAAAGCCAGCATTACTATAATCGTCTATACTATATAGTGTGACTTTTTTTCTTAGCAATTTTACTTTTTCAGCCATGTAGCAGATAGACTTCCCTTTATAAGTGCCGATTTCAACAAAGATAGCATTGGGTGGCAAATGATTGAAAATGTATTCATAAGTCGAGACAAAGAAGAAAAAACCAGGGATAGAATGGTACAGACTCGGAGAATCATTCTTGCAAAATAGGCATGATAGCTTGTCAACACACCCCGATTGGGCAATCACTTCCTTATATGTTTTTGCGCAGTCTGACAATGCCCTTTCCATCCATCCTTCCTTTGAGAGAGCATTGATAATTTCCCCTTTCCATTGCCCCCCTGTAGCATGATAAACACCATATTGACCGTTTAGCTGTCCCTTAGAATTATATGTGCAGTTAAGGTATTTCACTTCAATGTTTTTTAGCTGTGAAAGTGCAGCAACAAGTGTTACTTGATCTTCTCCAGGATTAACTAAAGGAAAAAACAGTCCATATTCATGTTTTTTCCTCCACACTTCTGACAAATCTGAGGCATTACTGTAGATTAGTACGCCATTATTTAGCTGAGGATTTCCTAACCAAGATTCTGTATCTTCCTTGAAAATGGAATCATATATATCTTTCGCGCATTCTGGGTAAATATGATCTTCGGTCGAATGAATCTTACCACGCTCGAAATATAACACATTCTCATAAGTATGCAGCCTTTCTTTACACCCGAAAACGGAGGGTTTCCCGTCAAATTCCAAGTCGATAAGTTCTCTGCACTTTTCACTAAAGATGATATCAGAGTCAAAACAATATGTGACATCATTGGGGCCAGACTGTGAAGCTACATAAAATC
>Ga0310786_10013465_pt1 | contig 10094 bp, 8 predicted proteins | sample AusTroGonzalo_MG_FD_203881 | JGI IMG/M metagenome (GOLD analysis project Ga0310786, IMG submission 203881) | Bovine rumen microbial communities from tropical cattle in Woodstock, Queensland, Australia - Gonzalo_03 (v2) (version 2) | ecosystem: Host-associated > Mammals > Digestive system >... | reverse complement strand
CTTCCCTTTCAAGACTAATACTTAGTGTTTCGCCTTCAAGAAGCTGTATTCCTTACCGTATTTCAGGTGTTGCTCCACGAAATCGGAAGGATACTCGACCTTGTAGTCGACCACCTGGCCGTTTTCCTCGACGGGAACGATTTCAGGATTGATGAAGCCACCGTATGGCTTCAATCCCAAGGCGTTGTAACGGTCCTTGACTTCCTTGTGCAGCTCGGGGTCGACCTTCACGGCATATTGCTCCACGATAGCCTTGCCCGCTGCATAATCGCCTTCGCTCTTGATGCGCTGGATCTCGGCCAACAACTCTCCAAACAGGCCGCGTAAAGCCTCGAAGTCGTTGATGACATAATAGGTCTTGCCGTCACGCACCTTCTTCTCGATGACGTTGGCGTCCTTGCCGTGTTCGTAGCACCATTCGGAGATGAGCTTGCGGTTCTGCATGTGCGACTCGGTGACATCCTTGCCCAACTCCACACGAGCCAGCTGCGACATCATGCCATTGCGGATATAGGAGCAATACTCGGCCTTATAGGCTTCGGCATCGGGCATCACACCCAACTCAACCATCCTTGGTTCAGCCAAGTAATACAGGCCAAAGAGGTCGGCGCGGGCTTCCTCCAACGTCGAGCTGAACTCCTTCAAGGCACCAGGCTGTGTGCCGGGAAGCAGCTTGCCCGAGCCGTGGCCCAGGCACTCGTGCAGGTTGGTATGTACCACATCGGCATCCGAACCGTATTTCTTGCACAGGTCGACTTCATCCTGCGAATAGGCAAACTCGGCCAAGGCGCTCCTTGGGCATTCGTCGGCAGCCTTGTCGTAGGCCTCCATCAGGTTGGTGATAGTCACTGACTTGGAGCCATAGTCCTTGCGGATCCAGTCGGCATTGGGCAGGTTGATGCCAATCGGAGGAGACGGGAAGCAGTCGCCGCCCAACGTGGTGACGATGATACTCTTCGCCGAAACACCTTTGCATTCTTCTTTCTTAAAGCGCGGGTCGACAGGTGAATGATCCTCAAACCATTGTGCATTCTCACCAATCAGGTTGGAGCGTTTCGTGGCCTCCAAGTCCTTGAAGTTCACAACTGATTCCCAAGTGGCTTTCATGCCCATCGGGTCGCCGTAGTCCTCGATGAAGCCGTTCACGAAGTCGATGTGTGACACGGAATCCTGCACCCATGCGATGTTGTATTCATCCCAGGTCTTCAGGTCACCCGTAGTGTAATAGTCGATGAGTTTCTGGGTGTAGTTGCGTTGGATGTCATTCTCCGCCACCTCGTTGGCCTTCTGGAGCCAGCCGATGATGGCCGTGATAGCCTCGCCATACAGACCGTCGGCCTTATACACGTCTTCATAAATCTTGCCGTCTTTCTTCACCAGTTTGGAGTTCAGTCCGTAGCTGATGGGCATGGCATCGTTAGGCTTGCGCATCTTGTTGTAGAAAGCCTCAACCTCTGCCTTTTTAATGTCGCCCTCATAGAAGTTCACCGCCGAATTGGCGATGATGTCTTCCTCGCTGCTGCGACGCATCTTGTACAACTCTTTGTCGAAGACCACAGGGGTCAGGAAAGCGATAAAGTCGTCCACCGTCTCGCCCTCGTTGAGCGGAAGCAAGCTGGCATCGCTGCCCTTCACCAAGTCGGCGAAATAGGCCTCGCTGACCTCGGGGAAGAACTTATCCTCAGCATAGTGGTGATGAATGCCGTTGCTGAAAAACACACGTTTGGCATACACCACAAAGTTTTGGAAGTCTTCACTTTCGCGGTCGCCTTGGTAGGAGTTCAGCACAGCCTCGATGGTCTTGCGGACCACCAAATTGTACTTGAAGTTCTGGTCGGCGAGGATGTCGCGACCGCATTTGGCGGCTTCACCCAAATAATAGATGTAGCTCTTTTGTTGCAGCGTCAGTTGGTCCCAATCCGGAATCTGGTAACGCATGATTCTCAAGTCGGCGAACTCGTCCACCAGATACTTGAATTCTTCTTTTGGCTGAGGCTGTTCGACGGTTTCCTTCTCTTTCGGAGCGCAACCCACCAAAGCGGCAGCCATTCCAATGCAAATCATCAGTTTTTTCATTTTTTCTGTTATTAAATCATGTTTCTATCTTTTACTCGATGTCATCACTTGTATAAATCACTCGGCTTGTAGAAATCAAACGGCGGCATCGTGGCAGGGTCAAGGTTCTGATAGATCCCATCCACCTGCAATCTCTCCTTGTTATAGACAAAATGATGGCAGAACCACTTCAAATCGTCGACCGTCAACGGACCGCCCATAGCCACGCTGTGACCATAGCCTTCAAAACGGCGGGCAAAATAGGGATAGTCGTATTTCTCGAAACGCTTCACCAAGGCATCCGTGCCGAAGAAGCCTACATTGAGGAAACTTATCCCCTTGTACGACACCAGATTATCCATCATCCCATGATACATCATGGTCGGAGCAGGGGCATGGTTACGGTATTTCACCTTGCCTTCCTTAGAGAAGATGGCACCAGCATAGGAAACCACGCCCGCCAAGCGGAAGTCTTCAGGCAAGATGTCTGAGTTGAGGAATCCGTTGCACAACGCGTAATCCGTCTGCAAAGAGGTGATGGCACCCGCACTTGAGCCTATCATCACAATCCAGTCCTTGTTCACCTTCAGCTCTTTGGCGTGTTCGAGCAGATAGGCCAAGGCTGAAATGGCATCTTCCGTGGCCATGTTGATGGCTAACTCCAACGGTTCGGTGTTGAATATGCTGAGGTTTTTCGCCCCTTTCAAGCCCAAACGGTAGTCGATGGCTGCCACCATAAAACCTTCATCCACAAGTTGTTTGAAATAGGCCTTCTCCCATTTGCCGTCACGATGACCGCCGATGAAGCCGCCGCCAAAGACATAGACCATGCAAATGGTGCTGTCGTGGACCTGTTCAGGCGTGTAGAAATCAAGATAGAGTTGCAGGGTGTCGCGCTCGGCATATTGAAAGGTCTGCATTTCTTGCGCGAAGGACGCCATGCCCGCAAAGAGGAGTGCTAAGAATAGAGTTATTTTTTTCATGTTGTTTTGTTTATTGACTATGGCCTATGGCTTATGACTATGGCCTGCTTTGACTTAAAGGCAGGCCATTAGCCATCTGCCATAAGCCATTGTCATGATTGATGCGTTTTATAGTATTCTTTAAGAAACTCCGGAAGTTGACGCAAGGCGGCTTGTTCGCGCCATTGTTTCCTCACTTCCTGCGCAGGCACACCAAAAACAGCCTTGCCTGGCTCGATGTTCTTGTCAACAGCCGAAGTGGCCAATACCACCGCACCCGTGCCGATGACCAAGTCCTTATTGATGCACACACGTCCCCAAAGGATGACGTCGTCCTCGATGCGCGTCACGCCAGCAATGGCAGCATGAGCACCGATGAGGCAGTTGTGGCCGATGTAACTATCGTGACCGATTTGGCAGTGGTTGTCCAATTTGGTGCCGCTTTCAATGATAGTGTCGGAGGTGACACCACGGTCGATGCTACACAAGGCGCCAATCTCCACGTCGTCGGCGATGACCACACGACCAAACGATTCAAATTTCTTGAAGCCTTCGTTGCGACGCTGGAAATAATAGCCATCCGCCCCGATGACGCTACCCGAATGGATGATGACATTGTCGCCAATCACGCAGTGGTCATAGATGGTCACATTGGGATGAATCAGACAATTCTTTCCAATGACGGTGTGATGCCCTACAAAAGTCCCTGGCATGATGAGTGTGTCCTCCCCTATCTCGGCCGTGTCGCTGATGGGCTGCGTCTGCGGCTCAAAAGGACGGAAATGCCGCATGATACGGATGAAAGCATCAAATGGATCGGGATGCAACAGCAAGGCTTTGCCTTCGGGGCAGACCACCTCCTTATTAATAAGCACCACTGTGGCCGCCGAGTTGAGGGCCTTGGCATAGTATTTCGGGTGGTCGACAAAGGTGATATCGCCAGCCTCTACCTTGTGGATTTCGTTCAGGCCTGTGATGGGGAAATTGGCTGGGCCAACATATTTAGCGTCAATAAGTTCCGCTATAGCTTTAAGAGTAGTTTTCTTTATTCTCATCGGTAAAGCAGTTTTGATAAAAATGCAAAAATACAAAAAAAGCGCAAAGTCAATCGACTTTGCGCTTTTTTATGTGCAGCCAGCTTTCTTAGGCTTTCACACGCTCGCAATACTCACCCGTGCGGGTGTCGACGCGAATCATGTCGTCGGTGTTGATGAACAGCGGCACACGGACCATGGCACCCGTCTCGACGGTGGCTTCCTTCAAGGCGTTGGTGGCGGTGTTGCCCTTCTCGCCAGGCTCGGTGTAGGTCACTTGCAGGACGGTCTTCACCGGCATTTCGGCGAAGAGGATGGTCTCGGTGCTGGCATCGACGACAACGTCAACCACATCATTTTCCTTCATGAACTTCACGCCCGTGATGTTATCACCCGGAATCGGGATCTGCTCGTAGGTCTCGGTATGCATGAAGATGTAGTCCTCACCTTCCTTGTAGAGGTACTGATAGGGACGGTGCTCAACGCGGACATCTTCCAGCTTCACGCCGATGTCGAAACGCTTCTCCAAAACGTTGCCGCTCAGCACATCCTTCAGTTTGATACGCATGATAGTGTTGCCCTTGCCAGGCTTAACATGTTGGAAGTCAATGCAGAAATAAATCTTTCCATCCAGACGGACGGCGCTTCCAATCTTTACATCTTGACTTAACATAGTATTTTCAGATTTAATGATTTAAAATTCAAAGATTTAAAATTCAAAATTCGGTCCTGTGAGGACGAAATGAAGCTGCAAAGATACAAAAAATTGTTTTTACGGACATTGCATTGCAAAAAAACGTACCTTTACCGCAAATTTCAAACTTTATTCATTATGAGAAAACACCATCTACTTTTGTTAGCCATGATCACACTTTCAATCGTATCGTGCAACACGCAAAAACCTGAGACAGAGCCAAAAGGCAAAGACAAAATCGGCCCAACTGAAGTCACCCTGAAGTCGGAGATCATGACGCCCGAAGTGCTATGGAGCATGGGGCGCATCGGCGAATATAGCCTCTCGCCTGACCATTCGCAAATCGTCTACAACGTCACCTACTACAGTGTGCCTGAGAACCGTAGCGGCTCCACCTTGTATATCATGAATGCCGACGGCACCAATAACCGCGTGCTGTCCAACTCGAACCAAAGCGAATACAGCCCACAATGGCGTCCCGACGGCAAGAAAATCGGTTTCCTCTGCCCCAATGACGACGACGTGATGCAGCTCTGGGAGATCAACCCCGACGGCACTGGCCGCCAATGCGTCTCCAACGAGGCCGACGACATCAACGGTTTCCTCTATTCGCCCGACTGCAGCCAGGTGCTCTTTACCAAGGAGGTGAAGCTGAAAGAGACCGTGGCCGACATCTATCCTGACCTCGACAAATCGTCGGGACGCATCAACAACGACCTGATGTACCGCCATTGGGATCAATGGGTCGACACCTACGGCCATATCTTCGTGGGCAACTTCAGCAACGGCAAGATTGAAAACGCATTCGACGCCATGAAGGGCGAGCAATGGGAAGCTCCCGTGCGTCCCTTCGGCGGCATGGAGCAGGTGCAGTGGCTGCCCGACGGCAAGAGCTTTGTCTACTGCTGCCGCAAGAAGGTGGGCAAGGACTACGCCCTCTCCACCAACACCGACATCTACCAATACACCATCCAGAGCGGCGAATGCAAGAACCTCACCGAAGGCTTGATGGGCTACGACCTCAACCCCGTCATCTCGCCCGACGGCAAACTGATGGCCTGGGAGAGCATGGAACGCGACGGCTATGAGAGCGACAAGCAACGCCTCTTCGTGATGAACCTCGAAACGGGCGAGAAGACCGACTACTCCGCCAAATTCGATCAGTGCTGCACGGGCTTCAGCTGGGCCGACGACAGCAAGACCTTATACTTCATCAGCGATGCCTACGCCACCGACCAACTTTACGCCCTTAACACAGAAAACGGCGAAATCAAGAAGCTGACGGAAGGCAAACACAACTATATCTCGGTGCAATACAACGGCGACAAACTGATTGCAGGCCGCCAATCGATGAGCCACCCGACAGAGCTCTTCAGCGTTGACCCCGCCACGGGCGAAGCCACGCAGATCACCACCGTCAACGACAAGATTTTTGCGCAACTCACCATGGGCGACGTGAAGGAACGCTGGGTGAAGACCACCGATGGCAAGGACATGCTCGTGTGGGTCATCTACCCGCCCCACTTCGACGCCAACAAGCAATACCCTGCCCTGCTCTATTGCGAAGGCGGACCTCAAAGCACCGTGAGTCAGTTCTGGTCGTACCGTTGGAACTTCCAGATGATGGCCGCCAATGACTACATCATCGTGGCTCCCAACCGTCGCGGTCTGCCAGGCTTCGGTCAGGAATGGCTTGAGGAAATCAGTGGCGACTACGGCGGACAATGCATGAAGGACTACCTTAGCGCCATCGACGAGCTGAAGAAAGAGCCATACATCGATGAAAACCGCCTCGGTGCCGTGGGTGCCAGCTTCGGCGGCTTCAGCGTGTATTGGCTGGCCGGTCACCATGACGGGCGCTTCAAGGCCCTCATCGCCCACGACGGCATGTTCAACCTTGAGGCACAATACCTCGAGACTGAAGAGATGTGGTTCGTCAACTGGGACCTCGGCGGCCCTTACTGGGACTGGACCAACCCCACCGTCCGCAAGACCTACGCCAACTCGCCCCACCTCTTCGTCGACAAATGGACGGCGCCCATCCTCGTCATCCACGGCGGCTTGGACTACCGCATCTGCTTCACGCAGGGCATGCAGGCCTACAACGCGGCCATCCTACGCGGCCTCGACGCGGAATTCCTCTATTTCCCCGATGAGAACCACTGGGTGTTGAAACCGCAGAATGGCGTGCTGTGGCAAAGGAGGTTCTATAATTGGTTGGATAAATATTTGAAATAACGTAGAATGCTGAATGTAGAATGCAGAATTTCGCGATACACCGCTAGGCTTCGCCTAATTCTGCATTCTTAATTTTGCATTCTTAATTCCTCTGTCTCACCACCTCAAAACAAACCACTCCCGTCGCCACAGACACATTCAACGAATCAATGTCGCCAGGCATAGGAATCATCAGGTGGCCGTCGAGGCGCTTGAGGTAGGCTGGGCTGATGCCGTCCTCTTCGGATCCCATCATCACGCAGAGCGGGCCAGTGAGATCGGCCTGCCAAAGGATGTTATGCGCCTTCTCGGTGAAGCCCACCACACGCAGACCACTAGCCTTCAGGAGGTCAATGGCATCCTTCAGGTTCTCCACACGACAGACATTGATTAAAGACAAGGCCCCTGCCGAAGTCTTCATCGCGTCGCCGTTGATAGAGGCCGATCCATGATTGGGGATGACGATGGCATCCACACCAGCGGCGTAGGCCGTACGGGCGATGGCACCGAAGTTACGCACATCGGTCACGCGGTCGAGCATGAGGATGAAGGGGTCGCGACCGTCCTCGAAGACCATCTGCACAACCTTCTCCAGCGGCTGGTATTCAATAGGGCAGATGAAAGCCACCACGCCTTGGTGATTCTTGCGCGTCAGGCGGTTCATCTTCTCAATAGGGACAAACTGAACGGGAACGCCGTTGGCGCGACACGTATTGGCGATTTCCGAGATCTCGGGTGAGCGTGTGCCGCCTTGGATGTACACCTTTTCGATTTCCTTCTGTGAGCGTATCAACTCCAACACGGGATGGATACCGAAAACCATGTTATTCTTGAAATTGTCTTCCATAACGTCAAATTTTCTGCAAAAATAGCGTTTTTTCCGAAAAAACACCTATTTTTGCATCATCAAAACTTTAATGTCATGAAAGCAAAACTCATCACCGCAATGCTCATCCTTCTTTCAGGATGGCAACTGAAAGCCCAAGTGACGGCTCCAGAGCCCCTTGCAGGCAAAGCAATTATCAAGGAATACATTATGCAAAACATGATTTACCCTGAAGCCGACTTAGAGAAAGGTAACAATGGAAAAATCATTGTCAGTTTTCATGTTGACGCCAAAGGAGCAGGAAGCCAATATGCCATAAAGTCGAGTTTCAGCGAAGCCGCCTCTAAAAACGCGCTTCATTTGGTAAAAACCATCCTATGGGAACCTGCCTTAGACGTCGGCATCCCCACTGACTACGACACGGAATACGAAATCGATTACAATGCCAAGAACTACAAGCGCTATTGGAAGCGCCACGAACGTCATGTGGCACCGCTCACTCTGGAAGCCGACACCTCTTATAAGATTTATGAATACAAGCAGTTGGAAGAGGTGGCCAAGCCCTATTTCGCCGATGGTGGCAATATGGGCAGCTACATCGCTAAAAACCTCCAGTTCCCCGCTGAGGCCAAGGAACGCGAGATTCAAGGCACGGTGCGTTTGAGTTTCGTGGTGGAGACTGATGGAAGTGTGTCGAACATCATCATCGTCAACTCGGTGGGTGGTGGCTGCGACAACGAGGCTGTCAGGCTGCTGCAAGAGACCGTATGGATCCCTGCCGAAAAGAACGGGAAATATGTACGCAGCACGGGCATGCAGGACATCACCTTCAACATTGGCAGTCGCAACTTCCAGGATGGTAATAGTTACTGAATAGTGCGGTGCTTCGACAGGCTCAGTAACCTTCACCCTCTTACCAACTGAGGCCCTAAGGTCCCTGAGCTTGTCGAAGGGCCGACATCACAACAGACCAAATTCAATTAAAACCTATATCAATGAAAAAAGTATTATTCACAGTTTTGGCTATATCGTTAGCCATCGTCTCTTTTGCACAAGACGAACTGCCGCAAGGCTGGAGCCACAAAGGCAATTTCGGCCTCAATTTCGGCCAAACTTCCTACACCAACTGGGCAGCCGGCGGACAAAGCACCGTCAACGGACAGGGCATCTTCTTCTATGAAATCCATTACTTGAAAGACAACTTCAAGTGGGACAACACCTTGAACACTTCTTTGGGTTACAGCATTTTTGACTTCAAGAAAAAGCCCATCAAGACCGACGACAAGATTGAGTTTACCTCACTAGCCACCTTGAAAGCCACCGAACACCTCAACTACGGCGCGGAGTTTGCCTTCCGCTCGCAGTTTGCCAAAGGCTTCGACTATGCCAAAGACTCCACCCATTACATCTCCAAATTCCTTGCCCCTGCTTACATCAGCTTGGGTCTTGGTATCGAATGGGTGCCCAATCCGCACTTCTCACTCTATTTCTCACCCATCACAGGCCGTGTCACCATCGTGAACGACGACTATCTGGCCTCCATCGGTGCCTTCGGTGTCAACTCACTCGATGCCAACGACACGACTCAACATGCGAGAAACGCCAAGGTCCGCTATGAGTTCGGTGCTCGTGCCGTGGCCAAGTTCCAATATCCTCTCGCCAAGAACATCGATTTCAACTCCAAGCTGGAGCTCTTCTCCAACTACCTCAACCACCCCGAGCGCGTCGATGTGGATTGGCAGAACATGCTCGTGCTGAAGGTCAACGATTGGCTCAACTGCAACCTCGCCACGCACCTCATCTATGACTACGATGTCCCGTTCTACGACGAGGCAGGCCTGAAGATCGAAGGCTCCAAAGTCCAGTTCAAGGAAGTGCTGGCTATTGGGTTTATGATCAATCTAAAGTGAAAAGAATAGGGATATTATCGGACACGCATTGCACCTTGATTCCGCAGCTTTTCGACTTCTTCAAGGATGTGGATGAGTTGTGGCACGCGGGTGATATTGGCAACATCGAGACTGCCGATGCCTTGGCCCATTTCAAGCCTTTGCGTGCTGTGCATGGCAACATCGACGATCATATTGTGCGGATGCAATATCCTGAGGACTTGTTTTTCCACGTCGAGGACGTCGATGTCTACATGACCCATATCGGTGGTTACCCTGGCCATTACATGCCCGAGGTGAAATATATCTTACAGGAAAAGAAACCCGACTTATACATTTGCGGTCATTCGCATATATTAAAGGTAATCTACGACAAGAATTTGAACCTGCTCCACGTCAACCCGGGAGCAGCGGGCA
>Ga0310786_10013459_pt1 | contig 10095 bp, 10 predicted proteins | sample AusTroGonzalo_MG_FD_203881 | JGI IMG/M metagenome (GOLD analysis project Ga0310786, IMG submission 203881) | Bovine rumen microbial communities from tropical cattle in Woodstock, Queensland, Australia - Gonzalo_03 (v2) (version 2) | ecosystem: Host-associated > Mammals > Digestive system >... | reverse complement strand
CTTCTTCTTCATGATAGTCACCCACATGCGCGACGTCGAGCGGAAAGTGGAGTACCAGGTGCCACAGGGCGAACGCATAGAGCGGCTGGCCCACAAGTCGTCGGTATGCTACATATACATAGGCAAGCCCTACGGCGCCCCGGACGACAGCGTGCGCATACAGCTGAACAACCGGCTGGCCACCGTTGACGACATAGCCGCCTTCGTGCGTGCCGAGCGCAGCAAAATGTCGCCCGACGACGCTTCACGCATGACAGTCAGCATCAAGGCCGACCGTCAGACACCGATGGGTGTTATCAACGACGTGAAGCGCGCCCTGCGCGATGTTCACGCCTTGAACATCAGCTACTCTGCTACTAACGAACAACAAACCAAAAAGAAATAAGAAATGGCTATTCAGAAATTGGACAAATTGGACAAGCAAATCCTCAGAATGATAGCTGCCGACGCCCGAGTACCGTTCTTGGAGGTGGCGCGTGCCTGCAATGTCAGTGGAGCTGCTATCCATCAGCGCATTCAGAAATTGACAAGTTTGGGCATCCTCAAAGGTTCGCAGTTTATCATCGACCCCGAGAAAATTGGCTATGAGACCTGTGCCTTCATCGGACTCAACCTGAAAAACCCCGAGCGGTTCGACGAGGTGGTGGAAGAGCTGAAACATATTCCCGAGGTTGTGGAGTGTCATTACACCACGGGCAACTTTGACATGTTCATCAAGATTTATGCCTTCAACAATCACCACTTGCTCGACATCATTCACGACCGGCTACAGCCACTTGGACTGGCTGGTAGCCAGACGCTGATATCCTTCCATACGGCTATCGACCGCCAACTGCCTGTCGTTGAGGGGCCTGCGGTCGTGGGAGCTGATTAGTAACCTACAGTTGCTCCCTGACGGTTATCTGACGTAGTCGACGAACGAGTATGCATGGGCATGGCGCTCGTCGGCATCGTGGTCTTCGCGCCACTGCTCGTGCCAGTCGCTGTAGTCGGGAAAGAACGTGTCGGCCTGGGCGGGCGTGTCGTCTACCTCAGTCAGACAGAGACGGTCGGCAAGTTTCATGGCTTGGCGGTAGACGCTGGCTCCACCTATTATATAGATGTCCTCTTCGGCATTGCAATGGTGCAGTGCCTCTTCGAGCGATGGGTATGTCTCGCAGCCTGGCAGTTCGCGCTTTGTGCGGCTGAGTACAATGTTACGGCGGTTGGGTAGTGCTCCCTTGGGCAACGACAAGAAAGTGTTGCGCCCCATGATGATGGTGTGCCCGGTGGTCAGTTGCTTGAACCGTTTAAGGTCATTGGGCAACCAGTAGATGAGCTTGTTCTCAAAGCCGATGGCTCTGTTGCGTGCCACGGCAGCAATAATGGTAATCATGACAGTATAATTAAACGCTGACTTCAGCCTTGATGTGTGGGTGTGGATCGTAACCTGTGAGCTGGAAATCTTCGTATTGGAAGTCGAAGATGGACTTGACGTCGGGATTCAGCTCCATGCGGGGTAGGGGGCGCGGTTCGCGGGTCAGCTGCAGACGGGCCTGGTCCAGATGGTTCAGGTAGAGGTGGGTGTCGCCTGTGGTGTGGATGAAGTCGCCCGGTTCAAAGCCTGTCACTTGTGCCATCATCATGAGCAGCAGCGCGTAGCTGGCAATGTTGAACGGCACACCAAGGAAGGTGTCGGCACTGCGTTGGTAAAGCTGCAGCGACAGCCGCCCGTCGGCCACGTAGAACTGGAAGATAGTGTGGCACGGCGGCAGCGCCATCTCGTTCACCTCGGCCACGTTCCATGCCGAGACAATCATGCGGCGGGAGTTCGGGTTGTTCTTCAGCTGGTCGACCACGTACTGTATCTGGTCGATGGTGCCGCCCCGGTAGTCGGGCCACGACCTCCACTGGTGTCCGTAGACAGGACCCAGCTCGCCGTTCTCGTCGGCCCACTCGTTCCAGATGCGCACGCCACGCTCCTGCAGCCAATGCACGTTGGTGTCGCCGCGCAGGAACCACAGCAGTTCGTAGATAATCGACTTCAGGTGCAGCTTCTTCGTGGTCAGCAGGGGGAACCCGTCGCTGAGCGGGTAGCGCGACTGTGTGCCGAAGATGCTGAGTGTGCCTGTTCCCGTGCGGTCGCCTTTTTCAACGCCCTCACGGAGTATGCGGTCAAGCAGGTTTAAGTATTGCTTCATATTCGTTGGGTATGTGGGTTGTTTTTATTCTCCATTCCTTGGGATAAAGATTGTTGGCACGTGCCCCGATGTTCTTCACCGGGCCGAGTGGACGGTCCATGAAGCTCACCTCGACCGGGCCGCGTGGCGTGTCTGGCGGCAGCGTCAGCGCCTCGCCCCGCAGGTAGGCCATGGCCTGTTGGTAGGACAAGGGTACAACAGGCGATTTTACGTGCTTGCAGTGGGCTTCGACTTTGAAGCCTTCAAAGTCCGGGTTTGAAGCCTTCAAAGTCCGGGCTTGAAGGCTTGAAACTCCCACTTTGCGAAGCACGCACATGAACAGCCCTTCGCTACGGCTGATGCCGGGGATGAATCGGTAGACAGGCTCGTTGAATCCGGGCAGCAGCGAACCGGTGATGTTCCACTCCGGCTCAGTGTGTACGGGCAGCACCTCGCAGCCGTCCAGCTCGCTGAGCATCCAGCTGACGTTCTCCTCGTTCTCGCGGGTGTTCAGCGTACAGGTAGAGTAGACCAGCAGTCCGCCCGGTTTCAGGCAGGCCCATGCGTCGGCCACGATGTCGCGCTGCAACCGCCAGCACTTCTCCACGTTCTGCTGGCTCCACTCGCCGATGGTCTTGGGGTCTTTGCGGAACATACCTTCGCCTGAGCAGGGAACGTCGCAGATGATGACATCAAACATCAGCCGGGACTTGCGGAAGTCGCGCGGATAGGCGTTGGTGACGGTACACTCCGGATAGCCCCACTTCTGGATGTTCTCACTCAGTATGCTGGCCCGTTGGCGTACGGGTTCGTTAGCAACAAGCGTGCTGCCTGCGGGTACTGCGCTGATGGCCGCCGTCGACTTACCGCCTGGGGCTGCGCAAAGGTCGAGCATCGAGACGGGCTTGTCGACGTACTGCCGCAGTGCGTGGCTGATGAACATCGATGCCGCCTCCTGTACATAGTAGCAGCCGGCATGTAGCAGTGGGTCGAACGTGAACGTCGGGCGGGTAGCCAGATAGTAGCCCTCTGAGCACCAAGGCACACGCTCTCCACCCTCTACCTTCCATCCTCCACGGTGAGCTTTCAGAGGGTTCAGCCGAATGCTGACAGGCGGTTCATTGTCCAGTCCGTGTAAATAGCGGCTGAACAATTCTTCGCCCATCGTCTCGCGCGTGTACCTTATATATTCTATAGGCAGTTGCATGGTTTCCAGCATACAGTCTTTCCTTATTCTTGCGCAAAGGTAGACATTTCTGCTTAAACCACCAAATCTTTTCCCGTTTTTTCTGTTAAAAGCTAAGAGCACTTACCGGCACTTACCGGCGGAGCCATTGGCTGATACGCTCAAGCGCTTCGTCGGTCTGCTCGTGGCTGCCAAAGGCAGTGAAACGTACGTAGCCCTCGCCTGAGGGACCGAAACCAACGCCTGGGGTGCATACCACATGGGCACCATAGAGCATTTCTTCGAAGAACTTCCACGAACTGCTCGTCTCGGGAGTCTTGGCCCAGATGTACGGGGCGTTCTCGCCACCGTAGCAGGTAAAGCCGAGGCTGCGTAGTGTGGTGAGCATATTCTGTGCATTTTGCATGTAGTAGCCGATGGTGGCACGCACCTGCTCCTTGCCTTCGGGGGTGTAGATGGCCTCGGCGGCGCGTTGCGAGATGTAACTGGTTCCATTGAACTTCGTGCATTGCCGGCGATACCACAACGGATTCAGCGGAATGCGCTCGCCCGTCAAGGTAGCGGCAGTGACATCCTTCGGGACGATGGTGTAGCCACAGCGGACGCCCGTAAAGCCTGCCGTTTTTGAATAGGAATGGAACTCAATGGCACACTTCCGGGCGCCTCGTATCTCGTAGATGCTGTGGGGTATACTGTCGTCTTGGATGTAGGCTTGGTAGGCTGCGTCGTAGAAGATAAGCGTGTCGTTCTTCAATGCGTAGTTCACCCACTTGCGCAGTTCGTCCTTGGTGATGACGGTACCAGTGGGGTTGTTGGGATAGCAGAGGTAGATGACGTCGACACGGCGGTCGGGAATCTGCGGTACGAAGCCATTCTCTGCGTTGCAGGGCATATAAGTGACATTTGACCAACGGCCGTCCTCCTGAACGCCGGCTCGGCCTATCATGACGTTTGAGTCAATGTAGACAGGGTAGATGGGGTCGGTCACGCCAATGCTGTTGTCCCAGCGCACCAGCTCCTGTATGTTGCCCGTGTCGCTTTTGGCACCGTCGTTGACAAATACCTCGTCGCGGTCCAAGTGGATGCCGCGGGGCAGAAAGTCGTTCTTCAGAATAGCATCGCGCAGGAAGTCGTAGCCCTGCTCGGGGCCGTAACCTCGGAATCCCTGCTGGGTGGCCATCTCGTCGGCGGCTTTGTGAATAGCCTCGATGACGGCGGGGGCTAAGGGTTGGGTCACGTCGCCAATGCCGAGTGAAATGACGTTGGCCTTTGGGTGGGTGGCCTTGAAGGCATTCACCTTTTTGGCGATGTCGGCGAACAGGTAATTGTTCGGCAGTTTCAAGAAGTGATCGTTAACTAATGCCATATCGCTATTATTCATTTATTATTATTCCCTTCACCACTCGCCCGTCATCTCGATTTCTCCGTCAAAAACAAAGGCAGCGGGTCCGGTCATGTAGACGTGATTGTCTGCCTGGCGCCATTCAATGTCGAGCGTGCCACCATCCATGATGATGCTGGAATGGCGTCCCGCTCTGCCAGTGATGCAGGCTGCGACTGCGGTGGCGCAGGCCCCCGTACCACAGGCTTGTGTGATGCCGCTGCCGCGTTCCCAGACGCGGGTACGAATGGTCGTCACGCTTCCGTCATCTTCGGAGGACGGCACAATACGTGCAAACTCGATGTTGCAACGCTGCGGAAAGGCCGGGTGTAACTCCAGCATACGCCCTGTCTCGCCAACCTGATCAATGTCATCGGTGAAAATGACGTAGTGGGGGTTGCCCATCGAGACGAAAGTGCCCTTGTCAAGTCCGCGCGTCGGGACGAACTGTGCGGAATCCTCAAGCACTGGGGAAAGCATGTCGACGGTGACGCTTTCCACCTCACTACCGTTAACATGCAATTCCAGCGTCTTGATGCCTGACAGAGTCAGCAGGCGTATTTGTGTTTGTGTTGTTAGGGCTCTCTCGTATAGGTACTTTCCAATACATCTTGACGCATTGCCGCACATCATGGCTTCGCTGCCGTCGGCGTTGAAGATGCGCATGGAGAAGTCAGCCTCAGGCACGGGCGATGCTCCGATGAGTACCAGTCCGTCGCTGCCGATGCCCTTGTGGCGGTCGCTCCACGCGATGGCAGCTTTCTCGGGGTCTGCAATGTGATATTTTAAGGTATTGACGTAAATGTAGTCATTACCCGCCCCGTGCATCTTGGTGAATTTAACTGTCTCTTTCATTTCAAGTGCAAAGGTACTACGATTTGCAGTAAATGACAAGAAATGTTCGGCAAAATCATCTATATTTTGGCTAAATGTAACAAACTGAAAGCTGACGCCCCTGTTTTCCTTTCAAACTGTAAGCAACGGTGGCAGGTACTTGCCAAAAGGGTAAAAGAAGGGAACTTTTCAAATCAAAACGAAAGCAAAAATGATTGTTTTGCTTTCAAAATGCCTTAACTTTGCACCCTGAAAACGACAAAGTGTCACAAAGAAGTTATTAATTTATTAAGTAAAGGTAAAAGTTAAAGGTATGAAAAAGATTGAAGCAATTATCCGGAAAACTAAGTTCGAGGAGGTGAAAGCGGCACTGCTTTCGTCGGACATCGACTGGTTTGAGTACCACGACGTACATGGCATCGGGCAGAGCCGTCAGGAGCGAATCTATCGTGGTGTGCAGTATTCTACGGATGTCATTGAGCGTGTGGCTATCACCATTGTGTGTCGCGATATGTTCCTTGACCCTACTGTGAATGTTATTCTGCGTGTGGCCCATACGGGCGAAGTTGGCGATGGCCGTATCTTCGTGAGCGATATGATTGACACATGGTCTATCCGCACGGGTGAGCACGGCGACACTGTATTGAGAGACAAGAAGTAAATAAATTAGGTAAAACAACACAAACATTTTCAGGATATGAACGAGATTGGATTATCACTTGATACCGTATGGATGCTATTGGCAGCCATGTTGGTTTTTTGGATGCAGCCGGGCTTTGCGCTGTGTGAAGCTGGTTTTACGCGTAGTAAGAACACGGCAAACATCCTAATGAAGAACTTTGTCGACTTTATGTTCGGCTCGTTGCTGTTCTTCTTCTTGGGCTTTGGCTTCATGTTTGGTAGCGAGGGCGCAGGTTTCATTGGCGCACCCAATTGGGGTGACCTGAGTTTTTACAAGGGCGATTTGCCCGTGGAGGGATTCTTGATTTTCGAGACTGTCTTCTGTGCAACCGCGGCTACCATCGTCAGTGGTGCTATGGCCGAGCGCACGAAGTTCTCAATGTATGTCATTTACAGTGCAGTCATTTCGCTGCTGATTTACCCCGTTGAGGGACACTGGACGTGGGGCGGAGGTTGGCTCTGTAACGATGCAGCCGACAGCTTTATGATGACTGTATTCGGCGACGTATTCCACGACTTTGCCGGCTCGGCCATTGTGCATAGCGTGGGTGGTGTGCTCGCTTTGATAGGTGCCATAGCACTTGGTCCCCGTATCGGTAAATATGCTCCCGATAAGAAAAGTAATGCCATTCCTGGTCACTCGCTGACGCTGGCGTCGCTGGGTGTCTTCATTCTCTGGCTTGGTTGGTTTGGTTTCAACCCAGGCTCGCAGTTAGCCGCTTCGGGCGAAGTGAACCGCGTGGCTATCTCGCACGTGTTCCTGACCACAAACCTTGCCGCTGCTGCCGCTGGTACGGCTACGATGTTCATCACATGGATGAAGTATGGTAAGCCCTCACTTTCGCTGACGTTGAACGGTGTGCTGGCAGGACTCGTGGGCATCACGGCCGGTTGCGACCTCGTGTCGCCTTGGGGAGCCGTCGTCATCGGACTCGTTTGCGGTGTCGTGCTGGTCTATGCCATTGAGTTCATTGACCATCGTCTGCACATCGATGATCCCGTGGGTGCCTCTTCTGTACATGGCGTTTGTGGTATCCTTGGCACGCTGATGACGGGATTGCTCTCGACGAGCAATGGTGCTTTCTATGGCCACGGCTGGGGATTCTTCGGTGCAGAGTGCTTCGGTGTCCTTGTCATCGACCTTTGGGCAGCTGTCTGTGGTTTCGTCTTGTTCTTTGGCATCAAGCGTCTGCACGGCCTGCGTGTTGACAAGCGCATTGAAGAGGAAGGTCTCGACGTCTACGAGCACGGTGAAATGTGCTATAACTAAGGAGTTAGAGAAGATAGAGTTGTTAATGTAGTAAAAGAAGATTGTTATGAAAAAGATTGTTTTATTCGCAATGGGTTTGGTCATGAGCATGACGGCCTTTGCACAAGCTGATAGTGAGAATTTGTCGTCCACGATTGAGACATCGATTAGCGGTGACGTGGTGAGTAATTATATATGGCGTGGCCAGGACTTGGGCGGTGTTTCGCTGCAGCCTACGTTAGGCGTAAGCTATAAAGGTCTGTCGCTAACGGCTTGGGGCAGTGTAGGACTCGCTGATCCCGCCGACACAAAGGAGTTCGATCTGACGCTGGCCTATACCCTCGGTGGATTCAATATTGGCATCACCGACTACTGGTTCAATAAAGCCATCGGCGGAGATCCTGACGGTCGCTACTTCATGTACGACGCCCACGGCACGAATCACGTGTTCGAGGCCAACGTTGGTTACGACTTCGGCTTTGCCTCGTTGCAGTGGTTCACCAACTTCGCAGGCAACGATGGTACGAATAAGGACGGCAAGCGAGCCTACAGCAGTTATTTCGAGGTTAATGTTCCATTTAAACTTTCTGCCATTGATTGGACTGCTACGGCCGGTGCCGTCCCCTTCGCCACGACCTCATACAACGACTGGACTTCGGGTTTTGCCGTTACCAATGTCGCCCTGAAGGCTGAGAAGGAAATCAAGGTGACCGACACGTTCTCGATTCCCATCTTTGGGCAGGTCGTTGCCAACCCCTGCACACAAAAGTCCTACCTGGTTCTGGGTTTCACGCTGCAACCTTAATCTTTTCCAGGTTCCCTCCCCGCCGTTCCCGTAACGGTAGGGAGGGGTTTATTTGTTGTAAACCATTAAATCATAAGTGATATGCATGTAAAAAGACGTTGGATTGTCCTGATGACGGCGATGACGCTGATAGCCGTCGCAGGGTTGGCGGTGGGAGAGCCGTCGTTTGAGTGTGACTGGTCTGTGATTTCAGCTGCTGACGTGGCGTGGCTGATTACGGCCACGATTTTCGTGTTGATGATGACGCCCGGACTGTCGTTCTTCTATGGCGGCATGGTAGGGGCGAAAAATGTCATCTCGACCATGCTCCAGTCGTTCATCGCCATGGGCTTGATATCGGTGTTGTGGGTCGTAGTCGGCTTCTCGCTGTGCTTTGGCGACGACATCGGCGGTGTCATCGGCAATCCGCTGACGTTCCTCATGTTCCACGGCGTGGGTGGTGCAGTCTATACCACTCCGGCTGGTAACGTGCTGGGCGGTGCGACGATTCCGTTGGCGCTCTTCGCCCTGTTCCAGATGAAGTTCGCCATCATCACACCGTCGCTCATCACAGGCTCGTTTGCCGAACGTGTTCGCTTCTCGGCCTACATGTTCTTCATGATGTTCTTTTTCTTCTTCATCTACTGTCCGCTGGCTCACATGACGTGGCACCCTGAGGGACTCTTCATGAAGTGGGGCGTCATCGACTTCGCGGGCGGTATTGTGGTACATGCATCATCAGGCGTAGCAGCCTTGGCGGGCGCCATATTCCTTGGGCGGCGCAAGGCTGAGACGCGCAAAAGCGAACCGGCAAACATCCCCTTCGTGCTGCTTGGCGCTGCCATGCTGTGGCTTGGGTGGTTCGGCTTCAACGCCGGTTCGTCGCTCCATGCCGACGGCCAGGCCATCAAGGCGTTCCTGAACACGAACACCGCCTCGGCCACGGCCATGATGACGTGGATATTCTTCGATTGCCTGCGTGGCCGCAAGCCCTCGGCCATGGGTGCAGCCGTGGGCTGCGTAGTCGGTCTGGTAGCCATCACTCCCTCGGCAGGCTACGTCACCGTGGGTCAGAGTATTTTCATTGCATTCGTCATCACGCTCATCTGCAACGTGGCCGTCTATTGGCGTTCGCACTCCCGCATCGACGACGCCCTCGACGTGTTCCCCACCCATGGTACAGGCGGTATCTTCGGTACCGTGCTGACCGGCATATTCATTCAGGAGGGTCTTATCGCCGGCACGTGGGACGGCTTCGTCATCTTCCTCTACCACCTTCTGGCCATTGTCATTGTCTTTGTCTACACCTTCGCCATGAGCTGGCTGGGCTATAAACTCATCGACCGCCTTATCCCCATGCGCGTCTCAGCCTTCAGCGAAAAAGTCGGGCTCGACTTCTCGCAGCACGACGAGCATTACGGTCTCGCCCACATCGGCGAGCGTGAGCTGGCGGAGTACGAGGAGCATATCAGGGAAAAATCAAAGAGTTGAATTATATAAAACATAAAGGTTATGTGTGGAATTGTAGCTATATTGAATGTAAAGGAGCAGACGCATGCTCTACGTGAGAAGGCATTGAAGATGAGTCAGAAGATCCGTCATCGCGGACCAGATTGGAGTGGTATTTACTGTGGCGGTTCAGCCATTCTAGCTCACGAGCGACTAAGCATCGTAGACCCAGAATCGGGCGGTCAACCACTGTACGCTCCTGATCGTAAGCAGGTGTTGGCGGTGAACGGCGAGATATATAACCATCAGGAGATACGCCGCCGCTTCGCCGGGCAGTACGAGTTTCAGACAGGCTCGGACTGCGAGGTGATT
>Ga0310786_10013456_pt1 | contig 10095 bp, 4 predicted proteins | sample AusTroGonzalo_MG_FD_203881 | JGI IMG/M metagenome (GOLD analysis project Ga0310786, IMG submission 203881) | Bovine rumen microbial communities from tropical cattle in Woodstock, Queensland, Australia - Gonzalo_03 (v2) (version 2) | ecosystem: Host-associated > Mammals > Digestive system >... | reverse complement strand
CAATATTTGATGAATTCCTCTGCACTCGTAAAGAAGATGTCATCATTACCAAACCGATATCTGTAGCAATCGCCCAAGAGGAATGAGCCTTCCTTCAACTGTACTTCTACGATGACTTCTGTCTGGTCGGTAGCATTGTCAGTTGTGTTTTCTGCGATGTATACGTAATCACCTTCTTTGTACGAGTGTTGCTGGTAGAGATCAAATACATCAGGCACTGTTGTATCGAAGGAGATAGGTGCGCCTGTGATTGATGTCGCCCAGTTATCAGCAGACGTCGATCCATAGCGGATGGCGTAGCTCTGAGTGTTGTAGTTGTTCAGTGCCCATGTAAGTCGGTGCACTGTTGGATGACGATTTGGATCACCATCAAGATTGATAGATAGGGTTGGTGAGCCATTTGTCACCTTCACCCTTGCCGCTGCACGCTCCACATTGATGGTGAGCCTGCTGCCAGCTGTTGCCGCCTGTTCTGTGTCGAAGAGATAACCATTCGTTATCTCAGGCATGATGAAACCATTCTGTGGTGCATTCGACATAAAGAGGCCGACATGTTCGTCCGTACTGCCTACGGAATCGATTTGCAGAATCTGTATCTGACCTATGGTCTTGCCAGTTAAGGAAGTTCCATGGTGATAGAGTGTATTGCCATTGATGGTAAAGCCTGTTGATGTAGTGTTCAACAAGGCGAGGACATAAAGATGTCCATCATAAGTATGTGTTCCAGCCAAACGCTGTGTGATGTTCACAGAACTACTATTGCCTGGATTGTTAATGAGTTGGTCTATGACGACGGCACTACGCAGTGTGGCCGTCGATTCGTTTTCGCCTTCGAAGATGCACAGGATTCCGTCATAGACGGCGTTCTCCTTAGCTGTGGCAGCTTCGGTGGCTCGTGTCATGGCTGCACGACTGTTTACGATGTGCAGGTTGATGTAGCAGCTGTCAGTATGGCCAACAACAGCCTTGTCGCTACCCTCCAACTCATCGGGCAGGACATCGCTCTGACATGCCGTCAGGAGCAGTACTCCTAACAGCAACCAAACGGACCATATTTTCAGTCTACTTCGTTTCAATTTACTTCTTGGTTGAATTCATCGAACTAAAGTTTCTTAATTCTTAACTCTTAATTCTTAACTCTTAATTCTTAACTCTTAATTCTTAACTCTTAATTACAGATCTTGTTCATGTCCTTCCCACCCGCTAATTTGGAGTGTTGCATTGAGCAGTTGCTCCACCTTATCATCAGCATCCGTCGTTAGTGGCGGAATGATGGGTGAACCTACATGTGTTACGCTGTTAATACTGATGTTATACCAGTTGTTACGTACCATACCATAGCGACCTAAATAGCTTGCCTCATCACCCCCATAAGTCTGTGTCGGGGTGTTGTCGCTCATCGTTCCCGACGAACTCCAAGGCGTCTGTGTGTCATCGAAATGACGTATTAGTACCCGGTAGTAGCAGTAGCCATGTTCATAGAATTGCAACTTGATATTGTTGTCGCAATAGGTCTTCAGGTTGAGGGCAGCAAATGCATTAGCTCCGGCAGAGCCTGCAGCACGAGCCGTTTGTGTTACGGAGAGCACTTTGGCATCCGTCATCCCGAAATCTGCATCTTTGCTTTCTACCGTAATGTTCACATGCTTTGGTTCTCCTGCAGCATACTGATTAACCCAATCGCGGAAGTCCTTATTGGAATCCATCAGCCACTCGCGCAGGTATTCGTCAATAGTCTTAGCAGAAGCCACTTTGCTCGATCGTCGGGGCGCAAATGTCTCTGAAGCACTTGTACCATCCTCCGACACATCGTTAACAGGCATTTGGTAGATGACATCGCTACCTGTCACATTCGTTGTATAGAAGTGATTACCACCGTTCAACTGCAATCGTACTAATAGCGAAGTGGTACAGTTATCCTTCATATTTGCCACATTGAAAGTATTCTCCGCACAGTAATCTCTCTCTCCCATCGTCTTCCAACCCTTCATATCAGTATATTCAGGTTCAGCAGCATAATTGAGATCTCTTGCCCAATAGGTGCGGTACAAACCATTAGGCAGTTTTTCCGACTCCACAAACCGCTTCGTCGTTTCGTTATAAGGCAGCCATGTTGCATCCATGCTTCTAATCAGACGCGACTGTGTGTTGTAGTTGTAAAGCGAGAAGTAGAAGTCATCCGGAGTAAAGTCGATGTTCACATTACCCTTGACATGCATGTCGAGACCCGCAGCTAATGATGACGTCACCTTGGTAGCAACTCGTTCCAGATAGACATATGCTGCTGGTGCAGATAACGCCTCTGCTTCAGTATGTGCAAAAAGCGATGGATCAATCTCTGCTAGTGTAGTTACACCTCCTGTTCCATCATTGGCAGAGGTAAGCGGTGTATTGGTCATTACGAAATACACCGTCTCGTCAATCGTATTTGTTGGACTTGAAAGGGTCATCGACTTAATGGCAGCAAAAGTTGTTCCCTCCGCAATGTTTGGTGAAGCATTGGCGATTGCTAGCAGATACAGTTTGTCGCTGTTTCGGATGTTGCTGTTCGAAATCTCAATGGTAATCGGTGAGTGATTGGTGATTTGCTGATGAACATCCGCCTGTATCGAATAGTTCACATCGTAGATGCTGGCTACCGTCAACATATCCTCTGTATCTGTATTTGAACCATGGAACAGAACAAGTTTCAGTGTCTTGATAGCAGACTCAGCACCATCTCCATCGGAGAATTCTGTACGGGTCATGCCATCAGGCAAGCCAATATTTAAGCTCAGCCAGGCCTTTCCCTCCGCATTGAAGCGCGAAAGGACATCCACCGGCTGTTCCTCCCCATAGCCGTCATCATCATGACAGCTCATCGGTAGCAGCATAGCCAGCAGCAAGGCAACGACTTGCAAATATCGTATCTTTCTCACGTTTTTCGTTCGTTTTTATTGCAAATGTGGGGCAGGGCTTCCCGCCCCACATCGTACAATTATGAAAAACTATGTTTCATTATGCTGTTAGAGGATAACCTCCTGATTACGCATAGCCCAAGAGAGAATGTTGATACGTACTTTCAGGTAAGCATCGATCTCATCGTCTGGAGTATCAGCAGGGATTTCTGGAACCGAAGGCTTACCGATATGTTTGATACCGTCCAGCGTAATGCGATACCAGTTGTTACGTACAATACTATAACGGCCCAAATAGTTTTGAGCGCGGTTAGAAGTCGGATATACATCATCATACGTTGAACCGGTTATCTCAGCTGCAGGCCTCAAAGGAGTCTCCACATCACCGAAGTGCTTGATAAGCACTTTGTAGTAAGCCATACCATTATTGTAATAGCTGAATTGAGCATGTGCAGTGAGGTCGGCAAGCACAGTAGCCTTTTGCGACGCATCACTCAACGTAATATCACTCACAGTAGCGCTACCGTCTGCAGCATTAGCAAACTCGACTGCCGATACGGTCAATCCCGCATACTGTCCTTCTACATACTCCTTCACTTTCGCCTTCATGTTGTCAACGCTAAAAATTTCGTCTCCACCACCTAATGAAGAGGTATAGAAACTCGTACCACCATTAAATGGAACTGCCAACACAATACGTGTAGTATATTCCTGTTTCAGGCTATTTTCGTCAACTGTGTTCTCTGCTACATAGACAACATCATTAGGAGTATTGGTGAACGCAACCTGCTTGCCTATAATGGTGGAACCTGGAACGTTCTGCGGAGCAGCCGATGCATAATTGGCATCCTCTGCCCAAGGAATACGATAGTTCTTTGAATCCATGATAGGGTCAACAGCTGTTTGCTCAGCAAATCGATAGAAAGGAGTAGTGAGCACGCTACTGCTATAACCCAGATAGGTCGTGCTGACATGGCGTGAGAGATAATAAGAAGAGTTATAGTTCTGTACTTCCCATTGGATACCACTAGGATTATACTTTACAGATTCATCGGTAGTCAATCCAGTAGAAGTGCCAGAAGGTACGTTCAGGTCAATCTTAGCAGCTGCACGCTCCACGTAGATTTCTACAAACTTGCTACCGGCATATGCCTCCTCAATAGAATTATAGATGTGGTTTACTGTCAGTTCAGGCATATACCTAATCTGTGGACTGACAGGAGCCGAAGAGCCTCCATTAGCGGTACTCATTGGAGGATTCGTCATCAACAAACCATCAGCTGTTGGATCGCCAACTACATCTAAAGCATAGTTTCTAAAGGTCGAGAACGTTGTGGTGTTCTTTGTCAAAACTTTATCTTCATCCACAGCCTTCACGGTCAGGCCACGTGTACTTTCGTTAACCACAAATTTGCCGTTAGTGTTGATGGCAACGAAAGCAAAAATACGGTCGGTAGGATCCAAAGTATTCTCACCCTTGTTAATCTGCTGCGCATAAAGGATACGGTCAGAGATCTGAGGGTTGCTGACTGCCTGCTTCACTTTCTCGGTTGGCAAGGTGTAGGCACCATTGAATTTTGCATCGCTCTCATTTGTTCCTTTGAACAATACGAGCACGGCATCCTTCACTTCGTACTCTGCTGCCGTGCCATGGTCAAATTCTCCATTAGCACGGGTAGCTGCGCCTTGAGAACTCGGCAGTTTAATCGCGATGTTCACATAGGCATTACCTTGTGCATCGAACTTGCTATCAAGAGAAGGGCTCTCCATAATAGCATCATTGTCACTACTACATGCAGTCAGCAGCAATCCAGCTGCGAATAAGGCTGCAAAAAACATTCTTTTTCTCATAATTGTAAAAATTTAAAGAGTTAATAAAAAAATTTGTTTGATTTGTTTTGAATCTATTTCGTTTTCACTTCGTTATTTCTTCTAGATTTTGTTGTGCTTCCTTCAGTGAAGGAGCCTGACGGAAATAGTCTGCTGCGGCTTTCATGTCGCCCTTTTTAGCGGCAAGTACACCACGTAGGTTTATCGCCTCAGCACTCTTACCTGCTTTCGCCAAATAACGGGCAGCAGCCTGCTGGTCATCACGACGGAGAGCAATCACTGCTGCGTTCAAGTTAGCTGTCTCATCCTCTGGATACATACGCACTGCGACCTCGAACACTTCGTTGAAATCGGGCGATCCTGGCTCGTAGGTCTGAGCCACGAGGAACATCTCGTTCAGACTCAGCTGCTGCGGCTTGGTCTTGATGAGTTGGCTGGCTTCCTCCACAGTGAACGGACGGATAGTATAGCTCACCTCATAGTCCGAATGGCGAAGAGCAGGGAAGATGCTATCAACCATCCACTTCCACTCCTTCGCCATCTCGCGTTTCAGTTTTTGCTCTTTCTGGTCGGGTGCCAGACTTTCGTCTTTTACGATAGAAAATACTGATTCTTCAATTTTTGCATTTTTAAATTTTATCATTTTTACATTTTCCACGAACCCTTCCCAATCCTCAGGAGTGGACTCCACGCTGAAAATCTCTGCAGGCAACGTCATCAGCATCTGCACATAGTCCTTGAATGCCTGAGCACGACCTTGAGCCAAACGAGTGTTGTTCGCATAGCTGCCTTCGGGAGAGGCATAGCCGTGAATGCTGATATGGGTAATCGACGTATTCGGATCTTGGCGCACGGCATCGATGGTTTGCCGCACCTTCGCCAGTTCCTCTGCATTGCGACGATAGTCGGGACGTATGTCAGTCGTGTTGACCACAAAATCCAGATAGGCACGTCCACTGAGGTTACGCGCTTTCTCCGTTTCTGCCTTCGGTGTGACGAAGTTGAAATGATAGACAGGTGCTTGGCGCACTACGGCCGTAGTCTCTGCAGGAGGAGTAATCATGACAGGAGCTACCATCGGAGCATTTTTCTTCTTCCCCAGCACGTAAGCGATATTCAGCGCCAACTTTGTAGGAACGACGACGTTACGGTGAATCCTGCCCAAGAAGTCGCCACAGACCTCGTTCTCGTATTTGTCGTATGCTGCGTGGACATATCCCAGACCGATTGCTGCCTCCAGGTTCCAATGAGTCGACAGATGCCAAGCATAGCCGTAAGTCAGGCCACCACCTACATACCACCCCTCATACCTATGATGGCGAAAACCAGCGATATTGAATTCCCCACCCAATGCGTGAACACCAAAGAAATGGCCACGGAAGGGTTCTTTCAGCCAATAGCGGTATTCAGGCATCAGCGACCAATGACGCAGATACTTCGTATCGCTCAATCGCCAAGGATGCAATCCATAGAACAACTGCACCGTCGATCGACGGCCAATCTTCAGTTCCATGCCGATGTTGGGAGTCAACGTGGCATCATAAAGCAGGTTGTTCTTCAGACTAAAAGTCTGAGAAAAAACAGGCATCGACAATACCGCCATCACAGCAGTTACGAATAGATGTTTTGTAGTCATATGTTATTGGTTCTCGATTATTATCTAAAATTTAAAGGCATATTAAGTTACAAAGGTATGCAAAAATAACGTAAAACGCAGAATGTAAAAGGGAAAAAGTGAAAAAGTCCTATCATCTAACTCCTAATTGCATAAAAAACTCATGTCCGACAATAAAAGCAAAGCTTTTTTGTGCGCACAGAACCAATTTCTTCTAACCGTTTTTTCTTGCGTTTACTTCATTGATCGCGGCGACAGGAAACTATAACCTGTAAGTCCACCATAGCTCTTGGCTGCGATTTGCAGAGCTTCTTCTGTGGTGTATTGCTGATACAAAGAGCAACGGGTGACAATGGATTGGGGCGAACAGCGGTTGTCAATCACCCGCACTAGGGCCCAACCCTTCATCTCATCGGCAAACTCCTCACCAACAAGTGCCAAATGACCGTCTACAATGGTCATCTCTGGTCTCGACACCTCACGTTTAGAGAATCGCACTCGCGGCAGAGGACCTTCTATCTTCTGTTCAGCAGTATAGAGCCATAGTTTCTCGCGAAAAGGTCGGTCAGCATATGCAAGGTCAGTAACCAGCGCAGGAACGCCTTCCACTTCGCCCAATTGTTCATTCAATGCAGGCAACGTACCATCGCTCACAGGTATGCCAGGCATTAGAAATGATGCATGTTCCATCACCACTCTTTCCACATACACCACAGGCAGTCGATTAGCCAGCGACGCAAAATTCAGATAGGCATTCTGACGTTCTGTAAACATCGTCTCACAGTACTTCAGCATCTGCCATAACGCCATCGTATGACGCATCTTCTGTCGTTGTTTGAATTGTGGCAGCGTATTACTACGCTTTTCGTTCGAGTTCGACACACGTCCAATCACTTGTCCCCTACGTTTGTAGAAGGTCATTCCTCCAACACTCATTTTGCTGGGTACCAACAATCCCAGACTTGTACTTTTTTTCTTCATTGTTTTGTTTCCTTTCTTTTGTTTTGAAATTTGTTCTATATATACATTCTCACGTTTTCCACTTATTACTATCGCGTTAACCAAGCCTTTCCCACCGCGTTAACCATGTCTTTATCACTGCGTGAATGCCAATTACCACCGCTTTACCCAAGTTCTTCCCATAGTGTAGGCTCGTTGTAGGCTCAGTCGTTGTCCACTACTTATTCAGTACTTGTCCATTATTTGTTCGGTATTTGTTCAGTTAAAGAGTGGACAAGTACTGAACATCTACTGGACAAATACTGAACAAATAAAGGCGTATCTCCCTTAGTGCACTATGGCATCTCCTTTTCTGCTGCGAAGATAGGGAAAAATGTGCAAAAATGGATCAATTAGGTGTAAAATGTAGAATATAAAATGTAAAAAGTAGAAAGTAATGTGCAAAATGTTGAATAATTGCATTATTTCTTAACTCTTAATTGACCCCGTCGAACTAAAGTTTCTTAACTTTTTTCGTCCTTATCCGACGAAGTCTAACCAATTAACCTAATAACCAACTAACCTATTAACCAAATTCATAATAATAAGGTGTAAATTGAGTGAAATGGAGGGAATATATAGAAAAAATGAATGTTTAAAATTAAAAATTGCAAAAAAAAACAAAAATAGTAAATAGGAAATTGTCAAATAGTAAATAATTTGTACCTTTGCCCCCCGAAACTCTAAATTAAGAGGCAAAAGGCGAAAGGCTAATGGCAAAAGAACCCTTAGCCCTTAGTCCTTAGCCGACGAAGTCTAAATAAAAAATAGTACAATAATACATGCAAAAAAATCTGGTGATTGTAGAGTCTCCTGCCAAGGCGAAGACATTGGAGAAATTTCTTGGCAAAGACTATAAGGTGATGTCGAGTTATGGTCATATTCGCGACCTGAAGAAAAAAGACTTTGGTGTAAATCTCGATAATTTAAATCCTGAATATGAGATTCCGTCAGACAAGGAATCGTTGGTGAAATCGTTGAAAAAGAATGCCAAAGAGGCTGAAACTGTATGGTTGGCTTCCGATGAAGACCGTGAAGGAGAAGCTATTTCATGGCATCTGGCTCAAGTGCTAGGACTGAACATGGAGCAGACAAAACGTATCGTATTTCACGAAATCACGAAAAACGCCATTTTGGAGGCCATTAAGGCACCTAGACGTATTGACATAAACTTGGTAAATGCTCAACAGGCACGTCGTGTGCTTGACCGAATCGTAGGTTTCAAACTTTCACCTGTACTATGGAAGAAACTGAAACCATCACTTTCTGCCGGCCGAGTTCAATCTGTTTCTGTAAGACTGATTGTTGAGCGAGAGCGGGAAATTGAGCAGTTTAAAGCTGAGTCACACTTTAAAGTAGAAGCCACATTTGCAGTAGAGGATAAGGGACAGTTGACGGAATTCCGTGCTGACTTGAACACCCGCTTCAAAACAGAAGAAGAGGCAAGACAGTTCCTTGAGTTACTCGAAGGTAAAACTTTTACTGTAGCTGACATAACTAAGAAGCCAATGAAAAAAACACCGGCTCCTCCATTTACGACTTCTACATTACAGCAGGAGGCTGCCAGAAAACTGGGCTTCACCGTGTCACAAACAATGATGGTGGCACAACACTTATACGAATCCGGATTTATCACATACATGCGTACGGACTCTGTGAACCTTTCAACCCTATGTTTGGGTGCTAGCAAAACCGAGATTACGGAGCAATGGGGAAAAGAATATAGTAAGACTCGTAACTACCACACCAATTCCAAAGGTGCTCAGGAAGCTCACGAGGCCATCCGCCCAACCTTTATGTCTCAACACGAAATTACAGGCAACGGACAGGAGCGCAAACTTTATGAATTAATCTGGAAACGGACTTTAGCTTCTCAGATGGCAGATGCCGATATTGAAAAGACGACCGTTAAGATTATTGTAGATGGTACAAGTTATGACTTCACTGCCAATGGTGAGGTAGTGCTGTTTGACGGATTTCTACGACTCTATCACGAATCGTACGAAGATGAAGAACAGCAAGACGATGAGGCACATATGTTACCTAACCTCAAAACGGGCACACAGTTAAAGCCCATCCAAGTGTCAGCTACAGAGAGACTTTCGCAGGCTCCTGCAAGATATACAGAAGCAAGTTTGGTTCGCAAACTTGAGGAATTGGGTATCGGACGCCCTTCAACATATGCCCCAATTATTTCGACCATCCAGCAACGTGAATATGTCGTCAAAGGCAACAAAGCCGGAGAAAAGCATCAGTTCCATTTGCTGAAATTGGCCAAGGGCAAAATCAAGGAGTCGACAAAGACAGAGACTGTAGGTCAGGAAAAAGCAAAACTGCTACCGACCGACATTGGTGTCGTTGTAAACGACTTCCTTATGCAATTCTTCCCTGAGATCATGGACTATAACTTCACAGCTAATGTAGAGAAGGATTTCGATGAAGTAGCAGAAGGAAAGACTGATTGGAAGAAGGTAATTAAGGACTTCTACAATGACTTTGAGCCATTGGTAGAGAAGACCATGAACGACAAAATGGACCACAAGATGGGAGAACGGGTGCTGGGTACCGATCCTGTCAGCGGGAAGCCCGTATCGGTAAAGATAGGACGATTCGGGCCTGTGGTACAAATTGGAAGTGCCAACGATAAAGACAAGCCCCGATTCGCACAACTGAAGAAGGATCAGAGTATTCAAACCATTACGTTTGAGGAAGCAATGAATCTATTCAAACTGCCTCGAACCATCGGAGAATACG
>Ga0310786_10013452_pt1 | contig 10096 bp, 7 predicted proteins | sample AusTroGonzalo_MG_FD_203881 | JGI IMG/M metagenome (GOLD analysis project Ga0310786, IMG submission 203881) | Bovine rumen microbial communities from tropical cattle in Woodstock, Queensland, Australia - Gonzalo_03 (v2) (version 2) | ecosystem: Host-associated > Mammals > Digestive system >... | reverse complement strand
CGGGGCCCACGACTCCGCCCATCTCGCAAACGAAAAACGGGCCCGCAGGGACCCGTTTTTCGTGGAGATGGGCGGAGTCGAACCGCCGTCCGAATAAAGCGCCAGATGGCTTTCTACATGCTTATCCTTCCTTTATTTGTCGGAGACCGGCTGCCGGAAGGCGGGCCATCAGTCTCTTAGCTTCTGAAACTTGGGGCGCTGTAGAAGCGTCGGCGCCTGCATCCTTCCTGGATGATACCCCATATACCGCAGTGGGAAGGCTAGAAACTCCGGCGGGATACTCGTCGCTACGGACCTGGTCCGCGCGATTAAGCTAATCCGCTTGGCAGATTAGGCAGCGAGTGCATAGTTGTTGTTGCCAGTTATGGCTTGCAGTCTGAGATTTACGAGCGGGGCTACGACGCTCGGCATGCTTACCGTCCGACATCATTTACCGTCAAAACCAGTACATCCCCAGTTTGGCGCAGCCTGTCACGGCGGCTTTCCTTTGCAAAGATGCAAAAAACGGGCGAAATGTTGCGTCTTTCCCGTGAAATTATTGTAATTTTATAGATTCAACCATGAAAACCATGAAACGCCGCACCTTCCTGAAGAGCGCCGCCGCTGGCGCTACCGTATCACTGCTGCCTTCGGGCGCCTTGTCCCTGGCCTCTGGTTGTACGTCCGGAGCCGATTCAGGGGCTTCCTGGAACTTCGATGAAATCATCGACCGCTCCGGCACCTGGAGCATCAAGAACCGCCGTGCGGAGGGCGGCAAACTCGCCATGTGGATCGCAGACATGGATTTCCGGACCGATCCGTATGTCAGCCAGGCACTGCGGGAGCGGCTCGACCGCGACGTGTTTGGCTATACCTACGACCCGGACGAGTTCTTCGACGCCATTGTCGGATGGGAAAAGCGGCAGCATGGCTTCGACGTTTCGCGGGAATGGGTGGAATATGCGCCGGGCGTGATCGCATCGATCTGCCAGGCCTATCTGACTTTTACGGAACCCGGTGACAAGATCATCGTCCAGCCCCCCGTCTATGATCCTTTCAAGAATTACGCCCAACGTCTGGGTCGCAGGGTGGTGGAAAATCCCCTGCTCCGCCGAGAAGGTCGTTATGAAATGGATCTGGAAGGCCTTGAGCGGCTGCTTGATGACCGTACGAAACTTCTGGTGCTGTGCAATCCCCACAATCCGATCGGTATCATTTGGGACCGCGAAACGCTCGCCCGTCTGGCGGAAATCTGCGAGCGTCACGGAATCATCGTCGTGTCCGACGAAATCCATGCCGACTTGGCCCTGTATGGAAAGCGGCATGCCCCGTTCTGCAGCGTCAGCGAGGCGGCGGCCCGCATCGGCATCGATTTCTGCTCTCCGACCAAGTCCTTCAATATCGCAGGACTGACGGGAACGGCCTATGCCATCATCCCCGACCCCGTGAAGCGGCAGCGCTTCCATGACACCCTTGAAAACGCCAAATTGCGGGAAGCCTCGATTCCCACGCTGGTTGCGACCATCTCTGCCTATTCGCACGAAACGACCTGGTTAGAAGCTCTCAAGCGCTATCTGGAGGGCAATATCGACTGTACGATGCAGGTGTTCAACGGGTCGCAAGGGATTCTGGCCATCCGTCCTCAAGCGTCTTTCCTGGTCTGGCTGGACTGTCGGGAGCTGGGACTTCCGCAGGAGGAACTCGTGTCGCTCTTCAACGACAAGGCGGGCGTGGTGGTCAACAATGGAGCGACCTACGGCCCCGGCGGCGAGGGTTTCATCCGTCTCAACATCGGATGCCCCCGCAGCGTTGTACTTGAAGCCCTGGAAAGAATCCGGAACCAGATGGGCAAATAGAATCGGCCTTTGGTTACGGTCAGAAGCGCCACTGCACACCCAGGGTCACGATGCGGCGGTTCTGGCGTGTAATTTCTATCCAGGAACTCGTGCCGTCTTCCGAGAGATATTGGGTCAGCGTCTCGTTATCGAGCAAGTCTCGTCCCTGAAGATAGATGTCCATTCGCTTGAACTTCTTATGGATCTTTGCGTTGAGGGTACAATACTGCTTGAAAACCATAAAGAAGGTTTCGACTTTGCTCCGGTAGTTGGCTTCTGCCTCGATGGACCATCCATTGGGAAGGGAAAGGGAAGCATTGGCCCAGACGCGCCAGTCCGACGTTTTTTTGACAGCTCCGCTTTCCCGCGATTTTCGCATGGTTCCGTTGTTGCTGACCCCGATGGTGGCCTGCAGCTGTTTTCCCCGCCAGCCCAGTTGCTGGGAGAAGCCCAGGATACGGCTGTCCGCTGCATTGACCCAGGTAAATACCTGATAATCGCGCCCGTCGATGGTTTCGTTGTTGAAAGTCTGCTCGATCTCGTCGAGACGGTTGGTATAGCTCAGCGTAGTGGTGGACAGGAAACGTTTGTGGCGAAATTCGTAATCCAGATGGAAGGCATAGGTTTGGGTGGGGAGGAGATTTTCCTTGCCGCGGTAGATCTGCGTGAGATAATTCCCCTGGCGTTCGTACCAGCAGATCTGGATGTAGGAGGGATGCTTGATGCTGATCTTATTACGGAAACCCAGTTTATGACCGGGAGCGATCTGCCAGTTGACCGAAGCGTTGCCAACCGGGTAAGGGCGCCTTCCCTTAATACTCTGTTGATGGATTTCGTCGGTCAGGCGGTTGGCATACAACTGCGGCGCATAGTCCAACTGCGCGTTGACGTCTTTCCATTTGAACTTGGCGGAAAAATAGGGCTCCAGGCTCAAAGCCAGATAATCGAAATTCTCACGGAGCCGGGTGCTGTCGCGCCAGGTATCGGTGTCGGGATCATAGGTAGCGCCGCTGTTGCGGTCGTTGGTAAATTCGGCTGAAAAGCGGATACCTGGATCGAGCAGAAGGCGGCACGGTCCGGTGCTAATAATCGAATCGGCCCATTGCAGGGAAGCGTCCACCTTTTGGGTGACCGATTCCGGAGTGATACGATAGGATCTGAAATTTTTCAGATCTTCTTCTTCCGTATCGGCCATCAACCATGAACCTTTCTTGGAGCGATGCTTGCGCTCCAGCGACAACTGCCCTTTGAGCATACGTCGTGCGGATCCAAGCTGGTGAGACGTGCGGAATCCCACTTGGATATTGTTGTCAAGTTGGTGAGGCATTTCAACGTACAGTTTTTCCTTGCCGGTCTCTTCTTTCACTATATCATTGAAATGGCTTTTGAATGTGCTGCCCGCACCCTGGTCAAGGCTGAACTTGTACCGGATCCAGGATTCGTAGGTCCGGCCGGCGGCGGGTGTCCAGCGTATGCCGGAGTGAAGATTGATGCCGGTGGTGTCCCTTAAGTTGTATCTCTGGATTTCATCGGCCTGGAAGACCTCTGATCCGGACGCGGAACTGAAGGAGAAACGGTACGAATCGTTTTCCTTGTGTTCGTAAGTGCTGCCCAGGTTGGTATCCCACTGTATTTTCGGGTTCTTGTATCTTAATTGGAAGTCGGCTTTTCCCATATAATGTATCAGGCCGAAATCCTCTTCATTCCGTGGAAACGTGAATCCGAAGCCTCCTGACACGTCCACGCCACCGGACCATTGCGCTGAAAGCGGCAGGGCCGGCAGAAGGAACAGAAGGACGAAAATCAGGCGGATGTATTTCATTTGTTCCAACAAAGATACGAAAGAATAGGGGGATTTTTCGTAACTTTCGCAATCAAAATAACCAAAACCGCGAAAGAATGCCCGATACTCAAACCCGTGCGCGGATCATCGCGCTGATCCATAAAGAAGTCGTTCCTGCCATCGGGTGTACCGAGCCGATGGCCGTGGCGTTGTGTACGGCGCGCGCCACCGAGCAGTTGGGCTGCCGGCCCGAGCACATTGAAGCGCTGCTGAGCGCCAATATCCTGAAAAATGCCATGGGCGTGGGCATTCCCGGAACGGGGATGACCGGCCTGCCCATCGCCATCGCACTTGGCGCACTCATCGGCAAGAGCAGCTACCGGCTCGAAGTGCTGCGCGACCTCACGCCCGAGTCGCTGGAAGCCGGGAAGCGATTCATCGAGGAAGACCGCATTGATATCCAGCTGAAGAAAGGTATTTCGGAAAAACTCTATATCGAAGTCGTGGCGTCGGCAGGGGAAAAGGTCGCCACGGCGGTGATTGCCAAAGGTCACACAAACTTTGTGTTCGTGCAGGACGGCCGCCTTGACGACGCCGCGCTCCAGCATCTCCTGCCCGCCGATGCGGCACAAATCCCGGACAGCGGCGACATCTCCCTCGATCTCAAGCTGGTCTACGACTTCGCCACTACCGCACCGCTCGACGAAATCCGCTTCATCCTTGAGACCCGCGACTACAACATGAATGCAGCCCGTGAGGCCATCAAAGGCAATTACGGGCACAATTTGGGCAAGACCATCGACCGCCCGCTCTCCAAGGGTATCCTGGGCAACAGCATCTATTCGCATATGATCTCCCGCACGGCGGCGGCCTGCGACGCCCGCATGGGCGGCGCCATGATTCCCGTTATGAGCAACTCAGGGAGTGGCAACCAGGGCATCTGCGCCACCAACCCGGTGTGCGTGTTTGCAGAGGAGAATGAAAATACGGAGGAAGAATTGATCCGGGCCCTGACACTGAGCCACTTGACCGCTATTTACATCAAACAGTCACTCGGCAAGCTGTCGGCTTTGTGCGGCTGTGTGGTGGCCAGCACGGGCAGCAGCGTGGGCGTTACCTATCTGATGGGTGGCGACTATTCGCATTGTTGCGCGGCCGTGAAGAATATGGTGGCGAATCTGACCGGCATGATCTGCGACGGTGCGAAGCCGTCCTGCTCCCTGAAACTCACCTCGGGCGTCTCAACGGCCATCCTGTCGGCGCTGCTGGCCATGGAAGGCAAATGCGTCAGTTCGCAGGAGGGTATCGTCGACGATTGTATCGACCGGACCATCCACAACCTGACGGCCATCGGCGCTGATGCCATGAGCATCACCGATGAGATGGTCCTGAACATCATGACCTCGAAGGGATGCTGATGAAAAGAACTTGGTTTTTGTTGACAGTCTTCATCCTGCTGGCAGTTTCCTGTGTTGAGGTGCCGAAGGCGGAGCTTCGTGCCGTTACCGTCGATGAGGCGGAGGTCATCCTTCCGATTGGCGGGGAGGCGTCGGTCCTGTTCAGGGTCGATGAGGCCGCATATGTTTTCGACCTTCAGAAAGATGTCGTTTTGTATCAGGGCAGGGGACCGTTCACCGCATCCCAGGATTTCTATCTGACGCGAGTGGAAGCCGATTCGTTGCCGGGCTTTTACCGGGCCTGGATCAAGGACCGGGGTACGAGCGACGATTATTACGAAGAAGTTTCCCTTGGCGTGCGCCAGGCCGGCGACGTGATGAAACTTTCGGATCCATTTTTCTGCCGCGGCGAATTCGGCGGTCCGCTGGGCCCGGTCAAGAAGACGGGCCTGCCCATCCTGTATCTCGACACCCAGTACGGCGCGAAGATCCTGTCGAAGGAAGACTACGTGAAGGCCACGGTTACGTTGGAGGAGGGTGGCGAACTGTCGGAAGAACTGCCCTGCAATGTGCGGGGCCGCGGCAACACCACCTGGTACTGGTCGAAGAAACCCTATTTGCTCAAGTTCGATACGAAGACCTCTTTCTTCGGTTTCCCGGCTCACAAACGCTGGATCCTGCTGGCCAATTTCATGGACAAGACGCTGATGCGCAACCTGGTGGCGATGAAGGTTTCGTCGATGACCTCGCTGGACTGGACGCCACGCTGCCGCAGCGTGGAACTGGTGCTCAACGGCGAACACATGGGCACTTACGTGCTCATCGAACAGGTGCGTGTCGACAAAAATCGCGTGAATATCAAAGATGGCTTCCTCTTCGAATCGGACTTCCACTTCGACAACGAGATCCAGTGGATCGACCCGCACGGCCGGTCGGTCGAGTTTTCCAACGGTATTCCATTCGGGATCAAATATCCCGATTCCGACGAGATCACGCCCGGCCAGGTCCAGGAAGCCAAGGATCTGGTTTCACGCATCGCCGAGGTGATCTACGGTCCTGATTTCAGTGATCCGGAGAAGGGTTATGCGTCCGTGATCGACGTGGATTCCTTCATCGACTACTGGATCGTGTTCGAAGTGATGGGCAACCATGAACTGGGCAATCCCGGCAGCGTCTATTACAGCTGGGAACGGGGTGGCAAACTGAAAGCCGGTCCCTGCTGGGATTTCGACTGGGGTGTGCTCTCGTACAACGCCAATCCCGTTGCACAGACGGGGCTGGTGAATGGAAAGGCTTGCTGGTACGCCCGCTTGTTCGAGGATCCGTCGTTCAAAGCCAAGCTAAAGGCCCGCTTCCGGCAGCTGCTGCCGCAGCTGCAGACCGTTCCGGCCTACATCGATGAGTTGGAAAAACAGCTGGAAGCATCAGCGAAGCTGAACTTCCAGCTATGGAATCCGGCCGAAGATGCCTGGACCAATGGCGGCCGCATCATCAACGGCGATGAAAACATCCCGTTCCGCGATGCCGTTGCACGGTTGCGCGACATCTATGAAGAACGGTTGGATGTTATTCAGAAGAATCTCTAATCTGCCTGTTATTCCATGCTCTCGAGCTGGACGCCCGGGAATCCGTTCAAACGGGTGATCAGTTCGAGGGGCGTCTCTTTTTTGGAGACGCGCATGGAAACTTCCGCCTTGTAGCGGTCGCCCTGCCGGGCGAAGGAGAGATATTTCACGGGGTTACCCAGTTTCCGGATGGCTTCTTCCAAGGCTTTCTCGTCTGCCGACGTGAAGACGGCCGTAATCTGGTGGTAGCCCAGTTTGAAATTGCAGACATTCAGGATTTCCGTACAGACGATGACCAGCACGGTGCAGATGGCGGCCATCATCACCATGCCGCTGCCGGCCCCCAGGCCGATGGCAGCCGTGACCCAGAGGCCGGCGGCCGTGGTCAGGCCGGTGATCAGGTTGGTCTTGCTCTTGATGATCAGACCGCCGCCCAGGAAACCGATGCCGGAAACCACACCTGCTGCGACACGGGCGGCATCGTATTTGGCCGCTTCGAACTGGCCGATGTCCGCGAAGGCGTATTTTGAAATCATCATGAAGAGGCAGGCACCCATCGCTACGAGCATGTGCGTGCGGACGCCGGCTCCCTTGCCCCGGAATTCACGTTCATAACCAATGGCCACGCCCATCAGGGCGGCAGACACCAGCCGGATGACCAGCGGGATGATCTCTTGTTCAATAATTGCGTTCATCTTTTTATTTCAATCTTAAAAAACTATATCCAAATCGTTTGCAGGCCGCTTTCTCGAGCTCTTCGCGGTCGTCGGGATGAGCGATGGCAATCAGGGCCTTGGCCCGTTGCGCCAGATTCTTGCCCCGCAGGTAGGCGATACCCCATTCCGTGGCTACGTATTGCGTCTGGAAGCGGGTGGTCACCACCCCGGCGCCCGGCGTGAGTGTCGGGACGATCTTGCTCTTTCCCTTGTTGGTGCGAGACGGTAGAGCAATGAAACACTTGCCACCTTCCGAGAGCGAGCAACCGTACATGAAGTCATGTTGGCCGCCTACACCCGAGAAGATCATCTCGCCGATGGAATCGGCGCAGATCTGGCCTGTGAGATCCACCTCAAGGGCCGAGTTGATGGCGCAGGCTTTCGGATTCTGGGCAATCAGGAAAGGGTTGTTGGTATAGGCCACGTCGTAAAATTCCATCGTCCGGTTGTGGTCGATGTATTCATACATTTCCTTGGACCCCAGCGCTAACGCGGCAATGCTGACACCCGGGTGTACTTTCTTCAGGGAATTGTCGATGACGCCTTCCTTCATGAGCCGGATCACACCGTCGGTCATCGCCTCCGTGTGCAGGCCCAGATGCTTGTGGTGCTTGATTCCGTTGAGGATGGCGTTGGGAATGCCTCCCACGCCAATCTGCAGGCAGGCGCCGTCAGGGATCTCGGCAGCCACATTGGCGCCGATGGCCTTTTCAATTTCCGTGGGTTCGCCAAACTGCATCGTGATGGGTGGTACGTTGCAGCGTACGGCCGCGGTAATCTCTGACTCGTGGATCAGGCATCCGCCGTAGAGGTAGGGGATGGCCTCGTTGACCTGGGCGATCACTACGCGGGCCGTCTCCACGGCAGCGACCGAGATGTCGCAGCCGATGCCATAGCTGCAGAAACCGTTCTCATCGGGTAGCGAGCAGTTGATGAAAGCCACGTCGATGGGCAGTTCTCCCTTGCGGAAAAGAGCCGGCACCTCGCTCAGGAAGCAGGGGGTAAGTGAACCGTAGCCTTCGGCGACGTGCCTGCGCTGGTCTGCGCACAGAAAAATGCTGTTGACCAGGAAGGAATCCTTGTATTCCGGCTTGCAGAACGGGGCGGGGCCTTCCGTGATGTTGAATCCCGAGACGATCTGCACGTCGCGCAGTTCGTCTGCCCGGCGGGCGAGGGCTTCCTGGAGGATGACCGGCACGGAGGTGCTGCCCTGACAGCAGATGGTGTCACCGCTTTGAACGAGGCGTACGGCCTCATCGGCAGTCATATACTTCATGGGTGCTTACTTTTGGGCCGATGCGAGGCCTGCATCGAAGGCTTTGATGTTGGCGGCCACGATCTCTTCACCCTTTCGGCCGAAGATGCGGCAGATGCCCTCGCGGAGTTTTTCCGGGTCGAGGATGTCGAGCACGGCAGCGGTGGCGCCCAGCAACACCATATTGGCGCTGCGCGGGGAACCGGTTTCCTTGGCGATGGCGTCGACGTCGATGGCGATCACACGCGGAAGCTTGTTTAATTCGGCCATCACGCTGTCCATCGGGGGATAGTCGGGAATATTGACGAAGGGGACGGTATTGGTGATGATCCAGCCCTGAGGGGCAAGGTAGGGCACATAGCGGAGGGCTTCCATCGGCTCTAGCGAGACAATGAGGTCGGCGGCGCCACGGGGGATGAGGTCGCTGTGGATGGGTTCCGACGAGAGGCGGAGGTTCGACTGGACGTCGCCGCCGCGCTGGCTCATGCCGTGGACTTCGGCCTGCTTAAGGTACAGATCCTGCTCCAGGGCAGCCGAACCGATGACCGTGGCGATGGAGAGGATGCCTTGTCCTCCCACGCCGGCGAGGATGATATCTTGTTTCATGTGCTTATTTCTTTGCGTGTCTTCTGGCGGTTTGGATGCATTCGCGGCGGCACACGATCACGGAGACGCCGTGGTATTCGATTTCTTCCCGGATTACCTTTTCCATATCGGGGTAGTTCTTGGGAAGCGGGATGATGGTGCGGATGTGGGCGGGGTCCACGCCAAGGCCGGCGCAGATGGCCTCGATGCGGCCCGTGCCGGCGGAATCCTGTCCGCCCGTCATGGCGGTTGTCAGGTTGTCGGAGATGCAGAGCACCACGTCGGCGTTCATGTTGACGGCATCCAGCAGGCCGGTCATGCCGCTGTGGGTGAAGGTCGAGTCGCCGAGTACACCGATGGAGGGCCAGGTGCCACTATACGCGGCACCCTGTGCCATCGTGAACGAGGCGCCCATCTCCACGCAGGTATGGATGGCGTGGAAAGGAGCCATATAGCCCAGGGTGTAGCAACCGATGTCGCTGAACACGCGAGCGGTGGGGTAGTCCTTTTTCAATACGTTGTTGAGGGCGGTGTAGAAATCGCGGTGACCGCAGCCCTGGCAGAGGGCCGGCGGACGCGGTGCGAGGACCTGGCTCGGCGCGAAGGTCGGCAGGGCAGGGAGACCCAGGGCCTTGCGCACGTCGTCGGGCGAGAGTTCGCCGTCGCGGACCACGGTTCCATCGATGCGGCCGACGATCTTCGTCTTCGTGGGGAAGACGCCGCGGAGCATGTTCTCCACGAGCGGCTGGCCTTCTTCCAGAACGAGGATGGTGGGGACCATCTCTGCGAGCTGCAGGGCCCGTTCTTTCGGGAAGGGATACTGCGAGACTTTGAGCACGGGATACGGGCATCCGTTCGGGTAGTTTTCCATCAGGTAGTTGTAGGCGATGCCGCAGGCGATGATGCCGAGGCTATGGTCGGGGCCGTCGGAGAGGTGGTTGAACTTCGACTTGGCGGCATCGGCTTCGCACTTGGCGTAGA
>Ga0310786_10013450_pt1 | contig 10096 bp, 7 predicted proteins | sample AusTroGonzalo_MG_FD_203881 | JGI IMG/M metagenome (GOLD analysis project Ga0310786, IMG submission 203881) | Bovine rumen microbial communities from tropical cattle in Woodstock, Queensland, Australia - Gonzalo_03 (v2) (version 2) | ecosystem: Host-associated > Mammals > Digestive system >... | reverse complement strand
GAAGAGGAACAGGAAGACTTCCAGATGATGCTGAACAATACTTATGGAGGCATCGGGGCCGTCATCTACAAGATGGATGTGAACGGCAACGTGGTCATCAACGAACCCTACGCCAATTCGCCGGCCGCCAAGGCGGGCCTTCGCTGCGGGGACGAAATCGAGACCATCGACGGCGTAACCACCCACGGGCTCACCAGCCAGGAGAGCAGTGAGCGCATGCGGGGGAAGCCCGGCACTACCGTAGTATTCAAAGTGAAGAAACTGCGCGCCGGAGACGGCTGGAAGGCCGGTGAGACCATCGAGGTTCCGGTAACGCGGGAACGGATTGTGCTCCCCTCCATCTCCTATGTGGGGATGCTCAACGAAAAGGACGGCTACATCCTCCTGGACAAATTCACCGACGGCGTGGGCCAGGGTATCCGGGATGCCTACTTCAAGCTCAAGGCCCAGGGAATGCAGCGTCTGGTCCTGGACCTGCGCGGCAACGGCGGCGGCCTCATGAACGAAGCCGTGAACATCGTTTCCCTCTTTGTCCCCAAGGGTTCACTGGTAGTGAGCGCCAAGGGCCGCAGCGCCACTTCGGAAGCCACCTACAAGACCATCACGGACCCCATCGACACCGAAATCCCCATCCTGGTGCTGGTGGACGGCGGCAGTGCCAGTGCTTCGGAGATTGTCTCCGGCGCGCTGCAGGACTATGACCGCGCCACCATCGTGGGCACCCGCACCTACGGCAAGGGCCTGGTACAGAGCATCCGCCCGCTGCCTTACAGCGGCCAGCTCAAGGTTACCACTGCCAAGTATTATACCCCTTCCGGCCGCTGCGTACAGGCCATCGACTACTCCAACCGCAAGGATGACGGCAGCGTGGGATACATCCCCGACTCCCTCACCCACAGTTTCACCACGGCGCACGGCCGTACGGTAAAGGACGGCGGCGGCATCACCCCGGACTTCGAGGTGAAAGCCCACAAGTATTCCCGCCTCACCTATTCCCTGGTGTACAGCGGCATCCTGGAGCAGTATGCGCTGGAGTATGTGCGCAAGCACGCCTCCATCCCTCCCGTGGCCGATTTCCACTTCGATGAATACGAAGACTTCATCGCCTTCGCCGCCGACAAGGAGTTCGACTACCGTTCATCGGCCCGTGCCTTCTTCGATGAGATGAAGAAGAACCTGGCCGAAGACGGTCTCACAGAAGCTATGAGCGGAGAGCTGGAAGCCCTGCAGAAGTCCCTGGAGATGGACAAGGAGACCTTCCTGCGCCTGAAGAAGGACGAGATTATCCCCTTCATCGAAGAAGAGATCGTGATCCGCTATTACTTCCAGGAAGCAGGCGTGAAGGTACGCATCCGCTACGACCAGCAGCTGGCCAAGGCACTGGAAATGCCGGCCATCAGCTACTAGTTACTTCCAGATATAGACTTTGTCGTTCCGGCGGGGGTGAATTCTCTCGCCGGCTTCCGTTTTGTCTTCGGGCTGGGCTTCCAGCGGGATGGCCACAGAGCAGCGGATACCCTGGGGAGCCGTATCGGCGGGCTCGTAGTCCACGCGCAGGTCATCTGCCGTCACTTCCAGCATACCTGTCTTGTGGCCGATGAATAGCAGCCGGTCCCCTTTGTGCAGCGCCGTGGCGTCCACCTGGATCTCCACCACGTTCAGGCGGGCGAACCAGTTGGTCACGGGGCCCACATAAACCTTGGTGCGGGTGGCGCTGCTGCCGTATTTGGCGCTCCACTCGCCCATTTTGGTCCCCAGGTAGTAACCGTCCCAAAAGCCACGGTTGAAGACGGTGGCCAGCGTGTCCTTGAAACTGGCGCCCAGTGCCGGGTTGAAAGTCCCGTCGGCCACGGCATCGGCCGCCTTCCGGTAACATTCGGTGGTCACTTTCACGTAATCTGCGCTGCGGGCGCGGCCTTCAATCTTGAACACCTTCACGCCCGCTTCCACGAACTTGTCCAGAAACTCGATGGTGCACAGGTCCTTGGGAGACATTAAATACTTATTGTCTACGTGGATGGCGTCGCCGGTCTCGTAGTCCGTGAGCAGGTAGCCGCGACGGCACGCCTGCAGGCAGTTGCCCCGGTTGGCGCTTTCGCCATAGGCCGAAAGGGACAGGTAGCACTTGCCGGAAACGGCCATGCAGAAAGCCCCGTGGGCGAACATCTCGATGCGCACCAGCTGCCCGGAAGGGCCCTTGACCTGCTGGTCCACGATGCCCTGATGGATGGCCTTCACCTGTTCCAGGGTAAGTTCCCGGGCCAGGACCACCACATCGGCCCATTGGGCGTAGAACTTGAGCGCCTCCAGGTTGGAAATGCTCAGCTGGGTGGAAATGTGCACCTCCAGGCCGATTTTCCGGCAGTACAGGATGCAGGCCATATCCGAAGCGATGACGGCGTCTACGCCCGCGGCCCGGGCGGCGTCCAGCGTCTCGTAGGCCGCCTGCAGTTCCTCCCCGTACAGGGTGATATTCAAAGTCATATAGGCCTTGACGCCATAGGCGCGGCAGATGCGCATGATTTCCGGCAGGTCTTCCTTGCAGAAGTTGTTGGCCGAATGGGAACGCATATTCAGCCGGCCGATGCCGAAGTACACAGAGTCGGCCCCGCCCTGTATGGCGGCCAGCAGGCAGTCGAAACTGCCCGCCGGAGCCATGATTTCCAGTTCTTTCCGGTTCATGGCGCAAAGATAGCACTTTTCAGCGAGATGGCCCTACAGCACCAGCGCACCGCCGCGGTAGAATTCCACCAGACGGGTCTGGTACAGGTATTCGTACGTGGCCTGGACAGCGTCGGATTCGGCTTTCACCAGGCGGTTGCGGCTTTCATTGAATTCCGTGAGGGTGGCTTTGCCGTTCTCGTACTTGGCCAGCATCAGTTCAAAGGCGTCCTTGGCGGCAGCGGCGGCCGAATGGGAGGCTTCCCACTTGGCACGGGCGGCCACGGCGCCGTTCCACGCCTGCTGGATTTCCTTGTAAAGGGTTTGCTGGGTGCGGCGCAGCTGGATTTCCTGGGAACGCTGCTGCAGTTTGGCGCTGCGCACCTGGTTGCGGGTGCTGAACTTGTTGAAGATGGGGATGTTCAGGGACAGGCCCACATACTGGTTGAAGTTGTTGCTAAGCTGGTCCCAGAAGCCCTGCGTGCCGAAGGTGGAATAGTAATTGGTGCCCAAACCGGCGCTCAGGGAAAGGGAAGGGTAGTAGGCGGCCTTGGCAATCTGCACCTGCTTGGCAGCGCCGTCCAGCCGCAGTTTTTCGGCACGGATCTCCGGGCGCAGGCCCAGGGCATCGGCATAGATGTCGTCGGGATGGCCGATGTAGTAATCCTCCATATCTACCTTGGGCCGATAGATGGAGAAGTTCTCCCAATCCTGCAGTTCCAGCAGCTGGGTCAGGGCCAGCAGGGAGGAGCGCACGTTGTTCTGTGCCTGCACCAGGGTGAGCTTGCTCTGGGTGAGGGAGGAGATTTGCTGGGAAACCTCGGCCGAACTGGCCTTCCCGTTCTGGTAGAGGCCTTGCAGGCGGATGACCTGCAGGGAGTCCACGGCCAGCTGCTGCTGGGCCACCTCGGCAATCTCGTAATTGTACAGGATCTGGACATAGGCCTGGGCCACCTGCACACGGATGTCGTTCCTGGCCTTTTCCAGGTCTTCGGTGGCAGCCTCCAGGTTCAGCTTGGCCAGCTGCATGCGCCGGGGTGTGGCCAGACCGTCGAAGAGGTTCATGCTGGCACCCAGGTTGAAGCTGGTGCTGGCGGAGTTGCCTTTTTCATAGGTATTGTTGCCGCCGATACCGCGGCCGAAGCTCCAGTTTTCGCCGACGGAGCCGTTCACGGACGGAAGCCAGTTCAAATCGGCGGTGTTCTTGTCAATCTTCTTGCCCTCTACGCTCACCTCCTGGGAGGCGATGGTGAGGTTGTGCTCCAATGCCCATTCCGTGCACTCCTGGAGGGTCCAGGGGTGGTTCAGATCGGCGATGGAATCGGTGGGGGCGGCCAGCGCTGCCACCAGGGCTATCACGAGTGCAGTCATGGCTTATTTACCGTTAATGATTTGGGTGCCGCGCACGGTTTCGCCGGCGTTGAGGCCTTCGCGGATCTCAATCTTCACGCCGTCGGAAAGGCCGGTGGTCACGTTCCTCTTCACCCATTCTTCGTTCTCCTTAATATAGACGAAGGTGCTGTCTCCTTCCCACTGGATGGCACTTTCGGCCAGGGTGAGCACGTTGTTCGCTTCCTGCAGCACAATCTCGGCGTTGGCGCTGTAGCCGCTGCGGATGGTGATATCGGCAGGGACTTTCACGGAAGCCTTGATCTCAAAGAGGTTGGTGCCGTTGGACTCCGTGGCCTTGGGGGAGATGTACTCCAGGGCGGCGTCGAAGTGAACGTCCTGCAGGGCGCCCACGGTGATGCGGACGGGAAGGCCGATATGCAGGCGGCCCACTTCGGTCTCGTCGATGTTGCCGTCGAAGATGAGGTCGTCCATGTTGGCCACGGTGGCGATGGTGGTACCGTCGTTGAAGGTGTTGGACATGGTGACGCTGTTACCCACTTTCACCGGGATGTCCAGGATGAGGCCGGAGATGGTGGAACGGACAAGGGTGGTACTCCCGCTCTTGTTGGAGGAGGAAACGCCGTCGCGTACGATCTCCAGGGTTTCCTGGGCGATGTCGCGCTCTTCCTTGGCCTGCTGGAGGGCCTGGCTCACTTTCTCGAATTCCTCGGCGCTCACCAGCTGCTTGTCGAAGAGGGCTTTCTCACGGTCGTAATTGGTCTGGGCCTGCTTCAGGTTCACCTCGGCCAGACGTAAGCGGCTCTGGGCCGATGACAGCTGGCTCATATCCGGAATCACCTTCAGCTTGGCGATGACCTCGTTCTGCTGCACGGTTTCGCCGGCCTTCTTGTACAGTTCGGCCACGATGCCGTTGATCTGCGGCTTCACGTTTACCTCGTCGCGGGGCTGGATCTTGCCCGTGACCACGGTGCTCTTGGAGATGTCGCCCATTTCCGGCACCACTTCGCGGTACTGGATTTCCTTGGGCTTGGAGCGTTTGAAAAGGTAGGCGAAGGTGCCCACGAACAGGAGGGCCACCAGGGTTACCAACAGGATTTTACCAAACTTTTTCATATCTGTAACTAATTATTATTCGTCTCTCATTGCATCTACGGGCTTGATTTGCATGGCGCGGGAGGCCGGCATCAGTCCGGCTACCACTCCCAGCACCGTGAGGAGGGAAGCCGCCAGTATCGCTATGCCGAAGGGCACCTGGAAGGCGGCTTTCAGGATGCCGTCCTCCGTCATGACCATCTCTACGCCGGCCAGGATGAGTACGCTGAACACGATACCTCCCATACCTGCCACCAGCGTGAGCACGATGCTCTCGGAGATGATCTGGCTCAGGATCTGGGTGGGGGTGGCGCCGATGGCCCGCCGGATGCCGATCTCGGTGGTGCGTTCCTTCACGCTCACCATCATGATGTTGGACACGCCGATGACGCCGGCCAGCAGGGTTCCCAGGCCGATGAGCCATACCAGGAAGTTGATGCCCTTGAACAGGTTGTCCACAATGCCGAAGATGAGCTGGGTGTTCATCAGGAACAGCGCCTGTTCATCGGTAGGGTCGAAGTAGTGTGCCCGGGCCAGGATTTCCCGTACGCGGGGCGTGAGGTCGCTCATGGTGTATCCGGGCTTGGCCGTGAAGGCCAGGAGCTGGATGTTGTTGCCCAGATTGTAGGCCTTGACGGCCTGCGTGAGGGGGATGGTGACCATGTCGGTGGGGCTGCCGTTGATGGTGATGCTGCCGCCGTCGCGCCAGTCCACACCCACTACCATATAGTAGGAGCCGCCCACCAGAATCCGTTCTCCGCAGGGGTCTCCGCCTTCCGGGAACAGGTTGGTATACACTTTCTTACCCAGAACGCATACCTTGCGTTCGTTGGCCAGGTCGGCGTCGTTCAGGTAGCGGCCGTAGCGCAGCTTCGGAGTCTCGATGTTGGCGTAATCGGCCCGCACGCCTTTCACGATGGCCGAGTTGTAGGAATTCTCGTCCTTGACGGCGGTACGGCCCCAGAGGCTGACGGTGGGAGTGACGGTTTCCAGCTCCGGCATCAGGTTCTTCAGGCGGTCTACATCGGAATACTGCATATTCCAGCTGCGTCCCTTCTTGAATCCTTTGAAGGGCTTGCTTGTGTTGTCGGCGAAGGCGATGCAGGTATTCTGCGCGAAGCCCTCGAAGTTTTTGTTCAGAAGTTCTTTCAGGCCCTGGCTGCCGCCGGTAAGGAGCATGAGCATGAACACGCCCCAGAACACACCGAAGCCCGTGAGGATGCTGCGGCTTCTGTTCCGCAGGATGCTGTCCAGGATTTCCCGGAAAGTATCGGTATCGAACCACTTTTTCATTCTGCTCTCAGGGCTTCTATGGGTTTAACACGGGCGGCTTTCCAGGCGGGGATAATCCCGGCCAGGGTGCCGGCTATAATCAAAAGGAGGGTGGCCTCCAGGGCAACGTCCAGTCCTACGGTGGGATTCACCAGCATCTGGATTTTTTCGAATCCGATGTCCACGGCCTTCTGCCCTACGGTCTTGTCCATCACCTGGCAGGCAATCATGCCCATCAGCATTCCCACATAGCCGAAGACCGCGGTGATGCAGATGCTCTCGGCAATGATGAGCTTGAGGATGGCGCCGGGACGGGCGCCGATAGCCTTGCGGATACCGAACTCGTGCGTACGCTCCTTAACGGTGATGAGCATGATGTTGGATACACCTACAATGCCGCTGATGAGCGTCAGGATGCCCAGGATCCACAGAGCGATGCTAAGGATGTGGGACGCCTTGTTCATTTCCAGATTGTCGGTGTAGCCGTTCCGGATCCAGAGACCCATCCGGTCGTCCGGGGCAATGTCGTGCTTCCGTTTGAGACCAAGGCTGTATTCCTCTTCAAAGGCTTTGTGCTCTTCCAGCGTGACGGGGCCGTTGACCGAGAAGGAAATGCTCTCGATTTTGTCGGACTTGTCGTAAATGCTTTTATAGGTAGAGTAGGGGATATAGGTGGAGCGGCGGAAGTCGCTTTCGTCGGTGTGGTACACGCCCACCACTTGATAGCTGATGGGTCCGGCGCTGATCCATTTGCCCAGGATGTTGCTTACGTCTCCGGGAACCAGTTCCCTGGCCTGGGAGCCGCTGATGACAATCACTTTGCGGCGTCCGGTAATGTCGTCCGGATTCAGGAAGCGCCCGGCGGCCATTTTGATCTTGAACTGCTCCTGGTGCCGGGGCATGGCACCGGTGAGCCAGCCGCCGACAGTTTTCCCGTCCAGGACAAGGGTTGAACTGGTAGAGGAAGTGGTGGTGGTCACGTTATCGATAACCCCTTCCCACAGGTCACCTTTCGTATAGGTGACATCTTCCTGGTCCAGCTGGATGTATCGGCCGTCCTTGTAGCCTTTGTAGGGTTTGGAGGTACGCCAGCCTTCCACCGTAATGGTCTGGGAGATGTAATCCTCCACGTTCCCCGAGAAGGAATTCATAAGTCCGTTGCCGGCTCCCAGCAGGGCAATGAGCAGGAAAATGCCCCAGCTTACCGCAAAGCCCGTGAGGGCCGTGCGCAGCTTGTTGTTCCGGAGGGAACTGGCTATTTCGTGGATGATTTCTATTCTCATTACTTCATGAGGGGACCGCCCCAGGCATCGTGGTGGATGTTTTCTTCAATCTGGCCGATAACGCCGTCCTTGATGTGGATGATCTTGTCGGTCTCGTTGGCAACGCCGCTTTCGTGCGTGACCACGATGATGGTGATGCCCTCTTCCTGGTTCAGTTTCTTCAGGAGCCGCATCACTTCCACGCTGGTCTTGGAGTCCAGGGCGCCGGTGGGTTCATCGGCCAGGATAATCTGCGGGCTGGTGATGAGGGCGCGGGCAATGGCCACGCGCTGTTTCTGGCCGCCGGACATCTCGTTGGGGAAGTGGGAGGCCCACTGGGTGAGGCCCAGTTTCTCCAGATACTCCATGGCCTGTTCGTGGCGCTGGCGGCGGGGGACACCCTGATAGTACAGCGGCAGTTCCACATTCTCCACGGCCGTCTTGAAGCTGATGAGGTTGAAACTCTGGAAGATGAAGCCGATCATCCGGTTGCGGTAATCGGCCGCCTGTTTCTCGCTCAGGTCCTTGATGAGCTTGCCGTCCAGGGTATAGGTGCCTGTGTCGTAATTGTCCAGGATGCCCAGGATGTTGAGGAGGGTGCTCTTTCCGGAACCGGACGCGCCCATGATGGACACGAATTCTCCCCGTTCGATATTCAGGTCAATACCCTTCAACACGTGCAGCGGCTGCCCGTTGTTGTAGGTCTTGTTAATGTCTTTGAGTTCGATAAGCGCCATTTGTCCGCTGTATTAGTATCCTATTACACTGCAAATATAGAATGGATTTTTGACACCACCAAATCTTTTTTGCAAAAATTTTATAATTAGACGAAAAACCAACTAAACCGGTTGGCACTTTTTGCAAAAACTTTGCCGTGCCATCCACCTTTTTTTACATAATTACGCCAACCCGTGCGTTTTTGACCTTTTTCGCACGGGCTCACGTTGTCGTCTACGCCATTCCGTGCGCTTTTGTCGTTTTTCGCACGGGTTCAGGTTCAACCGAGAGGTCTTTGCGGTGCCGGCTTCCTGATTTTGCGCAGGCGTAAGTAAAAATAAGGGGCTAATTTTGCCTTTGGTTTGGGAAGGAGTATGGACTAGGCCTCTGCAGAATGCCGTTTTTAACGATTATCCGTTTCATTTTTGAAGAAACGGATAATTCTTCCGTCCTTTGCTACATGGATATACGTAAAACGCGAGAATTGTATCGGGAGCAGGAAATAGGGGACTATCATTTCTGCACGGATGGCCTGTCGCAAGGTAATATTTTCAACGATAACGCCCAATACGCATTTGGGATGGTCCTGTTAGGGCTAATCAGTATCAAGTACTCCCTCAAGATCTATGTGTTCACTTTGATGCCAAATCATATGCACATCATCTTGAACGGGACAGGAGCTGATTGTGTTTTAGCCTTTGATTATTTGAAGCGCAAACTGTCGGCCCGGTTAAAACGGGATGGCTATCCGCCCCTTCCGGAGGATTACTGGTTCAAACTTACCCGAATAGAGGATGACGGGCAAATGAAAGGTGAAATTGTCTATGTTCTTCGAAATCCGTTGGAAAAGGGTTTGGCTGTTGTCGGTGGCTATTTATGGAGTTCTGGCTGGCTTTATTATTCGGGCCTCGTGGATTTAATTGACGATATGTCTACCATAAAACCTTCTACCCGTGAAATCAGAAAGTGGACGGGAGGGGATGAATCCGTTCCCGAAGATTGGCGTTTTCATCCTTTCCTGGGATTGCATCCCGCCTGTTTTGTGGAAACGTCTCTGGTGCATCGGTTGTTCCCGGACCCCAAAGACCTGCAAACGGCGTTGGTAAAAGACTATGAGCTGTATTTTCAAATCGCATCCCGTTTGGGAGAACTCTGCGAATTCAGCAAGTCGGAGCAGGAAAGCATTGTTTCCCAAACACTGCAAAAGCGTTTCAATGGCCGATACTTGAAATCCCTGACCGAAGAAGAGAGAGGAAAACTGGCCATCATCCTGAACCGGGAGTTCGGATTCAACTCTTTCCAAATCTCCACCAATATCTATATAAAGGAGCGGATAGTCCGCCAATTGCTCACTTCCAAAGAGCTCCGGTAATATCCCAACGCCATTCCGTGCGCTTTTGGCCTTTTTCGCACGGGTTCACGTTGTCGCCTACGCCAACCCGTGCGCTTTTGCCGTTTTTCGCACGGATTCGGAACAAAGGGTTGTGGGGAATCAAAAATAAATCATTAATTTAGCGGTCCCAAAGGCAAAAGACAATAAAAGACCTTTATATATATTATGGCAAATTCTATCAAAACAACCCTCCGCGACTCTGCGGCCATGCGCTGGACAGCCCTGCTGCTGCTGGCCCTGGCCATGTTCTGTTCCTACATCTTCATGGACATCCTGTCCCCCATCAAGGACCTGATGCAGGAAACCCGCGGTTGGGACTCCACCGCTTTCGGTACCATGCAGGGCT
>Ga0310786_10013447_pt1 | contig 10099 bp, 17 predicted proteins | sample AusTroGonzalo_MG_FD_203881 | JGI IMG/M metagenome (GOLD analysis project Ga0310786, IMG submission 203881) | Bovine rumen microbial communities from tropical cattle in Woodstock, Queensland, Australia - Gonzalo_03 (v2) (version 2) | ecosystem: Host-associated > Mammals > Digestive system >... | reverse complement strand
GTTTTTACTCGCTTATAACTAATATAACATATGACATTAGACGAAATCTTCAATGCAAAACTCACTGAGAATGGTGATATTGCTTTCAAGAAAGTATCTGATAATAACCTTTTGAACATTCTGTTTCTAACAGAATATTATCAGAAACACCTTAATGAAACACCTCATCTTGATGAGACTGCTATCAATAAGTTGTTTGCAATGTTTATTCGTGACCCAAGATTTGGATTGGGCAGAAGAGATTTGGGCAGACAACTTATGTGCAATACCAATTGCAATATCACTGAGATAACCAAAGCAGGAAGGATTGATGACCTCTTTCACAGTAGAGTTCCATTGGGACAAGTCTTGAATTGGTTAAAGCAAGAAATACTCAGTGGTAATGATTTGGTTAAAAAGTGGATGCCAAGATACTCATCAAAGAATCTGCTTCTTGCCAGGTTTATTGCACAGGAATGGGGAATGACTAAACAACAGTATGGTCATTTCATCAAGTGCAATACTACTGAAAACAAACTGTCCCATCACAACTATGATGAGATTAAGTTTGAACAGGTTCCGTCACTTGCAGCAATAAAGTATGCCCGTGCTTTTGCTACAAAGCCTGAAACAAAAGAGCGTTATGCTCAGTATCTTGAGGATGTCAGAGCAGGTAAGAAAGACCTTAAAGTCTCTACTACCACAGTGTATGATATCTATAAGAATAGGGATATAATAGATGCTGACCTCTTCTTCTCAAAGATAGAGAAAATCAGTGGTTCTTGGATACCTATTGTAGATACTTCAGGTTCTATGTTTGATGGCAATGACAGTATAGGCAAGGCTCTCTCAATTGGACATTATTTGGCTAAATGCTCTACATATTGTCCTAATAAAGTGGTTACATTTTCTTCACATCCACAACTTATAACTCTTGGTGACATTACAAAGGCAACAAGAATGTGGGGATTTAAGGATACACGAACTACTTATAGAAGAGAGATTTCCTCTATGATTACTGGAGATTGCTCAAATACTGATTTTGGTAAGGTAATGGAATTACTGTCACATCTTGATGGTGATTTACCAGAATACCTTATAGTTCTTTCAGATATGGAGTTTGATTGTGGTTCTAATCTTTCAAAGGAGAAGACTATGGAACTCTTCAAATCTAAAGGCTATACTACCAAAATAGTATGGTGGAATCTAAACTCTCGCCATACAACCACTCCAGAGATGGACAATCATGGAAATATATTCCTCAGTGGATATAATCCGTTGTTGCTTAAATATCTGGAAGCGGGATTTGATGGACAGGTATTTCTGTACAATCTCTTGCGTGAATACGCAAGGATTGTACTCAAATAACTATACTAACCTTTCTACCTATTATGGGAGACTTACAGCAAACATTCACGAATGAATTTGTAAATCATATTGTCGTTATGAATCAGTCTCCTGAATTAAAGATTTTATTCAAAGTTCTCAGTTTAATTTAACCCAACTGTTATTATAGAATAGGGTCTTATGGAAGTCATTACAGCAAAAGTTACATTACCATAGAGCATAATGTCAACTAAAAGAACTTAAAACCGACTTCTGTCATTCTTTATCAAACATATTATTTAGAGACGGGCTTTCCAGCCCGTCTTTTTTTATTTTTAAAGTATTATGAAAGATTTGAATAAACAAAATATTGATGAATTGAAGAGATATGCCAATTCATTAATAATATCTGGAATAGTGGGATTGGTTGGTTCAGTAATCCTTCTAATAATTGTTATTATTAACCTCTTAAATTAGCATATGAAAACAATTATAGATATACCATTCGGAGCACAAGACTCTGAACTTAAAGGTTGGACATATACCATTCCTGAAGGTTATACGGCCAAAATAGAAAATGATAAGATTATAGTTGTGCCGTTAAGTTGTTTTAAAGCACAGAATTGCATTTCTAATTGTCATTTAACTGAAAAAGACAAGAGATTCATTAGAGTATTAATAGATATTATTAAGGAGGATTATTCAGATTATAGTTTTCTTTCTCCTACAGAAAATGAAAACGAATATGAATATATAGAAACCGACGAAATGGTTGAAATGTTAGAGAAGATTATTAAATAACTTTAATATGGACTACGAGAAGAAATACAAAGAGGCTCTGGAGCAGGCTATAAAAGAATTGGCTCAAAGTGGGGCAAACTCTGATTCTACAAGGCAGATAAAAAGATTATTCCCCGAACTTGCCGAGAGCGAGGACGAGAGGATAAGGAAGTATTTTATTTGGATTGTAAAAAATGTTCTTGACAACATTCAGGGACTAAAACTCTCTAAAGAACAGACAAGAGAACTTATTGATAACTATGATGGAATTAAGGTATCTGATATGCTCGCTTGGCTCGAAAAGCAGAAAGAAGAGGAAGGATATGAGGCAATCCCTGTGGAATCCACACTTGAATATAAGTTGGGATTTAAGGCAGGTAAGGAATCGGAAAAGCAGAAAGAGCAGGAACCCCAGTGGACGGAAGAGGACATGAAGATGTTAGAAAGGATTATTACTACACTAAGTTTACCTCCTGTTTATAACACAAAAGCCTGCGAACTGATGACCACTTGGCTTAAATCCATACAAGATAAATTCGGAAAGCCAGTTGAGCAGAAAGAGCCAGAAGACAAAGGTGAGATTTCCGATGGTTACCACACATTCAACGAGCTATACTATTACCGGATGCTTTACAATGCTGCATTCTTCAATCTTTTGCCCAAAGAATGGGTACATAAAAGTAAGAGGCACCACGATGGAGAAGAATGTTTTGGCGGTGAATGGTTCATAGTTATGGCTAATCTCCCTACAGGACAAATCAGTAATCACTATGAATTGAAAGATTGGGATTTATTCCAAATTCCAGAGAAAGAGATTGCTGATGAATGGGATGGACATACTCCTCAAGAGGCAGCAGAAAGAATCCACAAATATCTCTTGGAAAAGCAGAAAGAACTGTTTGAATCGGGAAAAGGGCTTTATTACTATGATGGCGAGAATACTACCTATTGTGGTTATCCTGCAACGGAAGAAAATCCGTATGACTTTGCTATAAGCCAGCAAGAAAAGCAGGAAGAGCAGAAGGCCGCAGAGTGGAGCAAAAATGATACTGTCTTTCTTAATGAAATTACAGACTTCTTTGAGAATAAAACAGTTAGACTCCAGCACGACTTAGATATGTATGCACATTGGTTAAAATCTCTTCCTGAAAGATTCGTTCTCCAACCGAAGCCTCAGTGGACGAAAGAGGACGAGAGGAAATTCCAATGTATAAGAAAAATTTTGCTTGACAATCTTGACAAAACAGTTTGCGAGTGGACTTATGGAGATATACTTATATGGTATGAAAATAAGGGGAAATACCGCAGAATTAACACTAATTCCCCAAGTGTATGGACAGAAGAGGACGATATTGCTTGTCAAAATCTGATGTCAAAGTTAAGAGGCGACAAGGATAGTACAAGCGATGAGTTTGAGATTGAGAGTTGTGATTATGGTCTTTCTTGGCTTGAAAACTTGAGGGCGAGGCTCTGTCCCCAAAAATCGGATGCTTGCAAACCTGCGGAAAAGCAGAAACCCTGGGAGTGGAGCGAAGAGGATAAAGAAAGAATGCAATCTATTCTATTTTCTATCGGCTATTGTAAGGATGAATATCCAAACAAGAAGGATTATACGAAAGATATTGACTGGCTCAAATCCCTCCGTCCGCAGAGGCGGGAAGAGCCTGCTAAACCTAATATTGTGGAAGAACTAAAACGCTATCTCGCCACAACACCAAAGGAACAAATCAAAAAGGACTGGGAGGAACTCAGTGAGTATGGAGTACCTGACAGTATTGAAGAAAAGCCTGCCGACTTTGATGACGAACTGAGGCTCTGGGCAAAAGCGAAGGATGTTCTGAACGGCAAAATCAAAGACCTTATGGATGAGTATATGCCAGACGGTGACGGAGATGACATTTCAGTTGAGGACATCAGGCAGTGCTTGTGTAAGTGTGCAAGGAAAGCCTATGCTTATGGTCGGCATCTCTCCCGTTGGAAGCCCAGCGAGGAACAGATGGAGGCGTTGGAGTATGTAATCCGTGACTACCGTGAGGATAGTTGTAATGCTACCGCCAACTATTTACAAGAAATCCTTGACCACTTAAAGAATATGTAATGATAGGGCGTGTGGATGATGGTATCGTGTTACTTAGCGGTGGGACGATGCCAATTAGAGGACACGCCCTTTTTTTAACTTGATTAAGATATGGAAATACATAATGGCGATAGTTATAATGATAAGTTGCTCCCTTGCCCTTTCTGTGGTGAGAAACCTATATGGTATCTCAAGGGAAATGCGGAGGCAGTTGGGAAGCGGAGAGTCATCACGATTAAATGCCCTATGTGTGGGACAACACAAGTAACTGCCGTGCTAAAACTGCCTACCAAGATGGGATGCCTTATGGCAGAGACAAAGTGGAATATGAGACAAGGAAAGGAGGACAAGAAATGAAAGCACCAGATAAGCTCTACCTTCAGACAAACAAAGGAGAGACACTCTCATCCAAGTGGACTACTAATCCGTTCAGAGATTTTGAAAATACCGAGTACATCCGTAAGGATGCTTTGCTGAAGTGGTTGAAAGCGAGAATGGACAGTGCGATGGAGCTATACAAAGAATTGGACGATACTGCTTTTGCGACTTTGGCGGACGAGAACAGAGAAATAATAAAACACATTAACGAGATATGATACCAGACAAGATATATATAGACATTATTGAGGATGAGGATGGATACTTGTTCTCAGAATCCTTGCAAGACAATGGTGGCGAGGCTTACATCCGCAAGGACGCACTGCTGGAAGTAATAGAAGAGTATGAGGAAGAGTTCAGGAAGATACGGATAAGCAGAACAGCTACTACTCAGGAGGCTAAAGAGGCTGATTTGGTAGTTAAGGTATTAACCAGAATTAAAAGCGGAATTAACTGTCTATGATACGAGCAAACGAACTTATGGTGGGAGATTGGGTGATGCTATATGACAAGCCCAGAAAGGTGGAAATTATCTATGACAGTAATAGAGTTCAAACTGATTGTATTGAAGAAGATTGTGAAGCCGTAGAGCCAATCCCCCTCACGCCGGAGATACTGGAGAAGAATGGATTTGTAGAAAAGAACTACATAGCCGAAACGCTGGGTTACGAAATATTTGGATACGAAGAAAACCTCTGCGGGGTTAGTTATGACGATGAAGATGATTGGTGGTTTAGCACCTTTGTCCAATATACGATTTGTGATTACGATGGTTCTCCAGAAGACTGGGGATTCTGCGAAAAGGCTCGTATCCCAAATATAAAGTATGTCCACGAACTCCAGCACGCCCTCAGATTATGTGGAATTGACATTGAAATAAAGTTATGAGAACAATTAAAGTTGAACTAACAATAGAAGTCCCAGCAGACTATAAGACAGACGCGGGTATGACCGACTTTGCGCAAGTATGTGAACTACTTGATGAAATGGAGGATAGATACTCAAGTGTTGAGCTTATTGACGGAAGAATTATAGGAGAGCAGAACGATGGAAAGAATTGATAAAATTAATTCAATGTAATATGGCAAAGTTAATAATAGACGAATGGATTATCCGTGAGGTGATTAATACCTTGTATATGGCTAATAACACCCTTCTCGGAATAACTGGACTTGATTCGCCGCAGGAGATAGCCAAAAAGAAGGAAAAAGAATGTGCCATCAATCGTGCTATCTATCGAGCAATAGACATTCTTCAGCAAGGAGAACAGCCACAACTCCTATCCGATAAAGACAGAGTTCGTGACGGAGAGGTCATTCTTAACGGTCACTGGCTATTCGTTGATACTACCAAGTGGGCAGACGGCTACAAACTAAAGGTAATTATGGGGGAGGAAGAATAATATGACACAAATAGAAAAGTCAAAATATTTATTTTTCTATAATGGAATTCCGTTTACTATTAACTCTTTAGAGGAACTTGCTGTAAAACTCTTTGGAATGAAAATTTATCTTGGGGCTTAACAAGATGCAGGTTCATTGCTATTATAAGGAACAGGATAATAAGTTTTTCGATATGCTTGGAGAACTTTATCCTGAGTATAAGGGATATTTTTATTTGTACTAATATGACACAGGAAGAAAAGCGTATTTACGGTTACTCTCTCATAGAGATTAAAACCGTTGGTCATGGAGAATACTGGTGGGACGAATACTATGAAACAAAAGAATACCACAACTTAAAAACAAAACTCTTCCCTACAATGGAAGAACGGGACTTAGGAAAAAGGGAAGAAGAAATTAAATACCGAAAGGAAATCGACTACGACGAAACTATGGTCATCATTCCTTTTGAAACAGAAATGCCATAAAAAGGAGGATTGAATATGACACCCGAAGATTACAACAACCTGTCCTCAATCCTTGAAGGAGACGAGGAACAGCCGAATGCCGTTGAATGCCTCATACGGATATTCCGCTCCCCCATTGCAAAGCGGAAGGGCGTTATCATGAGTGCCGAGGAATGTGAGGAGTGGGCGAAGGAACTTGAAGACTACCTGAAAACGTATGGACAGGGCTGAATATAACGTGGCGATGTATCATTGCCGCCTGAGATGTGAGCCGCAGGAGGAGAAATGCAAGGACTGCGAGATATTAAAGATTTATAGGGAAATCTATGACACAAGAAGAAAAACAAATTGCTGATTTTGTTGAAAATTACAACAAATGTATGGATTGGAATATGGATATTCTTGACAAATTTAATTTTGACATTAAATATGCAAAGGATTTTGTTGAAGATTACCTTACCACCGGCAAAATAGATAAAGATTCATATGATTTAGAACATGCAAATGTTTATACATATGAAGACACGGGTATGCTTGAATTACAGGCATATAGTTATAAATCATATGGAACTCATTATTTCTGGACTTTCCCAAATTACACAGAGCAATCTTATAAAGAAGAGAAACTTAACAACATAAAAAAATACATTGACAAGCACTTAAATGAACTGACTTCTTCAATCAAAAGACTTCTCTCCGAAAAAAATGAGTTTTCAAAAATTAAAGAAATCCTATTATGACACAGAAAGAAAAACAACTACTCCTTAAAGACCTTTGTGCAAGGTTGCCTTATGGGGTGAAAGGACTATCATTAGGTAGTAGAGTTGATACTATATCTACATTTGTACCTGATGCATCTCCTTGGGTGAAAACAACAACAGGGTTATTCTGTTATTTGGGTTCTGGACAATTCAAACCCTATCTTCGTCCGATGTCAAGTATGACTGATGAAGAGGAAAAGATATTTAACGACTACTTGGACTTTCAGGCAGAATATGCTTCTGATGCTGATTTGGACAATAAGACAGATATGTACGATTGGCTTAATGCCCACTATTTTGACTATCGTGGGCTGATTGAGAAAGGATTGGCATTGAAAGCACCAGAAGGAATGTATAAGGAGGACTAACTATGGCAGAAGAAAAGAAAACAACGCTGGAGGGAGAAACCTATAATGGCACACAGGTAATAAGACCTGGAGAATCTACAATTCCAGCATACGAAAAGATTTGTGGTAAATGCAATACAAAGTTCATTTACATTGCCGATGCAATTAAACACGACAGAGACGGTGATTATGTTATTTGCCCTTCTTGTGGAGCGTTCATCTCACATCAAGAAACTCTAAAAACCATCAATTTTATTCCGCCAAAATGCACCTCAGGTGCAAAATGCGAGGATAGACCTTCAAAATCAGGTGATTCTATTACAACGCTTGAGGAAGCGGTAAGTGAGCAGATTTGCATAGCAGCAGATAAGCATATCAAAAGAGCCGTAGATGCCGCAGGACATCCTGGTTGGGATTGGACTACGCAAGATATAGCAGATGCCTTCATCGCAGGAGCTAAGTGGAAAGAGGAGCAGGATGAGAGAGTTAAGAGTAAAGACCTTGAGGAGGAGGATGCCGAAATGGAAATAAAGGAATTTGTCCTTGAGTTCAACGAGAGGGCAAAGTGGGGAGAATATCCTGTGGATATAGGCATACCCTTCCGCTACTTCTATAATCTTGGAAAACAGGTGCAGAAGGAGCAGATGATGACAAACGAGGAAATGAAGTGTGCATTGCGAATGGAATATGAGAAAGGTGTTTTTGATACAAAGCAGCAGATACTCAAGGATGCGGTGGAAGGGGAGATAATGATGAACGCATTTCATCCTCACGAGCCAAGAATTACGGCAAGTTATCCTAATTGCCCGTATAAGTTCGGAGACAAGGTGAAAATCATAATCGTAAAGGAAGAAAAACAATGAATACAATAACAATTTTATTACTTATTATAGTAGCATTATTTGCACTTGCAGGATTTCTTTCAAACATAGCCATAATAATACTATTAAGGACTGTCAGAAATGGAGGACAGTTGATATTTGGTTATAGTGAGGAGGATGATTCTGAGGGAGAGAATTAATATGGACGCCAGAGTGATGAAATGGTAGACATAGGGGACTTTAACGGTAGACGCAAGTTTTTTAACAAAGAAATTAGAAGTCTATAAATTGAGTGCATACCTGAAAAGGTCGCTGGGAAATCAGTTATGTAGAACCTCCCTAATTCGGTAAAGCCTTAACAGGTAATGCTGATGGTAATACCGAGCCAATGTTAAAAACTTGAATTTACATCCGAACTCCCTGCATTACTTCATAATTGGGAAACGGGCAAATTATTCAAGTATAATAGACAGTGTGTAGAGACTATACAGGAGGAACCTAAGTTGAAATGGATGGCGAGATAGACACGACTACAAAGAGTAGATGGCTCACATTATATGTGATATTGGATGTTAACACCAAAGTTGGTGAATGCCCCAGTATGGTATGTAGGAATTCAAAATTACACTCGCACGGATTGGTCACATCCTACTTGCAAGATTTCAATATGGTTAAGATACAGTCCAGACCACAAACAATATAAAGACCCGAAATAAGAGGAACATAAAAGGGATGTTACGGAATGACTGCAATCCTCTTGTGCTGTAGGTCATTTTCAGTCTTTATATTGGTAGTGAAAACTATAGTGGTAAGAAAATCCTCTGGACAGAAAATGTCCGTGTGAGTTCGATTCTCACCTCTGGCACAAAATACATTTTAGACAATAGGGCACTCAGGTCTGAAGAGACCTTGCAAAAACTCGCTATTAGAGATTATCTTCGGTGCTAGCATATAAGGGTAATCACTTAGTGAAGATTATATAACTTCAAAGATAGTGGCCATATTCTTTGGGGGAAATTAGTCGGAAGGATAGCGTAAAATCCGTAATGCGACTATCTGAGAGTTTGTCTAAATGTATTTTTTAAATTGTGGGGTAGAGCAATGGTAGCTTGTCAGGCTCATAACCTGAAGGTCAGTGGTTCAAATCCACTCCCCGCAACTAATAATTAATTAATATGAGAAAATTATTTAAGAAATTTGTCTTAAAGTGGAGAATAAAAGAATCCATAGAGACTGTAACATCAAAGAATTATTTTATTGACCGTTTGGACACTATGAATACCAATATAAAGTATTGGAAGAGAAGATACTCTGAATGTCCAAATAGAAAAGGTAAAGAATATTGTTTTTATATGCTAAATATGTATATAAAAAGGTATGTATATTATGCTAATAAATTAGGCAACTATGAATTATGAACCAAAATTACTCCTGACCATTAATGTGGAGGGAGGAACCCTTGTAAAGGGTAAACCAGAGACCAAAAAGTGGTATCTGACAAAGAAAGATTTGTTTCCAAACCAGAAGTTCAAAAATAACGATGGCAATAAGATAATAAGAACAGGAACATATAAGTCCATACCTCTTATTGCAAAAGAATCTGTACTTAAGACTAGAGTATGCAAAGAAGCATATGATTACATGACCTCTTCTATGTGTCCTTCTTGGTTTAAGAATCCAAATAAATGGAAGAAGTTAAGTGCACAGGAAAGGCTTGAAATTAATCTTGTAAGAACCTGTGAACATTTCGGTGGTAAATCATATACATATACTTTAATTGA
>Ga0310786_10013446_pt1 | contig 10099 bp, 5 predicted proteins | sample AusTroGonzalo_MG_FD_203881 | JGI IMG/M metagenome (GOLD analysis project Ga0310786, IMG submission 203881) | Bovine rumen microbial communities from tropical cattle in Woodstock, Queensland, Australia - Gonzalo_03 (v2) (version 2) | ecosystem: Host-associated > Mammals > Digestive system >... | reverse complement strand
GCGGAGAGCGCGACGACAGGCACGCGGGGGCCACCGGGCAGCTCCATGGCGCGGATCGTCCGCGTCGCGGCGTAGCCGTCGAGGACGGGCATGTGGACGTCCATCAGAATCGCGTCGTAGTGGCCCGGGCCGCCGCGCGAGAACTTCTCCACGGCGACCTTGCCGTTCTCGGCCGTGTCGACGGCGAAGCCGGACTGCGACAGGAGCGTCTGCGCGATCTCGCGGTTGACCGCGTTGTCTTCGACCAGCAGAATCCGCTTCGAGGAAAAATCCCGGCGCGCCGCGGTCCGCCCGGATCCGGCCCTGGCGCCGGAAGCCGCGGACGCGGGGCCGTCTCCCGCTCCGGCGGCGCCCTCGCCATCCGGCGCGAACGGCAGCGTCAGCCTGACGATGAATTCCGTGCCTCTGCCCTGCTCGGATTCGACGTCGATCGTGCCGCCCATCAGATCGACGATACCCTTCGTTATCGGCATTCCGAGCCCGGTGCCCTCTATGTCGCCCACGGCGGCCGTGCGCTCGCGCTCGAAAGGATCGAACACGTGCGAGACGAACTCGCGGCTCATGCCGATGCCGGTGTCCTTCACGCGGAGTTCGTACTTGCCGGAGCCGTCGTCGTCGCCCGTCTCCGCGAGCGTGACCGTGATGCGCCCGCCGGCGGGGGTGAACTTCCAGGCGTTGCCCACGAGATTCAGGAGTATGCGGTTCAGCCGCCCCCTGTCGCACATGACGCGCGGATGCCGGACCAGCGACGCGTCCGTCGCGAAGCCGATGCGCTTCTCCGCCATCTGCGCGGCGAATACGGCGGCGATGCCGGAAAGCTCCTCGGCGAGGTCCAGAGGCACCGGTTCGAGATCGACCTTGCCGGATTCGATGCGGCTCATCTCCAGGACGTCGTTGATGAGCGCGAGGAGACGGTTGCTCGACGACTCCATCTTCGCGACGTATTCGCGGACCTTCCCGATGTCGCCGCCGGCGCGCTTCGCGAGTTCGACGTAGCCCGTGATCGCGTTCATGGGCGTGCGGATGTCGTGGCTGACGCTCGAGAGGAACGCGCTCTTCGCGCGGTCGCGGGCCTCGGCCTTCGCGTGCGCGACCTCGAGCTGCTCCTCGCGCCGCCGCTGGATCGCGTAGAGGTTGAACATTATGACGAGCGAGAACGACAGCAGCACCATCTGCACGATGTCGTACCTTAGCTGGTCGTCGTTGAGAACCTCCATCATGCCGGAGACGAAACCCTCCTCGTCGTGCAGCGCCCGTGCGTTCTTCATGCCGTGCACGAGTTCGCAGTGGCGCGCCGAATGATCGACTATCGCCTTGACCGTCCGGCCCGTCGCGTTCTGGGCGGAAAGCCTCACCCACATGAGCGACGAGAAGAATATCAGGATGACGATGCCGGTCCACACGACGGGGGACTTGCCGAAGCGCTGGAGCGAATCGTGCTTGAAGACGCTGCGGTAGAGCGCGAAGCCGATTATGCACCAGAGCGCGAGCACCAGGTACGACTCCGCGGAAAGCGCGCTCCCCGATATGTAGTTGGGCACGAGAAGCAGCAGGCAGAACGCGACGGACATCGCGGCGCCGGCGATCCCCGTCGCCATTGTCAGCATGTCGCCGTCTTTGCGGGCGCACCTCCAGGACGCGAGCGACGTGCAGCAGTAGGCGACGGCCGCGCCTATGCTGGAGACCTCGACCGGCCAGCCGATCACCGTGCGCCCGAAGAACGGGATCGCGAACGAGACGCCCACCACGAAAAGGATCGCGTTCCTCGGCGATCCCCGCCCGTCGAGACGCCCGAACCAGCCCATTCCCGGCAGTATCCCGCTGGTGGAGAGCGAATACAGAAGGCGGCTCATGGCGACGGTCGCGCCGACGATGCCCGTAAAGATCGCGGCGAACATGGTCGTTCCGAGAAGCGCGACCCCGCCCTGCCCGAGCGACGTCCGCGCCGAGGCGAAAGTCGGCATCGAATCCAGCCCTGCGAGGCCCCGGCTGCCCTTGATGTAGTCCGTCCACGTCTCGTATCCCGCCGGGTGCGCGAGGACAGGCATCAGCGCGAGCATCGCGTACATGGCGACAGACGCGACGATCGCCGCGACGAGTATCCGCCACAGCCGCTTCGCCGGGAAGCGGAAGTCCCCCGAAGAATGCGAAACCGCCTCGAAGCCTACGAACGCCCACGGCATCATGGCGAGTATCTTCAGCACCTGCGCGAGCGGCTTCTCGCCGGACGCGGCGAACGCCGGAGCCATGGACGCCAGACCGCCGGAGTGGCGCGACGCGGCCGCGAAGAAGCAGACCGACACCCCGGCGAGCATGAACGCCGCGAGGGCGGCCTGGACGCGCCCCGCGAGCCGCCGGCCCCACAGGCACACGCAACCCGCGACGACCATCACCGCCACGGAGAGAAGCACTTCGCCCAGATAGATGTCGAAGCCGGCGAGCGTGTCGTGCCAGCCGAACTGCAGAACGTCGCCGAAAAGGTACCGGACGAGAAGCACGAGCGCGGTCGCGTTCGCCCAGAGGATCGCCATGTACGCGAGCGACAGCGACCACGCCGTCAGGTAGCCGTAGTCCGCGCCCAGCGCATGGTGCGCGTACGCGCAGGCTCCGGCGGGCCCCGGGAACCTGGCGGACATGCGGTGGTAGTTCCAGCCGATGACGGCCATCGCGACGGCCCCGGCGACGATGCCGATCAATGTTCCGAGCGGCCCGGCGTCGGGCAGGAACGCCGCGCCCGGCATCACGAACGCGCCCCAGCCCACGGCGAAGCCGAAGGAGAGCCCCCAGGCCGCGAAGGCCGACAGGTTCTTCTTGCCGTCCGTCATGCCGCCGCCCCCCTGTCATCGGTGAACCCCGCGAGAAGCGGACGCAGCGCGTCGATCGTCACGGGCTTGAGGATGATGCCGTCGAATCCCTTCGACGCGTAGGTCGCCTCGAGCTCGACATCGGCCGTGATTACGTGCACGGGGAGCGCCGCGAGCTTCGGGTCGGCGCGTATCGCCTTGGCCAGCCCCTCGCCGTCGAGTTCCGGCATCCACATGTCGGTGAGAACCGCGTCGAACGCGGGGGCGTCGCCGCGCCGCAGCCGCTCGAGCGCGGCCTTGCCGTCGTCCGCCGTCTCGATCTCGAATGCGCCGATCTTTTTCACGAGCGCCTTCAGAACCATGAGATTCATCTTCGCGTCGTCCACGAGAAGCAGGCGGGGGGCGAGTGGAGGAGTGGGTGAGTTTGTGAGTGGGTGAGTTGGTGAGTGGGTGAGTGAGGGAGTGGGTGAGTTGGTGAGTGGGTGAGTTGGTGAGTCAACTCCTCCACTCTTAACTCCTCCACTCTTAACTTCACTCTCGCTCTCGGCGACCTTGACGCCGGGGATTTCGATCCTGAACGTCGAGCCTTTGCCCACCTCGGAATCGAACGACATCGCGCCGCCCATCGCCTCCGCGAACTGGCGGCAGATTGCGAGACCGAAGCCCGTGCCGCCGTGGCGTGAAATCTTGGAGGCTGTATGGACGTACGGCGAGTCGATCTTGTGCCTGTTCTCTTCGCTTATGCCGACGCCCGTATCCTCGACCTCGAGCACGAACACGCCGCTCGTGTCTTCGGGGCTGCCGCGGTCGAACCTGGCACGGATCTCCACGAACCCCTTCTCGGTGAACTTCACGGCGTTCGCGGCGAGGTTGAACGCGATGTGCCTGAGGCGGAGCGGATCGACCATCAGTTGCGGCATCTCTCCGACGGCTTCGCGGACCTCGACGCCTGGCTTGCCGGCCGAGACGCGGAACGACTCGCCGACCTCCAGGACAAGCGCGCGGCAGTCGGTCGGCGAGAGCGAAATCTCCGTGCGGCCCGTCTCGCGCCGCGACAGGTCCAGGATGTCGTTCACGAGCGCGAGGAGCGACTTGCTGCTGACGAGGATAGACTCCACCGCCGTGTCGCTCTCCTCCTTCGTGGCGCAACCGAGCTTGAGCATCTGCGAAAAGCCGACGATGGCGTTGAGCGGGGTCCTTATGTCGTGGCTGATCGTCGAGAAGAAGTACGCCTTCGCCTTCGCGGCCGCCTTTTCGCGGCGTGAGACGACCGAATATATGCTGTACATCATGCCGAGCGCCACAAGAACGAAGGCTATCTGGACGAGATTGTAGCGCGTCAGCGTGTCGTCCACCCAGTCCTTCTGCCTTTCGAGGAACGACGCCGCCTCCGCCTCCTCACTGGTGACGTTCCCGTCGTCGTCGACGGGAGCGTACCTCTCGTGGATCTCCGCGACGACGGTGTTGGTGAGGTTGCGCGTCATCTGGCGGTTCCACATGTGGCCCGAGAAGAAGATGAAGAAGATCAGCACGAGCCACGCGACGGTCGAAGTCCCGAGCTTGGCGGACGTTTCCCGGCCGAAAACGCTGCGGAAGATGACGATGCCCACGATGCTCCACGCCGAGAGGATGAAATAGGATTCGGCGGAGAGCGCTTCCACGACCCAGAAGTTCGGCACGAGGAAGTACACGAGGAACGCGAGCGACACGGCCGTTCCGGCGAGTCCGCTCGCCATCACCCAGCGCCGGCCTTCCTCCCTGGCGACCTTGAACGTGCAGAACGAGACGTAACCGTACGCGATGCTCGCGCCGATCGTGGTCACGTCCACGATCCAGCCGACCGCCGTGCGCCCGACGAACGGGACGGCGCACGAGACGGCGACCACGAGAAGCGCGGCGTTGCGGGGGGAGCCGCCGCGGTCGAGCCTGGCGAGCGCGCCGGGGAGGAGTCCGTCGCGCGACATGGCGTAGAGAAGGCGGCTCGCGGCGACGATGTGCCCGACAAGCCCCGTCACGACGGCGGCAAGCGCCGTCGCGCAGATCAAGACCGGTCCGGCGCCGCCGAGGGCGGACTTGGCGACGTACAGCACCGGGAGGGACTCGAGCCCGCCGAACGAGCCCCGCGCAGCCATGTATTCGCGCCAGGAGGCGAAGCCGGGCGGACACGCCGACGCCGCGATGAGCGTGAGCGAAAAGTACGCCGCGCTCGCCGCGAGGAGCGACAGGATGATGATCCACACGGTCCGCCAGCGCGGGAACGCGAACTCCTCGGCGGAGTGCGAGACGGACTCGAAGCCGACGAACGCCCACGGCGCGAGCGCGACTATGGCGGCGATCTGGAGCGGGACGGCGCGCCCGTCCGCGAACGCCGGAGCGAATCCGGCGAGCCCGCCCTCGTGCTTCGCCATCGCCGCCGCGAAGCAGACCGCTATCCCGCCGCACAGGACCAGCGCGAACACCGTCTGGAGCCTCGCGGCGAAGCGTTTGCCGCAGAGGAAGACCGCACCCGTCGCGAGCAGGGCCGCGACAGACAGGGCTATTTCGCCGGCGTAGACGTCGCAGCCGGCGATCGCGTACTTGAAGCCGAAACTGAAGATTCCCCCGAACAGGTGCCGGGCGATAAGCGCGAGCGCGGTCGCGTTGGCCCAGGCGATGGCGACGTAGGTGAGAACCAGAAACCATCCGCAGATGTAGCCGTGGTCGGGGCCGCACACGCGCTTCACGTACCCGTACGCGCCGCCGGCCTCGGGGTGGTTCTGGATCATATAGTGGTAGTTGCGCCCGACGACGAACATCACGAGCGCTCCGATGCCGAGGCCGATGAGCGAGCCGAGCGGACCCGCGACAGGCAGGAACGCGGTCCCCGGCAAGACGAACGCGCCCCAGCCGACCGCGCAGCCGAAGGAAAGCGCCCACGCCGAAAGCGGCGACAGGTACCGGACGAGGCCGGGATTCTTCGTGTTTTCCATTGTCATTTCCCCGCAAGCGAAAAGCGCACGAGCGTCTGCGCGTCGGATACTTCCGGATGCTCCGCCACGGCCGCCGCGACCATCTTGTTCGCAGCCTCTTCGCCGAAGCCGAGCGCCGCGAGCGCGAGAACCGCGTCGCGCAGGACGGGCGACCTGTCGCCGGCGCGCGCCGTCGTCGCGGCGAGCGCGCCGATGGCGTCGACCTTGTCCTTGAGCTCTATGCAGATCTTGCCGGCAGTCTTCTTGCCGACGCCCTTCACGGACGCGATCCGCTTCGGGTCGCCGGACGCTATCGCGAGGGAGAGCTCGCCCACCGTGAGGCCGGAAAGTATGGAGACGGCGGTGCGCGGGCCCACGCCCGAAACACCCGTAAGCTTCGCGAACATCTCGCGCTCGGCCTCGGTCGCGAACCCGAAAAGAGCCTCGTCGTCTTCGCGCACGACATGATGCGCGAGGAGTTTCACTTCCTCGCCGGTGCGCGGCAGCCTGTCGTACGTCGACAGCGGCACGACCAGCTCGTACCCGATGCCGCACGCCTCGACGACCGCCCTGGACGGAGACTTCTCCGCCAGCGTTCCTTTGACGTATGCGATCATACCGCATATTATACCATAAAATCCCCCAAAAAATCGCGCGTCCGTAAATTTGGCATTGACGGGACGGGGGCGGTTTTGGTAAAATACGCGCCATTCTGTCCACGGTGGGCGGAATGAAGCGAACGGCTGCGGGCCATCCATCCCGGGTCAAAGCGGATTGAACTGAAAATGAAAGTTCCGAAAGGAGAAAGAAAAAATGGATATGCCTACATCCGCCCTGACGGGCATCACGCTGAAGGACATGTTTGACGCGGGCCTTCACTTCGGCCACCAGACGAAGCGCTGGAACCCCAAGATGCGCGACTACATCTTCGACAAGCGCAACGGGATCCACATCATCGACCTGACGCAGTCCGTCGCGATGCTCGACGAGGCCGCCGCGTTCCTGCGCGACACCGTGCTCGCCGGCAAGAACCTTCTCTTCGTCGCGACCAAGAAGCAGGTCTCCGAGATGGTCAAAGAGGCCGCCGCGGGCGTCGGCCAGTTCTACATCACCGAGCGCTGGCTCGGCGGCACGCTCACCAACGCGAAGACGATCCGCTCGTCCGTGAAGCGCATGCGCCAGCTCCAGGCGACGGCGAAGGCCAACGGCGGCGAGCTCTCCGAGCACAAGCAGGAGGCGTCGATGCTCCGCCGCGAGCTCAACAAGCTCGAGAAGAACCTCACCGGCATCGCCGACATGTCGGAACTCCCCGGCGCCGTCGTCGTGATCGACGTCGTCCGCGAGGCGAATGCCGTCAAAGAGGCGGTCAGGCTCCACATCCCGGTCGTCGCGATCGTCGACACGAATGCGGACCCGGAGCCGATCGACTACGTGATTCCCGGCAACGACGACTCCGTGCGCGGCGTGAAGCTCATCCTCGACGGTCTCGTGAAGGTCGTCAAGACGGCGAACGACGAATACAGCGCCAAGGCCGCCGAAGAGAACCGCAAGCGCGAAGCCGAGCGCGCCAAGCGCGAAGAGGCCGAGAAGACGGCCCGCGCCGAGCGCAAGGCGAAAGCCGCCGCGAAGGAAGGCTCCCGCCGCGCCGGCGCGAAGAAGGGCTCGGTCGCCGTCAGCGTCAAGGCCGCCGCGCGCGCCGCCAAGGAGGCCGCCGAGGCGAAGGCCAAGGCCGACCTCGAAGCGAAGCGCCTCGCCGCGGTAGCCTCCGCCGAGGCCGCAGTCGCGGCCGCCGTACCTGCGGCGGCTCCCGCTCCCGAGGCCGCCCCCGCGCCCGAAGCGGCGCCGGCTCCCGAAGCCGCTCCCGAGGCCAACGCCTAAACCCGGAACCGCCGCCGCCGGAACCGCAGAACGGTCCGCCGGCGGCCGACAAACCAACCCAAGGAAACAAGACAATGGCAATCACAATACAGCAGATCAAGGAACTCCGCGAGGCGACCGCCGCAGGCATGGGCGCCTGCAAGGAGGCGCTCAACGCCACCAACGGCAATATGGAAGAAGCCGTCAAGTACCTCCGCGAAAAGGGTCTCGCCGTCGCCGCCAAGCGCGTCGACAAGGAGTCCAAGCAAGGCATAATCGCGCTCGCCAAGGCCGCCGACGGCAAGGCGATGGCGCTCGCCGAAGTCAACTGCGAAACCGACTTCGTCGCCAAGACGGAGGCTTTCGTCAAGTTCACCGACGATGCCGCGAAGGTCGCGCTCGAGGGCAAGGACATCGAGCAGACGCTCGGCGACGACTACAAGATGCTTCTCACGAAGACCGGCGAGAACGTCAAGATCCGCCGCTCCGAACGCTATGTCCTCGAGGGCACCGGCGTCCTTTCCGGCTACATCCACATGGGCGGCAAGATCGGCGTGCTCGTCGAGCTCGCGACCCCGTCCGCCGAGTGCGCGGCGTCCGCCGAGCTCGCCGAAGCGGCCCACATGCTCTGCCTCCAGATAGCCGCCAACTCCCCGAAGTACATCAATCCCGCGGACGTTCCCCAGGCCGAAATCGACGCCGAGCTCGAGATCAAGCTCAACGCCCTCAAGGAGCAGAAGGGCAAGCTCCCGCCCGAGCAGGCCCTCGTCGGCATCAAGAAGGGAATGGCCGCGAAGTTCTGCACCCAGATCTGCCTCATGAAGCAGGACTACGTCGCGGACGGCGAGCAGACCGTCGAGAAGTACCTCGCCGGCGTCTCGAAGGCCTGCGGCGGCGCGCCGATCACGGTCAAGCGCTTCGCGAGGCTGCAGCTCGGCGCCTGATCCGGCGCCGGGCGCAAGGTGGGCGGCGCGATGTTTCAAATCGGCGTTGCGGTTCTGGCGGCATCGTTCACATGCGCGATGGAGCGCGTGGATTCGATGGATCCCGTCAAAGCGCAGTCGATATACGATGCACGCGCCGTCCAGCTCGTATACGAGACTCCACTTGTCGTGGACTACGGCGCGAGGCCCTACCGCCTCGCGCCTGGCCTTTGCGAACTGCCCGAGGTTTCCGCCGACGGGCTCGTCTATGTTTTCCGCATGGCGGCCGGTGCGCCGGTCGGCTCCGTCGACGTCAAGAGGGCGATAGACCGGCTGAGGGATCCGGACAACCCCTCCCCCGGCTCCTGGACCATGCGCCGCGTCGCCGCGGTCGACGCCCCTGACCCCGCGACGCTCCGCGTCACGCTCGACTCGCGGCATCACGTCTTTCCGTGGATGCTGGCGTTGGGCTACACGGGGGTGCGGCTGCCGGACGGCTCCGGCACCGGGCCGTACCGCCTCAAGTCGTGGTGGCGCAACCACGAAATGACCTTCGAGCGCAACGAGTCGTGGCGCGGCTGGCGCGACAACCCGAAACCGTTCGACACCGTCCGCTATCTCGTCGTCGACGACTCTTCGACAAGGTGGCTCATGTTCCTCAAGGGCGAGATCGACTGCCTCGCCGAAATAGACCGCGACAACTGGGACGCCGTCATGGGCGGCGACGGACGCATCTCGCCGGCGCTCGCCGCAAAGGGCGTGAAACTCTGCGGCGGCACGCCCGCGCTGGAGATGCGCTACATCGGCTTCAACGTCGCCGACCCGGTCCTCTCGAACAAAAAGCTCCGCCAGGCGCTCTCGTGCGCGTTCGACTCCAAGGCGTGGACGGCCTTCTACAACAATGCCGTCGACGAATCGTTCAGCCCAGTGCCGCCGTGCGTTGACGGATTCCTCGACACGCCGTTCGAGTACGCCTTCAACCCGGAGAAGGCGAAGCAGCTGCTCGCCGAGGCGGGCTATCCGGGCGGGATCGACCCCGCGACCGGGAGACGCCTGACGCTGACCCTCTCGATCGGCAGGGCGACCCAGGACAGCCGCGAAACGGGGGAACTCGTCGCCAGCTTCTTCGACCGCATCGGCGTGAAGCTGGAGCTCGGCTTCAAGACGTGGGAGGCGTTCCTGACGTCCGTCAACCGCGGCGAGACCCAGATGCACATGATGGGATGGGTCGGCGACTATCCGGACGCGGAGAACTTCCTCCAGCTCTTCCACACGAAGAACATGAGCCCCGGGCCCAACCACTCCGGATACTCCAGCGCGGAGTTCGACGCGGAATACGACGCGGCGATGGCGTCCGCGTCGGCGGAGGAACGCAACGTCCGCTGGCGCAGGTGCCAGGAGATCGTCCGCGAAGACTGTCCGTGGATATACACCCATGTCAGAAAGAACTACTCGCTCGTGCGCGACCGCGTGAAGAACTACATTGTCGGCGACTTCCCGTACGGATGCGAGAGGTACTTGAGGACGGAGGATTAGCGGAATGGACGCGGATGGCTTCACTCTCTAC
>Ga0310786_10013444_pt1 | contig 10099 bp, 12 predicted proteins | sample AusTroGonzalo_MG_FD_203881 | JGI IMG/M metagenome (GOLD analysis project Ga0310786, IMG submission 203881) | Bovine rumen microbial communities from tropical cattle in Woodstock, Queensland, Australia - Gonzalo_03 (v2) (version 2) | ecosystem: Host-associated > Mammals > Digestive system >... | reverse complement strand
CCATATCGTGAATGCTATCATGAGTTTGATTACTGGCTTTGTGAAGCTAGAGTGGGCTGGTATTGCAAGCAAAGTCTATTCATTGATATGGGTCCAGCAACTAATTTAGGAAAAGTTTCGGGTCTAAATTTAAATGATCCTGAAATGAAAAAGTACTTGGGTGCACTCGGGCAGATTGTCCGAATCAAAAAATCTCAAACAGCTAAGCCAATCTGGGCTTATGTTATCAAAGGCTGTGCTGAGAACGAAGATGAATTATCCTGGCATATCCATTGGGATAATGAACAGGAAATTCGCAAAATATCCGAGTCCGAAATCGAGGATTCCATTAATTGGGAAATCCAGATAAAAGGATGGGCAAATTTAAGGAGGTACTAAATATGATTATAACAGATATGACGATCATAATGATCAAGGATTATGAGAAATATTATAGAGGAAACTATTATAATGTCAAAAAAACTTTTGGCAGATTCCTGGTTAATAAAGGATATGCCATAGATAGATTCTCTCCAAACTTCGAAAAACAAATGGCTGACATCCGTCGAGCTGAAGAACGCGAAAGAGAAATCGAAAGAAAAAAGAGGGAGGCTGAAAGAAGAAAGAGAGAAGCGGAGGAACGCCGTAAAAGAACAATAGATGGTATTGAAAGATATAGAACATACAATATCATTCTCCATGAAGGACCAGGTCCTGCAATCATCAAAGCAGAAGACATTGTAAATGAATTCTACAAATCATTCCCGGAAGTTAAAGAGGCAGGAGTTCAGATAGAAATATCAAAGAGCTATTATAATCTTCCAGAAATTGAGTATGGGAGAGCAAGGATGACAATCAAAGGACTAGATCATCCATTCTATATCCAGTTTCTGGATGATAAGAAGTTGATGTCACAGGATTAAAGTAGAAAGGAATGATTAATTTGACAAAGCATATTAAAACAAACCGAGGTGAATAGTATGAATGACAACATTTCAGATTCAATTCATGAGGTACTTACAATGATAGATTGTGCCAGAATGAATATGTCATCTAATGGAAGCATGCTTTATGAAGACGATCTATATTATCCCTTTATCGAGGGGGTGACAACACGAGAGGAGGCCGATGCTCTTGTGAAAGCTTTATCGGCATTAATTGAAGAGACATTCAAGGCTGGAAGAAACTATTAATGGAGGAAGAATTATGAATAGAAGAGATTTTACAAAGAGCCTTACAGAAAAAATGTATACAGCTTGTGGCAATGCCACATTAGAAGCAGCAATAGAATATCTAAGCAAGTATCCTACATTCCCAGCATATGCAGAAATGAAAAAGCAGCTGGAATTTGTTAAGGAAACCGGCTGGCCGATGTGGCTAGATGCAGACGAACCAAAGCCAACGGTGTCAGCCAAGCAGATAAGAGAAGTTGCAAATGAACTGGACGCAGTTTTAGATAAAGAGTTTGACCATATCATATTTATGTTCCCGATCAACCAGGCAACAGAAATAAATGCGAAAATTGTAAAGGAAAATGATCTCGACAAAGGAGGTGATAATCACACATGTTTCACTCGTGGATACATGTTTGAAGTATTAGAATACTTCCAGTCATATGGTAAATAAATACTAAAATGCAGGTTAGGATAATATACATTGAGAACCCTGGGCAAATGCCCAGGGTTCTTTTTTGTATATTTTTGTTATTTAAATTTAGATTCATCTTGATCCCACATCTCAACGACTTGTTTCTTTAACTTAACCAAAACTTTATTGGCTGCAGCAATGATAACAACTGATGGAATCATACGTTTCAAGATAGAAGCTGGAGCAACGAAGGCTGAGATTTCTTCGTTTGGTTCTGATTCAGTGTAAGGTTCTTGTCCAGGTGGAACAACTTCAGATATGATCTGTTTATTCGCACCATAAGCCGCACACTTATCGCCGATACCTGCTTCGTCTTCATGTTCGATGTAGATTTCTATAAGAACATCACAACTTCTACCCTTGATAGTTGGTTCCGTCAATGGTTCAGTTGGATATTCATAAACGAGTCCCATTTTATAACTCGATGGACCTCCATCATACTTATCGAGGATAGCTCGTTTCTTTTTGTTCTGTTCGAAGTGTTTTGTTAAGAGTTTACGTAATGATGGAGACAATTTATCCAATGATTTGTTTGTATACATCTTAATCATTGCAACTGTTCCAGAATGTTCCGATTTGATAACACGTTTTGCATTATCAATGAAGTCTGTACCTTGGAATGCTCTGAGGAAGTTGTCGACTGCCTTATCACCAGTGTCACCCATACCAAAAGTGATCAATGGATCAGAAACTTCTACTTCATCACCGATTGATACAATCTTTTCGATATCATCTGTCTCATGAAGCTTTATTTCTTGACACATCGAAAGTTTAGTTGCTAAACGTTTCGAAAGTTTCTCAGTAACGATACCAGCGTCTTCATAAGTTGCATAAATTCCAGTGAAAGCAACCTTTGTAAGTGGTCCGATGTTCATTCGAACAACTCCATCGATATCTTTCGAGAAGAACTTCTCATGATATGCTAAGATGTCATTCTGTTTGAATGAATCATTGACTTTTAATGCTGGCATGAGTTTGTTATCGATATAGAAACCAGAACCAGAGTTGAATGATTCACGATGACCAATTTCGATTGCTCGTTTCTTTCCAGATTTATACTGAACGATCATGTAGTCATCATTCATGTCAACAACTTTACCATCTTCTTCGGCTGTGACTGAGAACTCATCTGTCATATATGATGGAACGATTTCATCGACACCATTTGAGATAAGTACTGGTTGTGAACCAGCTGTTGGAACGATATGTCCAGTCTGAGATGTTGCAATGGCTGTACGGATAGCATCATCACGAGAAACAGTTCCTGGTGTTAAGAGTTCAGAGAATGAAGCTAACTCAAGATCATTGTAAGCTTCGTCTGGTCCCTTTGCTGATGTATAACCACGACAAGATTCTATCTTTGGATCGGCTACTAACTGACGTGAGATACCAACGTTACCAGAGTTCGGTGATGACATTGCGACTTTACCGATCATCGAATCTTCGTAAGCTCTCTTATCGAGAGTAAACGCACGGTCATCATTAACACCGGAGAATCCTTTCTTGGTTATTGTTTCTCTCATATGAAGTTCAACCATTGGGTTGAGAGCAGACATTGGTTCTACATTTGGAACATCCAACAGCTCATTGATTACTTCATTTGGATTGAATACAATCTTAGCATCACGACTCTTCGATCCAGTTGAGTTATTGTATTTCGAAATGGCAAATGCCAAACGATAATGAATGATCGCTGGAATAATTTCCGATGATCTGATACGATATAAGTTCGCCGCGATTTCTGATGAACAGTTATTATCTGCCAACATGTTTGATCCATAAATGATCATACCACAAATGTCATCTGGGATATTATAATGTAAAGCAACTTCCTTTGTGATTGGATCGACAAAGAATTGATAATAAGTAATAAAGGTTGTAAGCTGAGCATATCGTTTAAAGAATAACTGATTGAAGATGTCAACATAGATTGAGTTGTGATCCATGATTGGAGTTTCGAACTCACCAATGTTATGAGCTTTGGTTGGGATACGGAAGAAACCATTGAACAATAACTGGTTCTGAGTTGTCGATGGAACTGCCAAACTCTTATCTTTAAAAGGAATTGTAATGTATCCTGGCTGAGAGAATCGTTTATCAACGATCTGAGCTTGTGAGTTTGATTTCTTTATCAAAGAAGACAAACCTTCCCATGCTGCGATGGCAACACCGGCTGGAATTGTACAACCGATGATGATCTGAGAATACATTGACAACTTACCTGGCTTTACTTTGTAATATGCATCAGCTAACTCTGGTGGAAGTGAATGAACCATCGTATCAGTCAATGTTTTATTATCTCGAGTCAAACCAGTGTCAGTATTGACAACAATTGGAACTTTATTGATCATACCACAACAGAATTCGTTTGGTTGTACCTTTACGAACTCATATTTCTTTTGACAAACGTCTCGGTTGAAATCAATCTCCAATCCTGTGTCTTTATTGGTAAATGACAACCATCTTTTTGCATATTCATCATATTCGATGGTCGAAATGTACTTTGAGTTGGTTGCAACGGAAGTTCCTGGTACAACGAACTTAATTCTACCCTTTTCATCCGATGTTTTGTTAATAACATTAACAAGCATTGAAATATCCACCAAAGATTTAGTATCATAACGTTCTACGGTAATTTTTTGGTAGTTTGTCGTGATGATTACCTTTTTCTTATTGATTTTAAGAATTGGGATTGGAAAATCTTGTTTACCAATGTTATACCAGATACCATTGTTGTAGAATCGTCCATTGATAACCTTCGGAACCTTAATGTTGATGATCGATTGACGATCTGTGTTCTTATTGCGTAAAGTTACTCGCCAATTGTTCAATAACGAGTTACAAGTTGAGATATCAGTGACTTCAACGTTAGTTACATAGAATCCGTTCGGTAATGATGACAAATTCATGAACACCGCAGCGATGTCACGGTCCATAAGCTTGTCTTCGTACTCCTTTGTGGCTCCAGCATAGACTGAACCCTTTCGAGCACCCGGATTTGTTGTCGTAATCTTATTTGGAGTAACTGGTTTTGGCATTGGAGCATCAACCTTCGATGTTAATGTATCGAATGTTACATTATTGAGTTTGATTTGACCAACTTGTTTACGAATTTGGAGTTCACGAGGTGAAGTTACCGATGCATTGACAGAATCTTCATTAACCGGAGCAGAATCTGCCGCAACATTCTTTGCAGCTTGTGCTAAGATCTCAGATTCAACCGGAGAGTTCTTCAAGTTGGCTGTAATCATATCAGTCAACTGTTGCTGTTGCTCTGGTGATGCTAAAACACCTTCATCATCTTGTCCTAAAGCTCGACGATGTAAGATAGATCTTATCTGCATCATTTTGGAGTTGTATAAACCTTTGGTTTCATCATGAATATCTTGTGCAAGATTGAGAGGTTCCTGTAACTCTTCGATGTCGGAACGAATTGAATTTATTCTCGATAATAATGCTCGAGATATGTTATGCTGTGATGCTTGGATCTGTTGAACTTCTTCTGTCGAGTTATCAGAATCAATGTTTTCATCTTCATTTTCATGCAAAGCATTTTCATTTTCCTTAGAAAGTTCTGCTTCAGCATCCTCAATTTCCTTGTCTGAGACGTTGTTTTGAGGTTTCGATTGTGCATTTTCATCACTTTTAGTGAGTTCCTTGGTAGGTACCTTTAAATCATCCGGAATTGAATTAATTTCATCCTTTAATTCTTCATTAGAAGGTCGATCGATTTCCGGAGCAGGTTCTTGTCGCTCTTCAGGTGCTTCTTTTTTACCGATATTCTTAAGCATCATTCTTAAACGTTGAACATCACGTTTTTCAAACGTGTTAAGATCCATTTTATAATCCATCTCCGATGAACGGAATATGATTATGAATGGAAGCTGTTTGATTTGATCTTCGGTATTAAGAATGTAAGCAGTAAGTAATGCATTGATAAGATCCGATCGATATGTTTCCGCATTTACATCAGTAAATATAGGATAACGTTGCGTATCAATAATGATACACCGATTACGAGAGAACTTAAAGTGATCAAATGTCTTTAAGAATATATCAAATATATTCTCACGTATCTTTTGTTTCGATAATGATGGTAAGAACGATGAAGTATATCGAACGAACTCAGACATTGCCACATAAAGATCATCAGTAATCGTTGTTGGATATGGATAGTTGATTGGCATAACTCCCGGAGTTAATTTTTGTTTTTGTAAGTATTGAACCTTACGCATATTCTCATTCTGATTTTTAATAAATCTGAATGGTTTGATACCGATCTTATCGATTACTTTATATGGGAATATTATCTTACGATAATCATTCTTCGGAGGTGGAATCTGTTTGATCATCTCAATGTCATATTCGAATGAATTCGATATCAAATAAATTGTGTTATCGGATTTGCCCGTTGGAAGTTTATATCGCATTCGACATGGAACAAAGTTTCGTCCCGTCGATAATTCTATTGGCATGAGTATCTCTCCTTTATATTTTATTAACATCCGTTTGCATAACATCATCGATAAATTAAATGTATATTTAATTTAATTTTTCATGGGGGATGATCAAATTGAATAAGTTTTATTGGACATGTCCATACTGTAATTCAAATCTTGATCCAGGGGAATCATGTGATTGTCGAAAAGAGGTAGTAGAAAAACCATCAGACGATAGTCAGAAAGATTCACCGACCGATGCAAATACAAGTGGTGTTTACCCAGTTGTGTCAGGAGGTGAATAAGAAAAATGGGATCTTGGGTTAGAGAAAATACATACGTATGTTTGGATGATATTACTTGTAAACGAGAAGATTTAAATCCAGTAATATATAATCCGAGGATGATCAAAGACATTGCAGAACGTAAGAATATATTACATAAATATATTCTCGAAAGATGTGGTGTTGAATTATCCGATTCGGATTTAGAAATCTTATCGCATTACGAAGTAAATGATACATTCAATTCATCTTGCAGTAGCAAGTATGGATCAGATGATATGTTATCAGAGTTCATCCAGAAGTTACGTGCAATAGTTCGATCAAAATAATATGAATGAATCGGGGCCCATCGTGGCCCCGATTTGTTTTCAAATTTTTTATCGCGATTAGTTGGGAGAAATCAATTGCCTTGAGTTAGCATACAAAAAATGTATGGAGTATATTATATAATAATATAATGATTCCTGTAGCATAGACAATTGTAATTCCGATTATACATATCATCGATATGTATATTATTATAGTGCAATAAGAAATAAATCTTATAGCCCGCGACTCACGGCATGAGTCAAATTAATCTTTCGAAAGAGGTAATTAGAATATGAAGAATTTAGTTAACAAAATCAATGGCACTACAACATTTGCTGTAGCTCACGAAGTGGCTTCAGAATTACATTTTTCATTTACAAATCTTGCGATCTTATATGGGGTATTCACCCTTGGAGTTTTCGCAATCATTCCAGGGATGGAAAGATTTACCGACCCGGCGCAGATTGCGCTGGGACACCTTGCCTTTTCTATAGGCAAGAAGGAGGACTAATATGAGAGAGCTAATCAAATTAATTATGCACCCGACTCTGATGGGTTGGATGCTGTTACCTCTGTTATTATTCTGGCGAATAATGTCGGGTTTGACTGCATTACTTCCAGACACAAATCCCACATTTATATTATGGGATTTCGTAGACTCCACAGCAGAAACGATAGCAGATGTAATTAATGATTCAATTAAAAATGACACATCCCCTTGGGATGTAATTTGAAAGCGAGGTTTTACAGATGAAGATTCCCAGATACGTGCTGAGTATGAATAAGCCGTGATGTAAGTATCAGGTCCCGAGAAGCTAAAAGCTTTGAGAGGTCAATGGGCCAGCCGTAAAAGACTTACAGCACAAACATATTCAGCACGTAAAGCAATTAAATACCACAGCTCCGCGCTTCCGACAGCGGACAAGAGTGGTTCTAATATTGAAAGGAAAGGAATGGTTCCATGAACCAAATGCAAGTCCCCAGTGACACGCCGAGTATATGTAAATCGGTGTACTATTATCTTGCTTCGATTGAGGCGGTGAAAGATAATAGTACGACAACGTACTCGGCGTGTAATAAATGAAAAAGAATGCATATGTATGATTGCGCATAATTACATGTGCATTCTTTTTCTTTTGTAAGCTTTTTGTTAGCATACAAAAGTTACATCGGTAGCATAGAAAAGAATAATATGCTATTATTTTATATTTATATATGTATATTATTAAAGTGATATAAGAAGGAGATAACAATCTCCTACTTATATTATATACTATCTTTTGATAGTATATTGCAGTTCCGTCCCAGAGACAAGCTGGGAACACCTGAAGACCTACGGGTGTGAGAGAAGGTCAACAAAAACAAATCACATTAATCTATGCTCCCTATAATGCATACTAGGGAGACAATTCAAAAGGAGTCTTAATTATGTTCGATTTCAATGCTTTACTTACAAATGTAAATTCATACGCATCAGCAAAGACAGCTACTACTGCAGAAGTAGATGCTAAATACAACGAACTGATCGGAATCCAGGATCAGCGCAACAAGCAGTATGATAAGATGCTTAATGCACTCCAGCAGGGTGCCAATGCACTTTCAGAAACTGATGCAAAGGATCTTCTCGCAGAAAATGGTTTTGTCAAGGTTGAACTTAACAAGACATACAAGAGCAGACTTAAGAGCCAGGTTAAAGAGGCTATGGATGCCGAAAAGAATGCTCAGTTCAAGGAGTCTCTTAGCGAGATGAAGGAACTTTATAAAGAGTTCGCTTCAATCGAACAGCAGAACCAGCCAAAGAGCTCAATAGATAAGTATATTGAGCTCAAGATCGCTAACGAATTCCCATCACAGCAGCCACAGCCAACATATGCTCCAGCATACCAGCCACAGCCAGCAATCAATCCAATCCTTGCGGAAAAGTCAAGACTCAACAAGGAGAAGGAGACAAGAGTAGCAGAACTTCGTGCAAATAAGAAAAGAGGATATATCAGCGCTTTAGAAATGGCGCAGGGCATCGCTGAACTTAACAGCGAATACAACGCTAAGATCAATAATCTCTGATACTCATACTTAGCACACCACACAACATAGCGCAATAAAAGAATAAAGAAAGGGGTGGGGAATGGCCAACCCCATCCCTTTCTTTTTGTATCTTAGGAGGAAAAAATATGTTAGACTTAGGATCGGTATTATATAATTTAAAATATGCAAAAGAGGGAGTAAAGATGGTCTCTACAGAGGAATATGTAAAACGAATAGCATATAGTAGAGATACAAAAACAAGCAGTGGTCTGGAATACCAGGCTGCGCAGATCAACAAAGCCAATGATTATAATGAAACAGCTCAAGCACTGTTAGCTTTATATCATTGACATTATAATTATATTACTTTAATTAATTAATTAATTCATTTCGAACCCCCACATCAGGGGGTTCTTTTTTTGTACTCTCAATCCACCATGGGTAGCATACATAAATATTCCCGTTCTATGTATGTATATAATTAATATGTAGATACAATAATAATATTGTATCCCCACATTGATTCAGTGGGCATTTTGAATCAATCTTTTAAATAATGAAACGAGGTAATTTATTATGGAAAGAAACACAAACAATTGCACAAGACCAACAACAGACAACACAGCAGCAATCATTGAGCAGCTTATGCAGCTTGGCATCCCTACAGCATATTTCGATAAGATCATTCCAATGATGGATAGCAGAGCATCAAAGGAAACAAACAAGTCGATTGCGAATCTGATTGCAAAGGTTTCAGAAGAGAGTAATATACAGGCAATTGAATCAACTCTTCTGAAGAATGCCGACCTTGATAGGGTGTCAATAGCAATCGAGAGACTGCAGAAAGACATCGCAGCTAAGAAGCTCGAACAGAAGTTCGAAGAAGAGAACAGAAATCTTTTCAGAACAACAGGTTCAGGATTAATATGGAGACCAGTATATTTATATTGCACAGGTATGCTCCAGGGTGGAGCATTAGCATGGCGTAAAGACATCCTTAAAGCAATATGCGATTCTCTGACATCTGATGAACCAGCAAAGGCCAATGCAGCAAGATTATCAATGAGACTCACAGAAGCACGCATCAGATGCAGCAGTGATATCAATGAAGCAGGCAAGCTCATACTCCCTCTTCTTACTGATGTTACTACTATAGCAAAGGACATACTCAACATCAATAAGGAAACATCAGTCAACGGATATGATCAGCTTAAGAAGACAGTAGATACCATTGATGCATGGGTATGCATCAACTTCTAATCTAATAATAACCTTCGGGTGTATAGGTTAACCCGGCTTCGTGCTACACACGGTAAAAAAGTAATATAATATAATAAGCCAATAATAAGAAACCTCCCCTATAGTATATCCGAGAAACCAGGGAGGTTTCTTTTTATAATTATAAAAGGAGGATAT
>Ga0310786_10013443_pt1 | contig 10100 bp, 7 predicted proteins | sample AusTroGonzalo_MG_FD_203881 | JGI IMG/M metagenome (GOLD analysis project Ga0310786, IMG submission 203881) | Bovine rumen microbial communities from tropical cattle in Woodstock, Queensland, Australia - Gonzalo_03 (v2) (version 2) | ecosystem: Host-associated > Mammals > Digestive system >... | reverse complement strand
ACTTTTTTGCATTTTTATTTGGTCAGTTCATAAAAAAGCACTACCTTTGCAGCCGATTTTGAAAGAATACAGTGTATGACGGTTTCCGCGAAGGCGGAATTAAAAGGGAATCAGGTGCAAATCCTGAACAATCCCGTTGCTGTAAACTCTTGTGACACTGCGAATTAACAAGCGCGCGTCAACGGCCCGACACCATGTCACTGCCAGAGAACGGTGGGAAGACGTTGGGACGAGGAGTAAGTCAGAAGACCTGCCGCATACAAATGCTCGGACAAAAATCCTCGAGGAAGGATGACTGAGATTGTATCAATAGGGGGCAAAACCCTCTGCCACATGTGTGTGGTTACGTGCAGTTATCTTTTCTCAAACCAAACAGAGAGAAGATATTTTTTATGTTCGTACGTATTAAAAATAAAAAACAATGAAAAAATTTGATGTAAAATTGCATGTCTTGGCCCCCCTGACAGCCCTTGTGGTGCTGTTTCTGTGGTTTGTGCCGACCTCGTTTTTCGGCATTGACGGCCTGACCGTGGTTCAACAACGCACCATTGCCATCTTCTGCTATGCTGCGTTGATGTGGATGTTCGAAATCATTCCCGCTTGGGCCACCTCCGTCAGCACGATTGTGCTCCTGCTTCTGACCGTCTCCAACAAAGGTTTCGCCCACGAAGAGATGGGCAGTCTGGTGAACTACAAAGAACTGATGGCGGCGTTTGCCGACCCGATCATCATGCTCTTCCTGGGCGGATTCGTTCTGGCTATTGCAGCCGGCAAAGTAGGACTGGATGTCTATCTGGCACGTATCCTGCTCAAGCCGTTCGGCACCAAACCGCGTAATGTCCTGTTGGGTTTCCTGATTTTGATCAGCGTCATGTCCATGTTTATGTCCAACACCGCCACAGCGGCTATGATGCTGGCGTTTCTGGCACCTGTACTGAAGACCCTTCCTGAGAACGGTGGCGGACGTATCAGCCTGTCGATGTCCATTCCTATTGCCGCCAATATCGGCGGTTTGGGAACGCCTATCGGCACACCTCCTAATGCCATCGCTATCGGACAGTTGGCTGCCGACGGTATTGAAATCGGGTTTGGCAGTTGGATGCTGCGCATGGTGCCTGTGGTGGCGCTGATGATTATTTTCTCATGGTGGCTGCTGATGTTCCTGTTCCCTTTCAAAGCCAAAAGCATTGACATCGTTATTGACGGTGAGACAAAGAAAGACTGGAAGTTCTGGACTGTTACCATTACGTTCATCGGCACCATTCTACTATGGATGACCGGCGAACTGACCCATCTGAACTCGAATGTGGTGGCACTCATTCCTTTTGCCATCTTCTCCCTTGTGGGAATCTTTAAGCGTGAAGACTTTGCCGCCATCGACTGGCATGTACTATGGATGGTGGCCGGTGGCTTTGCCTTGGGCACAACACTGAACAAGACAGGACTTGCCGCCGCACTGGTAGAGGCCATTCCGTTTGCCTCCTGGTCGGCAGTGGCAGTATTGATTATTGCAGGCCTGCTGGGATGGCTGTTGTCGAACTTCATAGCCAACTCTTCCGCAGCTAACCTGCTTGTCCCCATTCTGGCCGTTGTAGGCACTGCGATGAGTGAGAATCTTGCAGCGTTCGGTGGTGTGACCACATTGCTGGTATGCGTGGCCGCTTCCACTTCGTTCGCCATGCTGTTCCCCATCTCCACCCCTCCGAATGCCATTGCCAGTTCGACAGGATTGATAAAAACACACGATATGACCAAAGTGGGACTGATAGTCGGTTTGCTCGGTATTGCTATCTCGTATGCCGTGCTGCTGCTCTTCCCATTCTAAAAAAAGAAACATAACACACCGAATTCTTCTGCCAATTGATTTTATGTGTTATGCAAGGGAGCAGAAATGAGTGGTTCTGCTCCCTGTTTTTAGAAACATAGATACAAAACAAGATATGAGAAAGATTGTTTTTTTATGGATGCTGGCAGCGGTCACCGCCTGCAGCAGTGCCTTTGCCGCACAAGACAAAACCGACAAAGCACAAAAGCGCGAAGCCGTGAAGCAGCATTTGAAAGCACATTACAAACCTTACGGATTTATCCGCAATTACTTCACGTTCGACACCCGTGAAAGCGTTTCCGGCACGGGCGATTTGTTTTACTATCTGCCCAAAGACAACGCATGGAACCAGACGGTCGAAGGGACTTCCGTCTCGGGTGTCAAGCGTGAAGACCTCAATGCCCGTTCCTCGTTCCGTTTCCTGGCACTGACTACCCGCGTAGGATTGGATATCAAAGGTTATCAGGTGGGCAGGACACTGTTTGAAGGAAAAGTGGAGGCTGACTTCTATGCCGGTCTGTCGGGTTCGACAGGTGTGGCCCAATTGCGTTTGCGCCAAGCGTTTATGACCTTGGCATGGGACAGCCTTCCTATGGCGGGCGGCAAGCAACAAGCCCGTGTAAGCCTTTTGATGGGTCAGGCATGGCATCCTATGGCCGCCGACCTGTGCGATGCCCTGTCGCTGAATGCAGGGGCTCCTTTCGGCCCCTTCTCGCGCACACCGCAAGTGAAGATGGATGCACGGCTGGGCAATCTCTTCACCCTGACCGGTGCCGCTATCTGGCAAATGCAATACACATCGGCAGGACCGGACGGACCATCGGCCAATTACATCAAATACGGTTGCACGCCTGAGGCATATATCGGCCTCTCGTTTCACCACGAAAGCGGTGTTTTGCTGCGTGCAGGCGCAGACGTGTTGAGTATCAGTCCGCGGCGTAGCGGCGAACCGTTGGATGCCGAAGGAAAGCCTATTCTCGGCACAGACGAAAAACCCATTAAGGTGAATGTGAGCGACCGTCTGACAACGGTGTCTCCATTCTTTTATTTGCAGTATAAACACAAAGGGTTCTCGCTGAAAGCCAAAAGTGTATTCGCCGAAGCCGGTGAACACATGAACCTGAATGGCGGTTATGGCGTGAAAGCTGCCAATGCCGACGGGTCGTGGGAATATACACCAACACGCAACTCATCATCATGGATAAGTATGGTCTATGGCGGTGAGGTGAAAGGTATTCATAAGTTGCAAGGTATTCTCTTTGGCGGCTATGTGTACAATTTCGGCACGAAAGAGGCTCTTTGCGGCGAAAATGGCAAAGCAAAAGGATATTGGTTCAGCAAGAACAGTTTTACCAACATACGGCAAATGTGGCGCTTGTCTCCGGCATTGTTGTGGAGTATCGGAAAGTTCCAGCTTGGTTTGGAATATGAAATAACCTCGGTGCAATACGGTGACAGCCAAAATATCAGCCTGAAAAACGGACTGGCAGAGAATGATCTTCATTGGGTCACCAACCATCGTCTGCAACTGATGACGAAATATAATTTCTGATTTTCGCCAGCGGTATTCACCGTACGGATTAGAAACAAAAAAGAGCGGACCGAAGTTCGCTCTTTTCCGTGGGTATGTTACTGCCTTTCAGCGGGATAGTATCTTATTGGAAATTGGAACGATTGTCAACCACATTGGCTTTTTCCTCAATGGAGTTGATAATCTGATAGGGCAGATAAGCGTAACGGGAAGCCAGTTGCGCTTTCTCGGTCTCTTCGTTGAACGTGTTCTCCGATACGTTTTTCTGTCCGGGAACGAGAACAAAGACACCTGTATTGCCGTCCACAGGCTGACTGAGCTGGCCTGCTTCGGTGGCAAAGGCCGTACCTATAACAGCAGGTTCCACGCCCGCATTGCCAAAGGCATAGCCGGAAAGGGTGACACCCTCTGCAGTCTGAACGGTGGTGTTCAACTTCTGTGCAGCCTCATCCAAGGAAGCAATGCCTTTGAGTTCCTTGCGGATGAGTTCGGCTTTCTTGCGGTTGAGTGCACGTCCCTGCAACTCGCCTTCTACTTCTGCCAACGAACGATATTCGCCTTCGCTGACATTACTGAGGAGCGCTACAACAAACTGGTCGCCGCACTCGAAGACATCGGATATCTGTCCTTCCTTTGCCTCATACGCCCAACGGACGATAGGACGGCTGGCCTTGAGCTGTGCCACTTTGTCAGCGTTCTTATCCAGATTGTATGCGGGATAAAGCGTCATGTTGCTCTCTGCTACAGCACCCCGGAAGAGGTCTTCGGTGTTGTTGTTTACAACAAACTGCTTTGCCTGATTATAAAGCACAGAATAGGTCTTGCTGGACGGTGTTACTTTGCGTTCGAGGACAGCCAATTTCACTTTCGGCGTGGCTTTGGCGATATCCATCACTTCGAAAGTCTGCTCTCCGAGACCTGCAGCCACCGTGAAACGTGTGCCTTTGCGACCTGCAAAAGCGGGTTCGGAAATCTGCTTCTGGAGCATATCCTCGGTGAACCAACCGAGTTCGCGGTCTTCCTGTCCTTCTTCAACAGCGATGAGCTTGAGTTGTACAGAGTCGGGCAAGGAATAGCCGCAGTCCACAAGGCGTGCCATACGATAGGTGTCGTCCTCAAAGGTGATGTCGGTAACGGCATTCTTGTGTGCGCCCTTTCCGAAAGCGAACTCCTTATACTGTTCGGGCACCGTCTCTTCGGAATAGTTGCGTCCGTCGTAGGTGAAGTCGGAATTGGTGTTCACCACAAGCGCGATGTCATCGGTGGTGGCAAATTCGTCCTTCAGGCTATTCATCAGTTCCTCCGTAGCCTTGAAATCGTCCTCGGAAGGTACGATAGCAAAGGTGACATACTCAATCGAACGAGAGGGTTTCTGCTTGAAGAGGGGTTTGAGTTCGTTGTAGATAGCCTTGATGTCGCGTTTGTTCACTTTTACGAGCGAATCAGCAACAGCCGAATAGGGCTGCATCACATACTGTGCATCCAAACGTGTCTCACGTGCATCAAACGCATATTTGGCATCCAGTTTGTTGGCTACCAACAGGCTACGAAGCAGGTTCGTGTATTTGTCTTGCAATTGGGTGAGACGCACTGCATTCTCCCAATAGAGCCAATAGGTCTGTGCCTGCTGCAAAGAAGCAGCTTGCTGCGGGTCGATATCCTCCGAAGCACCGAAGACTTGGCTATGGAAGCGGATAAGTGCCTCACGGCTGAAGTTACCGTTCTCGTCGGCAAAAGCACGGCGCTGACGGATAAGCTGGTGAGGATTCTGACCGATGCAGAGGTCACTGAGTTCGGCAGGAGTAACGTCCATACCTATTTCTTTCGCCTGTGCGCGCAAGGAATAGTCACCCAACATCATGTTCCATACCTGGTTGCGGATTTGTGCGGTGAGGTCCTCGTCAAAATCGGAGCGTCCGCTCTCAATCTTATACACTTCGGTGAGTTGGTCTTTCGCCGCCTCATAGTCGGTGTAATGAACCTTATGTCCGGCTACCTCGCCGACATACTCCCGACTGCGGTTGAAGAACGAACTACCTGAGTTAAGGAAGTCACCCAGGATAAATGCCAACATAGCGAGACCTACCACAACCAATAGGGTAACGCCATGATTACGAATACGTTGTAAAGTTGCCATAGTATTATTTATTTTATGTTTCTTTCTGTTTTTTCGGTACTTTCAGGCATATAGAAGCCCAAAAACCGCGCAAAGGTACTGCTTTTTTTTGACATGTGCAAATAAAAATGCATTTTTCGTGCAGATTTCCGATTTGAGAGGGGATAAAGGAGATGGCTTCCCCTCATAATGATGGTCTTGGTCGTTTACGTGTCGTTTTCGTCTCGTTTACGTGTCGTTTACGTGTTTAGCTCGGAAATTGTGCGGAAAAACAATGACCTCCCAAAGAGGGAAGCCATTGCACTTATCATTCGTTCAAAGAGACAAGGTTTATTCAGCGCCTTGGCCGCCGCCTTCTTCAACAACGCCGCCTTCATCGTTTCCACCTTCGCCGCCATCTTCAACGACACCGCCTTCGCCGCCATCTTCAACAACGCCACCGTTGCCGCTTTCGCCGCCTTCGCCACCGTTGCCTTCACCATTGCCTTCTTCAACAACACCGCCGTTGCCGCTTTCGCCGCCTTCGCCGCCGTTGCCTTCTCCATTGCCTTCTTCAACAACGCCGCCATTGCCGCTTTCGCCGCCTTCACCGCCGTTGCCTTCACCTTCGCCGTTACCTTCTCCTTCTCCATTGCCTTCGCCTTCACCCTGCTCTTCGGGTACGCGAACCACTACGTTCTTCATTTCCCAGGATGCAGATTCGGTAGCGTTGCAGACATACTTCCAAGCGATGCGGCAGTTAGGCTTGCAGTTCTCCTGCGGAACAAGCATCTCGCCGGAATTCACATATCCCCATGCCGTTGTTCCGTGCTTAGGAATAGCTATTTGTGTCCAATTGGCGGTGGTGACATCACCATCAAAGTCGTTGGACACCCAAACGGTGTAGTTATCGGTGCTAATACCCATAGAGCCTTTCGGTCCACGAGCGTGGTCAAAGGTGAGACATGCGCCATTGGAAGCATCGAATGCAGGCGAAATGAACCAGTCTTCGTTCTCATAGGTCTTGCTATCCTTGTCGCTGTATCCCGACATCTTGGCACCATACACCGTAGTTACATTGTTCTTCACCTGGAAACTAAATACCCATGTGCTGTCACCCTTGACATTCACAACGGTGAATCTGTTGAAACTTTCCCTTGTGAGGAGGTCTTCCTGGAGTAACGCATCTTCGTAAACAACAGGAGGTTTCGGCAGTACCAGGTCACCTATCTTGGCTTTGGTTACACTCTTCACGCCAGTCGTTCCGAAATAGGCTTCCAACGAGCCGTAGAGAACAACCTCCTTGCCGAGATTAGACGGATTAGCCGCCAAGTTCAAACCGTCACGCACCTCACCGGCAGGCAGCTGAACGGGAACCATATTGGCCACATTGGTCTCTTCCGCCGTTGCAGCAATCAAGATATTGGTATTGCTGGTGAAATTAGCCAGTTCGACATTGCCTTCCAACTTCTGTGCATTGGCTTTCACATCACCAACGAGGAAACCTTTGACATAGAAATTACCGGTTTTGGCGTTCTTGAGCGCAATGACATCGGCAACGGTGTAAGGTTTCTCTTCCGAGCCATCTCCTTCGGTGTCAACATTTACTTCGGTGCTCTTGCCGTTCACTTCAGCGAAAGAAGTCTCTTTCAAGCCGGCCATTGAATTGTATTTCTGAAGAAGACCTTTTACCTTAATCTCCTTGCCCAGGTTATCGGGATTGTCCTTCAAATTACAAATGGAGCGCGCCATACCCTGGGGCAACTGTACGCAAAGGCACTTTGCCTCATCAGTGCAAGCAGCATCATCAGCAATGACAATGTTGGAAACGATAACCGTGGTGTCAGCCGTAGCCGCAGCTGAGAAGACAACTTTCTTGTCATTCTTGTGACTGCTGTACCAACCTACCACATAACCTTGTACCATTCGGGCATCAGCAATATCCTGATTGGCAATAGCCTGCGCCACGGTGAGGACATCACCAAGAGGTTGTTCGTCACCATTTCCGCCGCCATTTCCCGGTCCCTTCGGGGTGGGCGTTTCGTTTTCACACGCTACCATAGCAAAAGCAGCCACGAGCAGCAAGAAAGAAAAAATCTTTTTCAGTTTCATGATTGTTGAGTTTTTTGAGTTTATGGGTTTTATTCCCCGATTATTGTTTGTATGATTGTAAAAGTTTCTTTGTTAAGCCAAATTCGGTGCAAAGATAGTGTATTTTTTGCATACGTGCAAATAATATGAAAGAAAAAGTGATTTTTTCTCCAAAAAAGTTTGTAGTATCAAAAATAAGTTGTACCTTTGCACGATTTTTCTAAATAGGAGGACAAAACTATAGCAAATTTACCCAATGGTCCCCAACGTCGGGGCCGCGTTGAGAAAGAGATGCCGAACCGTATCAATGACAAGATACACGGCGTGAAAGAAGTTCGCCTTGTAGGCGACAATGTAGAGCAAGGAATCTATCCGTTCGAGGTGGCAATGCGCATGGCCGATGACCAGAATCTGGATTTGGTGGAGATATCCGCAAGTGCCGTTCCGCCCGTATGCAGGATTTTAGACTACCAGAAGTTCCTCTATCAGAAAAAGCGCAAAGAAAAGGAACAGAAACAGAACTCCAAGAAGATAGAAATCAAGGAGATACGTTTCGGGCCACAGACGGATGACCATGACTACAACTTCAAGTTGAAACACGCAGAGGGTTTTCTGAAAGATGGCAACAAAGTGAAAGCCTACGTGTTCTTCCGCGGCCGAAGCATTCTGTTCAAGGAACAAGGTGAATTGCTGTTGGCACGCTTCTGCAACGACCTGTCGGAAGTAGGCAAGCCCGAAGCAATGCCCAAACTGGAAGGGAAACGCATGATAGTGATGCTGACCCCCAAGAAATAAGGAAAGAAATGGTCGAGCGGTCCTAAGGCTACCGGCGACCTAAAACAAAAATACTAACTAAAAACAACAAACAAAATGCCAAAGGTAAAAACTAATTCCGGTGCTAAAAAAAGATTCACTCTTACCGGAACCGGTAAGGTAAAGCGTAAACACGCTTACCACAGTCACATTTTGACCAAGAAGACCAAGAAGCAGAAACGCAACTTGACCCATGTCGCTATGGTCGATCATTCTAACATGCGTAGCTTGCGCGAAATGCTGCTGCTTCGCTAAGTATTAACCACCAAAAATTTACAGAACTATGCCAAGATCAGTAAATCACGTAGCTTCTCGCGCCCGCCGCAAGAAGATTCTGAGCCTCACGAGAGGAAACTTTGGTGGCCGTGCTAATGTTTGGACAGTCGCCAAAAACACATGGGAGAAAGGTCTCCAGTACGCTTATCGCGATCGTAAGAACAAAAAGCGCACATTCCGTGCACTTTGGATTCAGCGTATCAACGCTGCCGCCCGTCTGGAAGGACTGAGCTACAGCCAATTGATGGGTGCACTGAAGAAAGCAGGTATCGAAATCAACCGCAAGGTCCTCGCAGACCTTGCAATGAACCAGCCTGCCGCCTTCAAGGCCATTGTGGAAAAAGCAAAGAAGTAAGAACATCTCACTTCGAGAAACGAAAAAGTTCCTACCCTATTACGGGCAGGAACTTTTTCTATGTCAGGTGGCATCAGTTGTCAAAGTGGAGGGCACCGTCCTTGAGCGATACTACTACCGGCCTCTTGGCATCCACATGCCCCGCAATAATCTCACGACTCAACTCGTTGAGAACCAGCCGTTGCATTGCGCGCTTGACAGGACGTGCACCGTACTGCGGGTCATAGCCTTCGTGTGCGATATACCGGATGGCATCGTCCGTGACACGAAGTTCAATACCATTGTCCAACAACATCTTGTGGACACGCCCAATCTGCAAGCGAACTACCTCCGTGATATTCTCTTCCGTCAGGTCAGAGAAATGGATGATGTCGTCAATACGATTCAAGAACTCAGGGCGCACCGAGGCACGAAGCTGTTCTTCCGAAAGGTTGGAGGTAAGAATAATCAAGGTGTTCTTGAAATTGACCGTACGCCCTTTGTTATCGGTAAGGCGGCCATCATCCAATAACTGCAACAAGACATTGAAGACATCCGGATGCGCCTTTTCCATCTCGTCAAAGAGAACTACGCTATAGGGTTTACGGCGAATGGCTTCGGTGAGCTGCCCACCTTCATCATACCCCACATATCCCGGAGGCGCCCCGATAAGACGTGTGGCGGAGAACTTCTCCTGATACTCGGACATATCTATACGCGTCAGCATATTCTCATCATCGAAAAGATAGTCCGCCAACGCCTTCGCAAGTTCCGTCTTACCGACACCCGTGGTGCCCAGGAAGATGAAACTGCCAATCGGACGTTTGGGATCCTGCAAACCTGCACGCGAACGACGGATGGCATCGGATACCGCCTTGATAGCCTCATCCTGCCCGATGACCCGTTTGTGCAATTCCTCTTCAAGATGCAGGAGTTTATCACGCTCGGACTGCAACATTTTATTCACCGGTATGCCCGTCCAACGAGCCACAATCTCGGCAATATCATCGCTATCCACCTCTTCCTTTATAAGCGTACTGCCCCCGACATTATTCAGGGATTCTTGTGCGGCATGGATATTTGCCTCCGCAGCCGGAATGGCGGAATAACGAATCTCCGCTACCTTGCCATAGTT
>Ga0310786_10013442_pt1 | contig 10100 bp, 6 predicted proteins | sample AusTroGonzalo_MG_FD_203881 | JGI IMG/M metagenome (GOLD analysis project Ga0310786, IMG submission 203881) | Bovine rumen microbial communities from tropical cattle in Woodstock, Queensland, Australia - Gonzalo_03 (v2) (version 2) | ecosystem: Host-associated > Mammals > Digestive system >... | reverse complement strand
CAGCTCGTAGGCCGCCACGGCGATGCGGCGCGTCAGGCGCCGATCAACGTTGCGTTCGCGCAGGATGGCCTTGATGTCGTTCGCCGCCTTGCCGGCGTTTTCGAGGTCGTTGTGCACCACCGACCATTCGCGCAGCAGATAGGGCGAATCGGCGCCGGCCGAGCCTTCCTTCTTCGCCGTGTTCTTTTCGAGGCGATTCAGCTCCACCGCCAGCTCGTACAGAAGCGTGCGCGTGATGTCGCGCTGGCTCACGATGCCCACGAGCTGGTGTTCCTTGTTCAGCACGGGGAAGCGCCCATAGTTGTAGTTCTCGAAGTACTTGAGCGCAAATGCCAGCGGCATGTCCGCCTCCAGCACGATGAGGTGCGTGGACATGTGCTTTACGATCACGTCGTCGATCCACCCGCCCGTCAATGCGCGGATGATGTCATCTACCGACACAATGCCGTAGAGTCGGCCGCCCTCGGCGATCGGGATGCCGGAGATGTGGTTCTTGCGCATCAGCTCCTGCGCGCGCCGCAGGGTGTCGCGGCGCGAGAGCATGATGATTTCCGTGCGCATCACCTCGCGAATCTTGATGCGCTGCAAAAGCTCCATGATCACGAGCGGCGAATCCACGTCCGTCGCCACGGACGGAATTGGCGGGTGGCGGGCGATGATCTCGTCGTCGCTCGCGTGCGGCGGCGGCAATATGACCGGCTTGTGCTCTGCCATGGCCGCCTCAGCCGTTCTGCTCGGCGGCCAGGGCCGCATGGAGTCGCACGCAACTTTCGTACTTCGACAGCGGCGAGGATACAAGCGGCACCTTCAGCTGGCGCGCCACCTCGCTCATCGTCGAGGGCAGCGGCTTGGAATCGTGCACCACCACGCCCATCGCGCCCACGATGTGGGCCGTGCGAATCGCCTGGTCGGAGGCCAGCGACGTCAACAGCAGGATATCGTCGGCATCCACCAGCAACACATCGCTCATGAGGTCGGAAGCGACCGGCAAGCCGACCTCGCGGTCGGACATCGGGTCTCCCGCCACGAGAGAACCTTCAAGAATCTTTACGGCGTCTGAAATTGTCATGCGGGTATTCTACCAAAACAACGGGGCTGGCGCAATAGGGTCGCGCGCATTCCGCGCGCGCCTATCGGTCATCTGAAGAAGATGTACGTCCCCTTCGGCGGGAGCTTGTAGCGGATGATCACAACACCGCTGCCGCCCTTCGCGCCACCGCAACCGCCACCACCAAGCCCGTCGGTACCGGGCTGGGCAATGCATTCAGAAGAACCTTCCTTGAAACATGCACCACCACCGCCAAGACCACCGGCAGCCGCTATGGTACTGCGGTAACCGGCGCCACCACCGCCATAGTAAACTTCAGATCCCGAAAACACAGAGGCCACGCCATCGCCCCCTTTACCGGGACTTGAGTTACCGGTACCGGTCGTTCCCTGTCCTTCTTCTCCTGCTCCACCGCCGCCGCCGGGACCGTACCCATGCGAAGACCAGCCGCCGGTATGACCCAGATTACCCTTTTCTGCGTAGGCGGCGCTTCCTCCTGGCGTCTTCAATTCAACTGCTTCACTCGAGACCTTATACGTACTACCGCCACCCGACGCACCACTGTTTCCGACATAACCATAATAGCCGCTGAGTCCAGACTGCGCAGTGTACGGATAATACCGGGCTCCGCCGCCGCCGCCATACGCCGAAACACCGAACGCCACGCTAGCGCCACCGTTTTCTCCAGCAAATACGCCAGACGTACCTGCCTCACCGCCGGCACCAACAACGATATCATACGAGCCTGCAGGCAGAAAGACATTCGTCAGGACGACACCGCCGCCACCGCCGCCGCCGCCACCCTGCATTTTGTTGTCTGGATTGCAATATCCACCACCACCGCCACCACCGACGAGCAGTACTTCTACCTTACCTGTACATGGCATCGTAAACGTACCATCCACCGCAAAGGTATGGATACGATAGCCTTTCGCACGCGTCATGTCACCACCCGTGGCTCCGTCAAACTCCTCTTTCCAGACCGACTTGCGGAAACGTACGACAACGACACCGCTGCCGCCTGGCTGGTTACCGCTGCCGCCGCCGCCAAGGCCATCCGTACCGGGCAACCCATAACCGCCGCCACCGCCCTTACCGCCAAAAACTTCCGCAGAATAGTCTTTATCCCCTCGGTATCCCGTACCACCACCGCCATAATAGACAGACTGCCCGGTGATCTCAAACGGAAGACCGTCTCCACCACTACCTGGACGGGAACTTACACCGTCTCCGCCTTTTGTTCCAGCTCCGCCACCGCCGCCAGATCCATACTGGTGGGCGGACGAACCACCTTCATTTCCATAATTGCAATATAACGCATAGAGCGCTTTTCCCCCATCCACAGGCGAATCAGAACCGTTCGGATAGTATGCAGCATGGCAGCATCCGCCGCCAGAAGCACCGTCTTTGCCGGGTGAACCATCGTATGGCGCAGGAGAAGATTGTCCAGAACGGCTATCGTAATCCGCCCCTGCACCGCCGCCAAACGCCGTCACGCCCAATGCCTTTGTCACACAACCATTGGAAGACACCGCTCCACCGGAACCGACTTCAATCGCGTAAGATCCTGCGCTTACAGACAATTCGGCAATATGCACAACGCCGCCGCCACCGCCACCTGCTCCACCATATCCAAGACTTGTCGCATGCCCCTTCCCACCGCCGCCACCGCCGCCAACGGCAAGAAGCTCCACCGTACCATATCCTGTCACGTTCAGGATACCGCTGTTGGTAAACACTAGAGCGGTATCGTTTTCAAAAGGAATAACCGAATCCCCGCCAGTCAACATGAAGTCTGTCGTGTCTTCAAGAACACCTGATGGTTCATAACTGATAATGACAACGCCACTGCCACCGACAGCCCCACCAGCGCCGCCGCCGCCAAGGCCATCTGTACCGGCGGTACCTGTACTTAAACCTGAAACGGATGAACCGCCACCTCCGTTTCCACCAGCAGCCGACTGGCCACTACGATACCCAGCGCCACCACCGCCATAGCAAACCATGTTGGTTCCAACAATATCGCATTCATAGCCATCACCACCCAAACCAGGACGCGATACGCCAGCAGGGTTAGCCTTTCCAGTTTGTGTCGCGCCGCCGCCACCGCCAGCACCAAAACGATGGGAAGATCCACCGCCTGCGCATCCCTGACCTTCAATAGCATTACCTCCATTTCGTGCCTCATCTGACGTACTGCTCGTAGAACCTCCGCCGGATGCGCCATCGTTGCCCACATTGCCACCATATTTAGCACCACCGCCACCGCCGTAGGCCGTCAATCCAAACACGGAAGAATCTCCGCCGTTTTTGCCAATGACACCACCTTCGCCAACCGACACGGAATAAGTCCCAGCCGAAACCACAAACGATCGACGATGGATGACACCGCCGCCGCCACCACCGCCACCGCCATAGTTGGAACTGTTCGCGCCGCCGCCACCGCCGCCGCCAACGACAAGCACATCGACCGTTCCCGCCGTTGGCAAGGTAAGCGAACCGCTGGAGCGGAACACAAGCACATGCCTGTTCGTCAGGACGATTCGTTCTGCTGGCGAATAATCAAGAATCTGAAGCCCATACGTCGCCATCGCCGTCATCAGCGCAGCGCAAGCAATCATCATGCGTCTCATTTTCCTTAACCTCTTTCTATGGGGGTGGTTTTCAAGCTTCAACATTTTACCCTTCTCTCGGCAATCTTGTCAAGTCAGCGGATTAACGCAATATGAGATGGAACCCTTCGGCAAGGCTCGCTCGGCGCACATGCAGCACGCCCGTGCCCGTGAAATGGCTGTCGTTCGGGTTGGCCGCCCCGGACGCCGTGGAGCCGTAGTCGCCGGGCGGCATGAACGTATCGCCGATCCTGAGCGACCTGACCGCAACGTTGCCGCCGAGATCGAGCTTGCCACAGTTTTCGCCGTCCGCTTCGAGCTTGAGATTCACGAGGCTCAACTGTTTTCCGGGCACGACCGGCGCGAACGCCGTGGCCGCGCCGGCGGCCGTGACCTTGAGCGTCGCCCCGGCATCGATCGTCACATTTGTGCTTCCGCCCCATCCCGCACCGTATTCGAACACCAGCGTGCCGTTCTTCACCAGCAGGTCGCCCGTCGTGTCCGACACCGCGTTCGAGAGCGTAAGCGTTTCGACGCCGTCGTACGTAAGGTTCGCCGCGCCGGAGACTTTCATCAACAGCGGATCGCTGACCGCATGCCGCACCTTTAGCGTTGCCGGCGTCGCGCTCGTCACGAGCGCATGCGCGCCGGCAGGAAGGTTCATCTTCTCGTATGTCGGGCCGTTCAGGGTATTTACCTCCTGATCATACCCGTTGAGATCGAGAATGGTTATCACGCCTTTGGTGTGGCCGTTGGCCTGTATGCCAAGGTACAGGACAGGATTGGTCTTGGTGGGATTGTAGCGGGGCAGCACATTCTCCGCTTCGCAGATGAACGTCACTCTCCCCATGAACATTATGGCCTCGCTCTCCAGGACCGCGCTTGACCGCACCACGTTGTTGACCACGCTCGCGCCGCGCATGTCGAGACCCAACTGGGCATTGCGGATCGTGCCGGCGAGGCGCATCTTGCCGTCGTCGTAAAGGTTGAACACCTGTCGCGCCGTGTCAAGTTGAAGTCCACCCAGGAACTGCACTTCGCCACCCGTGATATGTATCCAGGAGCGATGGCTGCTGCTCGAAGATCGCGAACTCAGCGTGAGCAGCCCGGTCTGCCGGAACACCCCGTTGCTCCAGAACACCTCGGCGCCGGGGTTTGGAGAAATATTGTGCGCGATGTCAAGGATCGAGACAGGCGCACCGTTCGAGGTGACGGACGAAAAGTCAGGATACGAATCGTACATCACAAGCCCCTGCGACGGCAGCGCCGTATTGCTCGCGACAACGACGCGTTCCACGTTCTTGACGTCAACCGACATCGCGCTCGCCGAGGAATCCCCCGCGAACGTCACCTGATTCCCGCCCGGTGCCGTCTCGCCGCCGGAGACCGAAAGCACAGCGCCGTTCATGATGGACGAAATGCCGCCGGCAAACGTAAGCGACGAATTGCCGCCCACGATCCAGGGCACCTGCCCGACAAGGTTCAGCCGCGGCGTGATGGTGACGGCGTGCGCCGCCGTGCCGTCCGTATTCGCCACCGTTACACCGCCAAGCCCAACCGATGCCGTGTACCCGGCGCCACCAAGGGCGAAGTCCGTCCCGCGCGTGAAATCAAGCCCGTACGCCACGATGTCGCTTGCTACTTCGGCGGCGGCAGCACCTGCGTTGAAGTGCAGGTACGCCGATCCGTTAGCGAGATTGGGCTCGGCGTTCTCCTGCCAGTTCGCCGCCTGCGTGAGCGAGGTGTCGTCCGTGCTCGCCCAGTGGTAGTGAGCCTCCGTGACAGGCGAACTGCTGAGTGCCGTCAGCGTCCCCTCGCCGCCTATAAACGCCGCAACGCCTTCTTCGCCAGCCGTATAGCTGCCCGCATCCGCCTGTACGAACGCGTCGCCCACCTTGTAGAACACGCGGTTCACCGAAAGCGTAACATCGTTCGAGAGGATCAGCTTGCCTGTGCCGGAAAGGTACACGTCGCACGTTGTCGGAAACGAGCCTGTGGCGAGTGCGATTGAGCCGTTGTTCGTGACGACGAGCGCCGAAAGCGCCGTGAAGTTCATGTTGTCGCCGAGATGCAGCGTGCCATTCAGCGCCGTGATCGAGCCGTCCGTATCGTTGACAACCGATCCGTAGGTGTTGATTCCGCAATATGTCCCGGCCTCGCCGTCCGAATCAAATGCAAACGAGAGATGTCCGCTAAGGCGTCCCCAGCCCGTATTGCTGTCGGCGGCATTGGAGAAGTTGTGCGTAATCGTCATCGTCGCCGGCGCAGAAGACGTATAGACCTTCGAGTCGGTTCTGGACACATTGTCGCCCGTGCCGAGTGTTGACTTCACCGTGTGGAAATGCTGGTCGTAGCCGTCAAGATTGACCGTCTGTTGTGGCGAGGAGGTAGTGCCGACGGCCAAGGCCCGCGTCGTCAGGCAATCCTCGGCGGCGAAACGAAGCGTGCCCTTCGCGGCCTGAAGGGTTCCAATAATGAGGTCTGAGACGTCCTTTTCGAGAATGGCGTCGCATCCGGAGTTCAGGAAGAATGCATTGCTGCCGGCAAGTCCCGATCCGGAGAACGTCCTCGCCAACGTAATGGGGGCATAGATGTACAGATAACTGGAACTGGGCTTGTTGAGCGTTCCCGTAAGCACAATCCGCCCCATCTGCCCCGCATTCGAATTTCCGAACTCTATTCTGGGCGACGAGGTGCCGGGCTGGACAAACGTCAGCGTGCCCGCATTCGTGACCGTATGCCCAGTGGCGACGCCGTAGCGAAATACGGAGGTGCCCGATGTCCTGATGGACTTGGTGTCAAGCGTTATGTTGTTCGAAAATTCGCCTGTGACGTTGTAGAAGAACGTGCGAACCGCGCTGGAGTCCGTGAAGACCTGAACCGACGCGGAACCCAGCGCGTTGATGTGGCCGACCTTGACCGTGGTGCAGTTCGTGACGAGCAGCGTACCGGAGAACGACGCGTTGTCGCCCGCGAGCGTTGCTGTGCCGCTGCAGCCGTCAAGGAGCAGCGTTCCGCCGCCGGAGACTGGCGCGGACAGCGTGAAGGCCGAAGTTATTCCGCTAAACTGCAGCGTGTCGCCCGCCGCGATTGCTATGGATGCCGCGCTGGTGTAGTCGGCAATGTTGGCGTCCGTCACGACAGTAGTGGCGGCGGTGGCCAGGCCCGAGAACGCGAGAACCGCGAAAGAGGCAACGAAACTTCTCTTTTTCATTGGCTTTGTCCCTGTTGGCATTGCTAGAAAGAATAAATAAGTGAATTATACCCAACCCTTACCGTTTTGTCAATAGCGCAAAGGGCGCATTTCTCGGCCCACGCACATTGAGGATTGGAAACAACTGGAACAACTAATAAAAACAACTTTTTCTTTTTTCGGCGGGCAACAGCCTGCCGATCTTGAAGCCGGGCGCGGTTGCGCCCGGATATCCTAGGTTGTTTCAGACAAGTTGTTTCCATCATCAGGAGGTGCGGCGGTGAAATACGGCGATGGGGCCGGGACGGAGCAGGGTAACGGTGCCTAACGCGTCGATTTTCACAACTGTGGACGCGGCACCGCCGAGCGAGACGCCATCGTCCACGACAAGGTTCGCCGAAAATCCGACATCCGCCAGTGCCGACGCGGCATCCGTGGCGGGTTGCCGTCCGCTCAAGTTGGCGCTTGTGACCCGCAGCACGCCGCCACACGCCGCCAACAGACGTCGCGTCCAGGCATGATCGGGCACGCGCAGCCCCTCGAACGTCGCACCGTCCGCATACGGCAGCACGAGCGTCAGCGCGCCTGGCCAATGGCGCGCGGCCAGTTCCGCCGCGCCGGGCGGCAGACTGCCGCCGAGGAAATGCGCGGCGGCGGCCGCATCCGCCGCCAGCAGGGCAATGGGCTTGCGCGCTTCCCTTCCCTTGATCGAATAGAGCCGCTCGACGGCGTCCGGAAAGCCTGGATGCGCCGCAAGCCCATAGACGGTATCCGTGGGAATCACCGCAACGCCGCCCGAATTGAGCACGGCGGCGGCCTCGGCCAATCCGGCGTCGTCGCAGGCGACCACGCTCATTGTGCAGCCTCCGCCATCTGCCGGGCCAGGCGCACGATGCGCCGTGCCACCGCGTCCTTCGACATCAGCGGCAGCGGTTCGACGCGTCCATCCGGAAACACGAACGCGACACGGTTGGTCGTGGTGCCAAAGCCCGATCCGGGCTGCGAGACATCGTTCGCCACGACAAGATCAAGCTTCTTCGCGCGACACTTGCGCGCCGCCTCCGCCGTCGGCTCGCCGGTCTCGGCGGCAAAGCCGATGCGCACCACGCCACGGGCACGACGTCCCAGCGACTTCAGAATGTCGGGATTGCGCACGAGCCGAAGCATGCCCGACATCTGCGTCTTCTTGAGTTTCCGCGCCGCACAGGCGGCCGGCCGCCAATCCGCCACCGCCGCCGTCATCACCAGCGCCACAGGGCCCTTGCCCGCAGACATCGCCTGGCGCACGGCGCACAGCATGTCGCGCGCCGACTCGACATCTACGCGCCGCACGCCGCGTGGCGTGCGCTGCGCGACGGGACCTGCAATCAGCACGACCTCGTGACCCGCCGCCCGCGCCGCGCGCGCCACGGCAAAACCCATGCGTCCCGTGGAAGGATTGGAAAGGAAACGGACAGGATCAAGATACTCCCGCGTGGGCCCCGCCGTCACGACAAAGCGCAGCGCCTTCATCTACTCACCGTGTTCCGTAATGGTCAGCTTGCGGCCCAGACAACGTGCTCGCAACTCGAGTATCGTATCCAGACGCCCCTGCGAGGCAATCGTATCCGTATCCTTGCACCCCTCGAGCACGCGGGCGATATGGGCGTCAACCTTGGACAATTTCATGCGCGTATCGCGGCATTGGCGGCCATAACCCGCCGCGCCGACGAGCGCCACCACGAGCAGGCACAGCAGAGCACGCTCGAGCCACACGACCAGCCAGCCGCCACGCGTGTCATGGCACCAGGCCATTGCCGCAAATGCCGCCGCGGACAGCACCGCCGCCGCGCCAGCGAACGCCATGAGCAGACCCGGCAGCAATGTCACAGCCACCGCCTCGTCCTCCTCCGACCAGGTCCGATAGCGCAACTCGGGAACGTCCGACAGCTGCGCCACCGCCACCAGTCCCGCCAACAGACAGAGCAGACGCAGCAGCACCGGCTTGCTGCTCAAGGGATGCGTCAGGCGCGGAAACACCGCCATGAGAACAGCCAGCGGCAGCGCGGTGACGGCCAGCCCGAAGCCAAGGCCCCGAAGTGTCGTACCCGTCTTCACCAGATTGAACCACGCGTGGAAAACCTCATCCGGCGAACCGATTACGCCCCCGGCGGCACGGAACGACGAATCGGCTATGGCCCAGGTCACGCCAGCGCCGACAATCCATGAAATGACCATCAGCAGCCACGGAAATTCCTCCAGCGGCGGAAAACGCAAGACGGGCTCTATGTCCTCGGGCGAATCGATCATCCGCCAGGCCAGGACAAACAGGACGGCCGTCGGCAGCAGCAGAATCAGCCCGAACGGCGTTTCGGCGGCCAGCATCCCCAAAAGGACAAACGCACATACGCCCATCGGCCGCCGACCACGCGCCAGGAAACGGAAAAGCGCCGTGAACGCCAATGCCGAAAGGAACAGATCCACACCCGCCGAAGTGATCGTCTGCGACGAAGTCCAGATCGGCTCCGAAAACGCCACCAGCAGCGCACCGGCGGCCGAGAGCGCCGGACAAATTCGCCCGTTCCAAACACGATCGGCCATGTCCAGCAACGATCCGAACTCCAGCAGCTGGCGAAAGACGAAACACCACAACCCGGCGGTCAGGCCGGCCAGCAGGTGACCCGAGAGGATGGCGGCGGCGTAGCCGGACTCCGCACCAAGAGAGCCAAACAGGATACGCAGAAAAAATGGCGCGAGACCGGGAAATTCAGATGACGGCGCACGAAGCCCCGCCGCTTCGGCCAAGTCCTGCCACACGCACGGATGCGGCATGGGATAGGGCCACAGCGTACACACCAGCGTCACCACGCCCGCCACCAATGCGGCGGCCGACCAATCGCCCGAGCTTAAATGCGCACGCATGCCCGAACCGTTAATCCTGTCGCTCAACATGGCATTATTATACTAGAAAACATGCCGTCCGCGCAAGCGCGAATTTATCCTTTGCGATTTTTCCTCACGGCGCCTCATCGGGGTCAGAAGGCGGTGAGGCGCGGGGAGAGCGTTGTCGCGCGGGCAGTAAAGACACGGCGCAACCCCGCCACGGAAAATTCGTCCAGCACGGCCGAGGTCCAGACGCGCGCCACGTCATCAAGGTTGTGCGCATCAGACGAACGGGTGACGGCATAACCTTCCGCCTTGGGAAGCCAGATTGTCTCGTCCGCCGTGCGCGACAGCTCCACGGCGTCGAAGTGCGCGTCTTCCGGAA
>Ga0310786_10013441_pt1 | contig 10100 bp, 7 predicted proteins | sample AusTroGonzalo_MG_FD_203881 | JGI IMG/M metagenome (GOLD analysis project Ga0310786, IMG submission 203881) | Bovine rumen microbial communities from tropical cattle in Woodstock, Queensland, Australia - Gonzalo_03 (v2) (version 2) | ecosystem: Host-associated > Mammals > Digestive system >... | reverse complement strand
CGGATTCCTGGTGGGATTCGGATGGGCAGGTGTTTGCTTCTACAACTCGATTACCAGTTCTATTCTGCTGATTCTGGTTGCTGTCATTGTGGGCTTACTGTTTGTGGGTATCTTCGTGGTGATTTACAAGCAGACGAAGAAACTAGAACATAACGGTGCGTTCCAGATTGACGAGGTGAAAGGCACAACCGTCAGTGTGTACCTCCGTATCCCTGCACAGGGTAGCGGTAAGGGTAAGGTGCAGGTGAGCCAGAACGGGTCGGTTCATGAACTCGATGCCTTGACGGATGGCGAAGAGATTCCATCGGGTGCCAAAGTGAAGGTGGTGGAGATTGTGGATAATGAAACGGTGAAAGTGGAGAAGTAGGGAAGTTAAAAAAGGGAGTTAAAGAGGAAGTAAAGCCTGCAAGCAGGCAGGGAGTTAAGCTCTTCGAGCAGGACGATACCAACAGGACATAGAACACCAGCAAAGTAACGTCCACAAGCAAAGCTTGTTAACTTCCATGAGCAAAGCTCATTAACTTCTACAGGCAAAGCCTGTTAACTTCTACGAACAAAGTGAGTTAACTTCTAAAAAAGTGATATTTTTTAAATAGTAAATAAGAGTATGAATAGCGTTTATTTGATCATTGCAGCAATTGTAGTAGCTGTGTTCTTGTTCATATCGATTATCAATCGATACAGACGTTGTCCTTCGGACAAAATCCTTGTAGTGTATGGAACTACAGGCAATCGTGGTTCGGCTAAGTGTATACATGGTGGCGGTACGTTCGTATGGCCTATCATTCAGGATTATGCTTATCTGAGCCTGACGCCAATTAGCATTGATGCCAACTTGACCAATGCGCTGTCGCGGCAGAACATCCGTGTGGACGTCCCGAGCCGATTCACGGTGGGTATTTCTACCGACCCAGAGTATATGACAGCAGCCGCAGAACGTCTGTTGGGTCTGACTCCTGGACAGATTCAGGAACTGGCTCGAGATATCCTTTTCGGTCAGCTCCGTCTGGTCATCGCAACGATGAGTATCGAGGAGTTGAACAACGACCGTGATAAGTTCCTTGAGGCCATCAGTGCTAACGTGGAAGTGGAATTGAAGAAGATCGGTCTGCGACTCATCAACGTGAACGTAACGGATATCAAGGACGAGAGCGGTTATATCGAGGCTCTCGGTCGTGAAGCTGCTGCAAAGGCTATCAACGAAGCAAAGGTTCGCGTAGCAGAGCAGGATAAGGTCGGTGAAATCGGTAAGGCTGACGCTCAGCGTGAAACCCGTATCCGTACCAGTGAGGCTAATGCGCTTGCTGTGAAGGGTGAGAACGAAGCCAAGATTGAGATTGCCAACTCGGATGCCGTTCGTCGTGAGGCTGAGGCTGAGGCACAACGTAAGGCAAGTGCTGCTGAGAAGGTAGCAAGTGCTCGTGCTTTGCAGGAAGCTTACGCAGCTGAGAAAGAGGCCGAAGATGCGCGTGCTGAACGTGAACGTTCTACGCAGGCTGCTAACGTCCTCGTGGCTCAGGAAATCGAGAAGAAACGTCGTATCATCGAGGCTGAGGCAGAGGCAGAAAAGACTCGTGTGAAGGCAAAAGGTGAAGCTGACGCTATCTTCGCAAAGATGGAGGCAGAGGCTAAGGGTTACTTCGAAGTGCTCACCAAGCAGGCTGCCGGTTACGACAAGATGGTACAGGCTGCTGGTGGTGATGCCGACAAGGCTTACCAGTTGCTCCTCATCGAGAAGTTGCCAGAACTGGTTCGTACGCAGGTTGATGCTATCAAGGGTATCAACATTGACCACGTAACGGTTTGGGATAGCGGCAACAGCGCTGACGGAAAAGGTTCGACAGCCAACTTCCTCTCAGGACTGATGAAGAGCATCCCTCCATTGAACGACTTGTTCGACCATGCTGGATTGAACCTTCCTGAATATCTTGGCAAGAAGAAGGAGATGGAAACCTCCCCCGACCCCTCCAAAGGAGGGGAGACCGTTCCCGTTGAAGAAGCATAGGGATTGACTAATGCGATCTCTGTTCACCATAGGATTGATGATTGTAGCGATGGGGCTGAATGCCCGATCGCTACAGTTTCATGTGAGTGTGAGCCACTCGTGGAACAAGCTGAAGTTGTACGAACCTGTAGCCATCAAACTGAGCGAAGTGCCTGGACTGGACTTCGAGGTGAAGTCGGCAACTGTGTTTATGGGTCATCACACGGGCAGAATAGATCCGGTGGAGGTGCTGCAAACCATGTGTCAGCTTGACGACTGGGATGGTGACCAACGTGCTGATGAACTGGTATTTCTGGCCAGTTTTGAGTCGGGAAGTCTTGCAGAGTTCACGGTGGAATTGTTTGACAACAATGCTGGTAATGAGGACTTTGGTGATAACGGTGCTGGGAGTAGAAGATGGGTCTATGCTGATATGATGCTGGAGGACAAGAAGGACAAGCATCCGTTGATTACTGCCCTTGAGGCTCCAGGCGACAGCTATCTCTATAATGACCTCTATCATCATGGAGCTGCTTTCGAGAACGAACTGTGTGGGTTCCGTGTCTATTTCGACCAGCGTCAGAACATCGATATCTACGGCAAGAGGAAACGTCAACTGGAATTGGCGAAGACGAACTTCTACACTACTCCAGAGCAGATGAAACAAGGCTATGGCAACGATGTGCTGTGGGCAGGAAACAGTGTGGGATGTGGTTCGTTCAAGGGTTGGGACGGAAAGGCTCCAACAAATATCGAACCTGTCAAGACACGCGGACAGCGCATCATCGCATCAGGTCCTTTGCGTACGATTGTAGAGGTGAAAGATATAGGGTGGAACGGACTGAATATGCGTCAGTATTACATCCTCTATGCGTGGCATCGTGAATGCGAGGTTAGGATAGAGTTCGACCGTCCGCTTGGAGAAGAATCTTTCGCTACAGGAGTACAGATAATAGGGGAGAAGCCTGAAGGATTTGTACACAACGATGGTATTGCTGCATCGTGGGGAAGTGATTACCCAGAGATGGGGAAGAAAGAGCAGTTCCCTCCTGAGGCGGTTGGATTGGCGGTCTATGTGCCAAAGCAATATATTCAGTCAACCGTTGAGTCAGACCTTAACTATCTGTTTGTGTTAGGGGCGCGAGGTAAAACCTCGCTTCACTATTACGTAGCATTCTGTGCTGATAAGGAAGAGGAGCACAAGACCGTCTCACCGTATCATCGTTTTGCGTCTCTTGATGATGAAGCTGGCTATCATAATGCACAAGCGTGGTTTGCTGCTTTGCCTGATTGGAAAGAGAACTTGGAACATCCAGTGACAATTAAGATAAGGAGATAATAAGAAGGGACCTTCTAAATCCTCCTTAAGGAGGACTTCATATCATCCCCCTTAAGGGGGACGGGAGAGGGTCTAAGGAGATATTAAGTTATGCACAATCCTCACCAACATCAATCACCAACCTTTGTGATACATCCGCTCAACACAAGTGGATATGTGGTTGCTCCGCCCATTCCAAAAGCAGTCAGGCAATCGTATTCGTTTCTTTATTTGAAGAAAGGTGAGGTGCTGGTGGAGTTGGGAGAAGACTCCTGTCTGTTGGATAGCAACACCTTCTTGCTGATTCCGCCTCAACTGCCGTATGGTGTGAAGTGGTACGACTCTACGGAGGGATTTATGGGAGGATTTGATGAGGATTTCCTGTTGAATCCATCGAACGAAATCCTGTTGGCGAAACATTTCGTGAAAGTGAAGATTGCGGATGAGAATGTCGATTTGTTTCGTGCTTCGATGGAGAAATTGTTTCATTCACAGCAGCAACTGCACACGGCACAGCTCACACTCGATTTCGTGATCAGTCTGTTGAGTGAGGATTATGTGTCGGATGACTATAGAATAAATAAGGTGGTGTCGAGGTTCATGGATGATGTGTTCGACCGCTCCCAGTCCATCTTGCCGATTGCCGATTATGCAGCACGTTATGGGGTGACACCTAATCATTTGAATAAAGTGGTTCGTACGAAGACTGGGAAGACGGCTTCTGAGTGGGTCAAAATATCAAGGATCAACTATGCTAAATACTTACTCCACGAGACTAATTTGACGATTGTTGAGGTGGCTGAGCGAGTAGGAATTCTTGATCAGTCGTATTTCTCGCGCTTCTTCCGCCAGTTTGTGGGGGTTACTCCTTCTGAGTATAAATCGAAGACAAATTGACAGTGATGATTGATTTGTCCTAATCTTTTTTCTGCTTGTCCTATTCTCTTTGGCGAAAAAGCGCTACCTTTGCAGCCGATTTTCAAAGGATTGATAGGATATGCCAAAGTTCTTATTGTTGATACTATGTTTGTTGCCGACCTTATCAGTCTCGGCTGAGGATATTGATACCTCGCGAGTGATAGGATTGCAGGAGATTGTTGTCATTCCTACTCCTAAGGAGATAGGCGATATGCGTCAGCAACCTTCGTCCGTGACGTTGATAGGGGCGCAGCAGATGGCGGACAACCGCATCAACTCATTGAAAAACATTTCGGCATTGGTGCCGAATTTCTTTATCCCGGAATATGGTAGCCGCCTGACGAGTGCGGTCTATATACGAGGGGTTGGCTCACGTATCAACACCCCGGCAGTAGGGCTTTACGTGGATAATATTCCTTACATTGACAAATCTGCTTTCGACTTCAATTTCTATGATATCGAACGTGTGGATGTGTTGCGTGGCCCTCAGGGAACGCTCTATGGACGTAACACGATGGGCGGATTGGTTCGGGTTTATACGCGCAGCCCTTTCGCAGGAACAGGAACGGATGTGAAGTTGGGTTTTGCCACCAAGGATGCCCATCACAACCTCTCCCTGACGCATTATCATCGCATCAGTGATGAATTCGCTTTCTCTGCAGGAGGTTACTATGAAGGGTCAAACGGCTTTTTCCGAAATGACTATACGGGCGAACGAGTAGATAAGATGAAATCGGGTGGGGGACGTCTGCGTGCTATTTGGCATGCTGAAGAACGACTGACATTCGACTTCAACATCAATTACGACTATAGCGATGAAGGAGCTTATCCTTATTATTATACAGGACAGCTGGAAGGGGTGGAATCTTATCCGAATCTTATGGGTAAGATATCCAATAATCGGGAAAGCAGTTATCGACGCGGACTGTTGAATGTGGGACTGAATACTGAATACAAGGCTCCTACGTGGCAGATGAATGCTGTTACAGGTTTTCAGCATCTGAACGACAGAATGTTCCTGGATCAGGATTTCCTGACCCCCGATATCTACTCCTTGGAGCAGAAGCAACGCATCAATACCTTCACAGAGGAAATCACTTTTAAGCCCTCTCTGGGAGAGCGGGGAGAGGGTCGTTGGGACTGGGTAGGAGGTGCGAACCTGATGTATCAGACACTTCATACGACAGCTCCCGTTCATTTCTATGATGATGGATTGCGATGGTTGGAAGGCAACATCAATCGGAATCTGCCTGATGTCAATACCATCAATATGTTACAGATGATGGGATTCACTTCGATGGGTGTCAATTTCCGTGGGGATGACCTGTTGATGGGAAACAATTTTGAGACACCAACCCTCGGGCTTGCAGTCTTCTATCAAGTAACATTTAAGCCCTCCCTCTTTAAGGGGGAGCGGGGAGAGGGGCTATCTGTCACCGCAGGTCTTCGTCTCGATTACGAACACATGAGTATGGATTACAATGCTCCTGCAGATGTGGATTATGGATTCAGGATGCCCAATCCTACCAATCCCAAGATGGCAGTCGATTTGCAGCAGTTGTCCTCACGACTGCTCTATAGCGGTCTGCTTCAGAACGACTATGTGCGACTTCTGCCAAAATTTGCTTTGAAATATGAATTTGGAACCTCCCCCGCCCCCTCCCAAGGAGGGGAGTCCTCTCCCCTTGGGGGAGATAAGAGAGGGGTTTTGTATTTCTCACTTGCCCAAGGTCAGCGTTCAGGTGGCTATAACTTGCAAATGTTCTCTGATTTGTTGCAAGGAGCCTTACGTGTGGATATGATGAATGGAGTGAAACAAGGTGTGAAGGACTATCTTGCAGAACTAGTTGAAACAAACCCCTCGATGCCTGCCTTTGTGCCAGATATGGTGGGAGGCATCATGGATGAAAATATGCCCCAGTTCGCATCTCCAACAACAGACCAAGTCGTTTACAAGCCTGAGTACTCGTGGAATTATGAAGTCGGTACTCATCTTTCGCTACTCGACAACACGCTGTTGGTGGACGCGGCAGCCTACCTCATGCTAACCAAAAACCAACAGATTGCACGATTTGCCGATACCGGACTGGGGCGCAAAATGGTCAACGCAGGTAAGAGCCGAAGCTACGGATTCGAGACCTCACTGCGATGGACACCTAATCACCACCTTGCTATCAGTAGTAATTATGGTTTCACTCATGCTACCTTTACAGACTATGATGGAGGAGCAGGAGAGGACTATACGGGGAATTATATCCCCTTTGTCCCTATGCATACAGCCAATCTCGATGCGGCCTATCGATTTATTCCAAGTCCTTCTTGGTCGCTTACGGTTGGAGCGAATTGCACAGGCGTAGGTCGTATCTATTGGACCGAGCAGAACAATCATCAGCAACCGTTCTATATGATGATGGGGGCTCGTATCACTTTCGAAACCTCACGGTTCTCTCTGATGCTTTGGGGTAAGAATCTTACCGGAAAGAAGTTCAACACTTTCTATTTTGAGAGTGCAGGTCGAGGATTCGAGCAACATGGTAAACCTTTCCAGATGGGAATAGATATAAAGTATAATTTATAATGTATAATGTATAATGTATAATGTATAATGTATAATAGATAGTATGGTTATGAAGAATTTTTTACTTACCATTTTAATGATTGTTATTAGTGTTCCTGCGATGCTTGCTCAGTCACATGGGGCAATGAAATTCGCAGGTCCTTCCACTTTTGGTGTTGCCGCTATGAATGCGTGGCAGGACAATGAGAGCGACACCATCCTGTTTCTGATGAATAGTGCAAGCGATGCTGACATCACCATTCCTGCGATGTTCTACAAGGCTATGAATCTTACGATTCCTTCGTTCACCATTCATGGCGCTCAGTTCTCGATGGATTACACAACCCGAAATGCTACGTTTGCCGAGCAGACTTTCGAGGAGATAGCAGTCGTTGAAGGTGAAGAGAAGCAAATCAAGGGCACCAGTTTTTCTGCTTTCTACAATCATGCAGAGAAGGTATTTGAACTCCAGATGGTCATCTCATACGGTAAGATGCCTTTCCCTGTGACCTACAGCATCAAAGCAGCTTACGTGTCGCCAGAAACGGGTATTGCAGAAATAATTAGCTTTCGCCCTTTAAGGGAAAGCGAGGAGAAGGTCTTTCATCTCTCAGGTCAGCAAGTTAAAACAATCCCTTCAGGCAGAATTATCATTCAAGGTAGCAAAAAGATATTGATACGATAAGCTTTTTGCTTTCCGAACAGAAACTTTGTCTTTTTCTCGGAAAAAATTTGGTCATTCAGTAAAGATGCTGTATATTTGCAACATTAAAACGTTGTGAGTATGCAGCATCGCAGTTTTATATATAAGGTTTACGACCTCTATCGCGACGGATTCCGACATATGCGGTTGGGCAAGACGTTGTGGTTGATTGTCCTTGTGAAACTGTTTGTGATATTCGTGGTGCTGAAACTGTTCTTCTTTCCTAACTTTATCGGTCAACATGCGAAGGAAGGTGAGGAGGATGCTTTCGTTGCGACTCAGCTATTGGAGCGAGAATAATGCTGTAACTTGTATTGACAAATCCTTTTAAACAATAAGCCTATGCAAGAAATCTTATCAACAATCGACACAGGTACCATTGAATGGTCGAGGGCGCAATTTGCGCTTACCGCCATTTATCATTGGCTGTTTGTTCCATTGACCTTAGGACTGGCCGTGATTATGGGTATCATGGAAACCTGTTATTATCGCACCAAGGATGTGTTTTGGCGTGATGTTGCCAAGTTCTGGCAACGCCTATTCGGCATCAACTTCGCGATGGGTGTGGCAACAGGTATTATTTTGGAATTCGAGTTTGGTACCAATTGGTCAAACTACTCATGGTTTGTGGGTGACATCTTTGGTGCCCCGCTTGCCATCGAAGGCATTGTGGCATTCTTTATGGAGAGCACCTTTGTTGCTGTCATGTTTTTTGGCTGGAAGAAAGTCTCTGCTGGTTTCCACTTAGCTGCAACTTGGCTCACCGGTTTGGGCGCAACCATTTCTGCCTGGTGGATTCTGGTGGCAAATGCATGGATGCAGAATCCTGTCGGCTGTGAATTTAATCCTGACACGATGCGTAATGAGATGGTGTCGTTTGCCGATGTGGCACTTTCTCCATTTGCGATTGATAAGTTCTGCCATACCGTTATCTCTGCATGGATTATCGGAGCTGTGTTCACTGTTGCTGTGAGTGGTTGGTATCTGATGAAACGTCGTGAGGTACCTTTGGCTAAAGTCAGTCTGAAGATTGGTGCTATTGTTGGCATTGTAGCATCCATAGGTGCTGCACTCACAGGACATCATTCTGCTTACAGTGTGGCTCAAGTGCAACCGATGAAGTTGGCGGCAATGGAAGCCCTCTATAATGGTGGTACAGACCAGAGTCTGACGGGTATTGCGCTCATCAATCCGTTTGAACAACCCGATTATGCGAACCAAGAGGAGCCGGATCTGAAGATTGCAGCTCCATACGCTTTGTCGTTCCTTGCCACAAACGATTTGCATGGTTATGTGCCGGGAATCAATGATATTATTAAGGGTGGATACATCAATGCCAAAGGTGAGGTTGAACTATCGCTTGATGAAAAGATTGAACGAGGCAAGCAGGCGATTACTGCTTTGGCCTCATATCGTCAGGCAAAGAAGGACGGTGCAGATGAAACATCGCTTGCTTCTCAATTGGCGATTATCAAAGAGAATATGCCTTACTTTGGTTATGGATATATCAAGTCTGCCGATCAGATTGTACCTTTCGTGCCAGTCAATTTCTATGCTTTCCGTGTGATGGTGGGTATGGGCTGTCTGCTCATCCTGTTCTTTGCAGTCATCTTATTCTTTGTGTATAGGAAAGACATTACGCGTGCACCGAAGTGGTTGTATCTCTCTGCCATTGTGATGGTACCCCTCTCGTATATTGCCTCAGAGAGTGGATGGCTGGTAGCAGAATTCGGCCGTCAGCCTTGGACCATTCAAGATATGTTACCTACATGGGTGTCTGTCAGCAATCTGCAGTCCTCGAGTGTCATGATTACCTTCTTCATCTTCTTGGCACTCTTCACTACGTTGCTTGTCGTAGAACTAAGCATCCTCTTCAAGCAAATTAAGAAAGGACCGGAATATGAGCAAGTTTAGAGTAATAAGTTAAGCGTTTGGAATTATGATTACATACGAATTTCTTCAGCAATATTGGTGGTTCCTTGTGTCCCTTTTAGGAGCATTGTTGGTGTTCCTGATGTTTGTCCAGGGAGCCAATTCCTTGGTGTGGTCGTTAGGTACTAACGAAACAGAGCGCCGCCTGATAGTCAACTCTACAGGTCGCAAATGGGAGTTCACTTTCACCACGCTCGTTACCTTTGGAGGTGCTTTTTTCGCCTCCTTCCCTTTGTTTTATTCTACCAGTTTTGGTGGAGCATATTGGCTTTGGATGTTGATTCTTTTCTCTTTCGTGTTGCAAGCAGTCAGCTATGAGTTCCAAAACAAACTGGGAAACTTGTTGGGTGCACGCACTTTCCAGCTGATGTTGATTCTCAATGGTATCGTAGGGCCTTTGCTGTTAGGTGGAGCGGTTGCAACATTCTTCGAAGGTTCGAACTTCATTGTTGAGAAGAACAATATAACTGATATGGCGCAGCCTGTTATCAGCCAGTGGGCAAATGCTTCTCATGGATTGGATGCCCTGCTCAATCCGTGGGTGCTGGTATTTGGTTTTGCGGTGTTCTTCCTCGCACGGATTCTCGGCATTTTATATGTGATGAATAATGTGAACGATGAGAACATCCGCTCACGTGCTTCCGTACGACTGGTGGGGGCAACCATCTGCTTCCTTGTGCTGTTTGTT
>Ga0310786_10013440_pt1 | contig 10100 bp, 7 predicted proteins | sample AusTroGonzalo_MG_FD_203881 | JGI IMG/M metagenome (GOLD analysis project Ga0310786, IMG submission 203881) | Bovine rumen microbial communities from tropical cattle in Woodstock, Queensland, Australia - Gonzalo_03 (v2) (version 2) | ecosystem: Host-associated > Mammals > Digestive system >... | reverse complement strand
TTGTCTTCGATTTCCAGAGCGCTGAGTGTACGCTGGACCTGAACAACTACCGGGACACGACCCATTATCTGCCGCCGGTTAACGACTGGATGGTCAGGTGTTTTGCAAACGGAGATTATCGGGTCACTTCGGAAAACTTCGGGCGCCTTCTGGAAAAGCAGCGGGAGAACACAGACCGCTTCCGGCTCCCGGGTGCCGCTGAGGCGCAATAAACACCCGGATCAATAGCGGTAATTTGCTTTCTTTCTGCTGAAGCGTTCGCTGTAGCAGGGGTCGTGGATTTCGGTTCCCCACTTCTGTTCGAAGTGGACGATGTCTGTCCGGTTTCTTTCCTTCCCGCTCAGCAGGAGACGGCAGGGCGCCAGTTCCGCTTTCGCATGAGGGGTGAACACGAACCATTTTTTTGCCAGACGCTGGCGCATCCCCAGGTCCACCGCGGCGAGCCCGCCTTTGAACCCTTCGTCCAGCGGAATCCAGTTTGCTCGTTTCACCATCAGGCAGCAGAGGCTTACGGAGCTCACGTTGTGCACCTTGTTCATCATGTCGTGCCAGCCGCCGGCCCGGTAGTACATCCCTTCATTAATACACTGGGCGGTATACTCCATGCCCACGGCAAAGCCTCCGTGAGTGATGCGGCCTTTCCGGTCCGTCAGTACGCCTGTCACGCCCGCCACGTCGTCCCGCCGGGCATACATGAGCATCTCCCGGATAAAGTACCGGTTCATTTCCGTTACGCCCGCATCCAGAATCAGCAAGTAATCCGCCTTGGAAGTCGCGGCGGCTTCGTTGATCATTCCGATCCGATCTTCCTCCCCGCCTGTGACGATGCTTCCGGTCAGGTATGGCCAGTCGGTCCGGAACTGCAGTTCACCCAGGCACTCCCGGCATTCTTCCTCGCTCTCCCCATGGACGATGGCTTCCACAGACGCACCTGTCGGAATCTCGTACCAGATGCGTATCTCTTTGTTTACAGGTACCGCTTCGGCCTTCCGGCCCATCCTGCCTTCATGCTCCACCGACGCGCGGCAGCCGTTTTCCAGGCAGGTCCAGAGTTCCCGGTGGCTCTTGCTGGAGAAAACCTCCCGCCAGCTGTAGAGGATATAGGGCAGGTGTTCGATCCGGCTCGTCTTCTCTGACAGGCGGAGGAACAGGTCGTGATCCTGGCTGCCGTCAAAGCCGCTGCGCAGCCCGGTTTCCTCCAGCAGGTCCCGGCGGATCACCGCCATGTGGCACATATAGTTGTCGCTGACCAGGTTGTCCGGGCAGTAGTCGGGCTTGTAATGCGGGTCCATGTGGCGTCGCCCGTTCTCGGTGATCCGGTCCTCATCGGAGTAGATTACGTCCGGATGTTTTGCGGCGATGCATTCAGCAGCCCGCCACAGGGCGTCGGGGGCCAGCAGATCATCATGGTCGCACAGGGCGGCGTATTCGCCTTTCGCTTCCTTCACGGCTTCGTTCGTGTTGCCGCTGATGCCCTTGTTCTCTTTTCCGTGGATCACCCGCAGCCGGGGATCGGTTTTTTCGGCTTCCGCCAGCACGGCGAGGGTTTCCGGCCGGCTGCTGGCGCCGTCGTACAGGATGGCCTCGAAGTCCCGGTAAGTCTGCACTGAGATGCTGTGGAGCAGTGCCCGCAGCATACCCGGGTCCGTGTTGTAAACCGGGATCACCAGGCTGATCAGCCCGGCGTCGGGCTGGTTCTCCCGCTGCCGTGCCAGTTCCGCTGCCGAAGCTTTTTCCCGCTTCCACCGCCGGTCATAGGTTCCCAGCAGCAGCTGCTGAGCTTTCTGACCGAGCCGCTTCAGGGTGTAGGCTGTTCCGTGACTTTCCCGGTATTCCCGGATCCGTTCGACTGTTCTCATATTTACCCCTTGGATTCCTTAAAAATCAATCTTCCTGCGCATTGACAAACCCCCCGGTCAGTTGTATACTGAGTTCGCGATTTGTCATATTTGGTCAATTTGGCGGGAGGATTCACCATGACTTCGTACTTATTGAAAGAGATCCCGGAGCACCTGAGCTCCCTCGCCGTGGAGGGCGTCCATAAACCCGGAAGCCTTACGCAGGCCAGCGGCGCCTGGATCCATGCAGCCGGCAGCTTCGTGCTGGAGAAGGGAACCCATTCCCTTAACGCGCATGAGCAGTGGGTGTGGCTCGCGGTGGAGCGGGGGGACATGATCCTCTCCTGGGATAATCATGAGCTGGAGCTTCCTGCAGAGTCCACCTGTTTCCTTCCGGGCGGGGACAAGCGCTGCGAGATTACTACGGAGAAAGAAACCCGCTGCCTCTGGATTGCCCTGGAAGGCCCCCTGAGCCCTATGGTGGTGCGCAAAATGGGCGCTCTGCTGCATATGCCCCTGAAGCAGGGGGCGCTGCCGAGCCAGATCTATCTGGCAGAGCAGATCGTGCAGGTTATCGTCCGGCATTCCGGCACCGCGGACGCCACCTATCAGCTGCAGCACCTGCTTTACGGGATGATTGCTTCCCACTGGGGCCAGCCTGTCGCCATGGATGCCATGCTCTCCCACGAGATCGCCAAGGTGGTCGATACGCTCCGAGCCAATCAGTATAAGGACAACTTCTCCCTGGCGGACATGGCCGCCATTTCCCGTATGCCGATGGAAACCTTCCGTAAGCGTTTTGTGGCGGAGGTCGGCATGCCGCCCCTCTCCTATGTGCTCCACTGCAAGATGGAGCGGGCTAAGGAGCTTCTGAGGGATCAGAACTGCTCCGTCCGCCAGGCGGGCATCGAGGTCGGGATGCAGGATCCCTACCATTTCTCCAAGCAGTTTAAGCACATTGTTGGCATCAGCCCCAGTGCCTTCATGAAGCAGGCCTCCGTCCCGTCTGCCACCATCCGCGGCGTGACCCCCAAGGCCAAGAAGAAGTAAGGACGGCCAGGGTTATCTTCTCGCTGATGCTTCATTCTGAATTCCGAATTCCGAATTCTGAATTTCTTCCGGCTGCGTCTGCAGCCGTTTTTTTCTGCGCCTGTCCAGCCATCTTGCCGCAGGTTTCTCCACCGCGTAGGTCACAATGATTGCCAGCAGGACGCTTAAGCCGAAGCACAGCCAGGTGTATTTCATCTGCCACTGCAGTTCCCCGGCCATGTTGGGCTCCTCGCTTTCGGCCCAGGGGATCCTCAGCCGCTTCAGATGCACCGTTACCGTCTGATGGATCAGGTAGTAATTCATGCTGATGCCCCCGAGGAACTTTGTCACCGGGTTGCCCAGCAGTTTCCGGAGCGGCATCAGGGAGAACGGTGCGCTCAGCGCCAGCGCTACGAAACACAGAGCGAACAGCGGGCGGAATATCATCTGCCGTTTTTGAATCTCCACATAGCTGCCTGATGTGGCCTGGAACCGCAGCAATCTCAGCAGCAGGAAGAACGCAAGCAGGAAGGCGGCGGTCGCCGCGACCTGCCGGATCCACTTTGACTTGCCGACGGCTGTTTCCAGTCGCTTTTCCAGATGTATATAGGCGACGGCCCCGGCGATTCCGATCACATACACGTCCAGGAAGTTCAGCAGTTGATTTACGACCATCGTGAAATCTCCCAGCGACCAGATGCACCAGGCCCGGAATCCGAAGCACAGGAACAGCATCGTGCAGACGGTCAGCGCGGGCTTTTTCGTGATCCCCCGGGCGATCAGCGGGAACAGGAGATAACCCTGCACCAGGATCGCCAGCGTCCACCCGGCGGCGCCCAGCGGCGTTGCCACATAGGTGTCGTAGAAGAAGGTGAAGGTGAAGGTCAGGTGCGTCGCCACATCCTTGACCATGTACTGCGGGCTGTCGTACAGGCGCCACGGCAGGGCAATGGCGAAGAACACTGCCAGCGTGATGAAATAATATCCCGGCACGACACGCCGGAACCGCCGGTAGTAGAAATCTTTCGTGTCCGGCGCCGAAGTCCCGTCCGCCATGGCCTTTGCCCAGGGCAGGAACAGCAGGAAGCAACTCAGCAGCACTGTGCCGTCCACCCAGACGTAGCCGCTCCGTACCAGGTAGTCCAGGCTGTAGTTTCCGATGTACGGGCGCAGCCAGCTCTGCTGCCAGATGTGATACCAGCTGACGATGAAGATCATCAGGACCCGCAGTCCGTCCAGCTCGGGGATGCGCGCTCTTACTCTGTTCATGATTGCTCATCCTCGGTAACCAGGAAGGGAGGTGCGGTTGTTTCTTCCGTTTTTTCGTTCGGAGCGGGTGTGGCTGCCGCTTCCTGCGGGTTTTCCGCGTTCGGGTCCGGCGTGGCCGGGTAGGCCTCGATCCCCGCGCCGTCGCAGGCGGTCAGGTACAGGTTCTCGATGTCCTTGTATTTCTTCCGCAGCGTCTGCCGGTCGAGAGGTTTCAGCAGGGAAACGGCGGTCTCGAAGTCCCCCTGTTTCACGGCGGTCTTCGCTTTCTGGTAGGCGGCTTCCGCCCGCAGGCTGCCGGCGTTTTCATAGCTGTCCGGAATGCCTTCGAGCAGCTGCAATGCCAGTGTATATTCCAGGCTGTTTACCGCGTCCTCTGCCAGCGATACACGGCAGGCTTTGTCCTTTTCCGCGCACTCCTCGTTGTCCGGCAGCGAAGCGTACAGGGCGTGAGCTCCCCGCAGGTCGCCCGCCTCAAACAGCGCGTCCGCCTGCTTCAGGGTGATCCCGGCGGTCCGCTCCGGCGCATCGCCCCAGTTGCCGGCCATCAGGAACTCGGCTGCCGCCCCTTCCAGGTCGCCGGCTTCTTCCAGCGTGGCGGCTTTCCGGTAGTGGCACTGCAGGGTCAGGCTCCGGCTGTCCTTGTAGTCCGGGATCCGGCTCAGCAGGTCGATGGCCCCGTCCCAGTCCTGTGCTGCCATGCATGCTTCGGCAGGCCGGTACAGGCATTCCGCGGCAAGGTCGCCGGTGCCGGGCAGGTCTGTCAGCTCCAGGAAGAGTTTGCGGGCGGCTTCATATTCGCCATTTTCCAGCAATTCCTTTGCTTCCGCCATGCGGCAGTCGCGCAGCAGCGCCTCCCGGTCCCCCGTGCCTTCCGGTACAAGGGAGAGGGCTTCTTCTGCGGCTTTCCGTTCGCCTTTGGCCAGCAGCAGCCGCGCCCGGCCCAGGTCAATTTCGTCGGCCTTCTGCAGTGCTTCCGGACGATCCGGAAGCGAGCGCAGCAGGGCGGAGGCTTCGGCCATCTCTTCGGGCGTGCGGCTCTCGTCCGCCTTTGCCCGGGCTGCCACCCAATCGCATTCGGCGATCATTTTGTCTGCCCCGCCGAAGGTGCCCAGGGACTCAAACACGGCTTTTGCACCTTCGGGATCCCCGTTCTCCAGCGCCCGGCGGCCGGCCAGCAGCTGAAGCTCCGGCACCGCGGCAAAGCGGATGCCTGCGCACAGGGCAACGGCCAGGATCAGGCATACAGCGAGATAAATCCGGCGTTTCCGCCGGGTCTGTTTCGCCCGGTATTCTTCTTCCCTCAGCCGCTGCAGGCGGATCGTGTCCTCCCGCATGCTCCGGCTGTTCAGGTCCAGCTGCTTTTCCCGCATGCTGACCGCGGCTTCCACTGCTTCCGGGCTGCAGGCTGCAAATACCGCGTCCCGCTGCCGTCCGCAGCGGACGCAGACGGGTTCCTCTTCCGGATTCGGCCGTCCGCATACACAGATCCACAGGCCGTTTTCCATTACCGGGAAACCCACCGCGGTCTCCCCGGCCACGTACTGCAGGTTTGTCAGCGCCCGGCTTACCGGCAGGGCATTCGGGGTATATTCGACGGCGTTCGCCGGGTTCCGGCGCCAGACCTCGTTGTCCCGGAACCATACTTTTTCAATGCTCACTTCCGCCGCAACCACGCCGGCCGCGGCACAGGGTACGGTCATCGTGAAGGTTGAATGGGGCCGGCCGTTCAGGGCGCGGCCGCGGTAGGAGAGCTTCTCGGTCTCCGAGCCGTTCTTGTCCAGCAGGCGCAACAGAACCTCGGCCGAAACGATTACCCGGTCGCTCAGGTTGAACAGCGTCAGCGCCGCCGCCGGGATTTCCTCGGTCGGCAGCAAAGTGCGGAACACTTCCGCCGGACAGGTCAAGTCAATGAACATAGGTCGTTCCTTCCGCTTACACCGTGTGCAGGATGATCTCCTTCAGCAGGTTTTGTTCGTAATTCAGCAGCAGCTCCACCCGCAGGCCGTCCGCTTCCGTCACGTAGCGCAGGGAGATTTCCCCGGCGGCATAATCAAAGGAAGCCAGGCCGAACTCGGCGCTGTCTTCCGCGCCGTAGAGCAGCTCGGTCATTTCTTCGGTCATCTCATTTCCTTCGCTGCGGAAACGGCAGTAGTCGTCGCTGAGCAGGTCGTTCAGCCGCACGGCGCGGGGGCCTTCCGCGTCCGGATCCAGGATCGAGTAGCTCAGGATTTTCGCGTTTTCACCGTTCATATCGCAGGCGAAGACGGCCTCGAATCCGTTGCCGTCACAGCGCAGCAGGGCGGTCCCGTCCTGATTGTCGATCAGTTCTTTTTCCGTTTCTCCGGGCAGGTTTTCCGGGCTCAGCTCCGTGTAGCGGATTTCGCCGAAGGACAGGTCTTCCGCGCTGAAGACGGTCAGCTCGGTTCCCACGCGGCTGGTGGGCACCAGCTTGTATGCTTTTTGTTCGCCGATGGTTTTCAGGGTCGAAAGCCGATCTTCTACTTGTTCCGCTCCGATCCTTGCTGCAGGGTTCAGGCCGTCTGCCCGGATTGATGTGACCAGCCCGTTCAGCAGGCTGTAGGTTACGGAAACATTCCGGTATCCGTCATTTTCCCTGATCATTTCGCCGTATTCGACCGCGGTCAGCCGCTGACCATCCCGCAGGGCTGTGCCGTAAAGGAAGCCGCCTTCCGTTTTCTCTTCCAAATATAACAGGGCATTTGTCCTTGTGCCCTCCAGCTCCGGATTGTCCAGCCGGTAGGCGGCGAGCAGGTCAACCCAGTGGGTGTCGATTCCCGTGCCGCGGAAGACTTCTCCCTCGCTGTCCGCGAAGACCAGCGTATTCACCGGGGTCTCCGCCGTCAGGGTTTCTCCTTCGGCGTAGATTTCCGCCACTTCGTACTGGAAGCGGGTTCCGTCCTCGCTCCGGGCGTCGTCATCCGCCGGGTTGTTCAGAAGGTCCTCCTTGGCGGCCTGTTCCCGCACCGAAGCCAGCAGGCCTTCCAGTTCCGCGGCAGTTACGGCTTCTTTTCCGCCCTCCGCAGCAGCAGCGGTGCACAGCCCCAGCATCAAAACCGTCAGCAGACACAGTATTTTTTTCAACATCCGACAGTCCTCCCTTATCCCGGCGATCCCGTCTCTTCTCCAAATGGGTATATTCAAAACATTATAACACAATCCCCATGATCATGACAAGCCGAGCCCTTCTCCCACAATATCTGGGGGTTTTCCCCGGAGCGATTTCCTGTTACAATAAACATAGGAGCAACCGAATACCTTCCCTATGATCATTATCTAAATGAGATACTCTGAATTCTGAATTCCGTTCAAAGGAGTCCCTATGAAAAAGCGTTTGTGCCTGATTATAACGGTCATTCTTCTCCTCCCGGTCCTCTCCGCCTTTGCCCTGAACCCCTGTGAGCATTATCCGGGCCAGGTGGCGGATCATGAGCTGGAGGAGGTCAACAAGATTCCCCCGCAGGAGGGGGTTGCCGGTTCCGTGGACCTGCGCTGCCCTATCTGCCATCAGATTGTGGACAGTGCGATCCTCCCGGCTCTGCCGATGCCTGCGGAGCATCCCGCGGCTTCAGACGCGGAAACCCCACCCAACGCAGCGCCTCAGTCGGACCCGGAACCGGTTACCTCGACTGAAGTATTCGTACAGCCGGAAGCACCCGCCCAGCCAAAGACTCAGACCCAGGCTGAGGTGCCGGTACAGCAGGAGACATCCGCACAGTCGAAAACCCAGGTCCAGGCTGAAGTACAGGCACAGCAGGAGACACCCGTACAGCCGGAAACGCCTGTACAATCCGAGTCCCCGGCTCGGTCGGAAATGCTGGCACAAGCTGAGGCGCCCTCTCAGACAGCTTCTGATATCAAAGCGGTTGTCTCTGCAGAGGGAGGTAGCCCGGATCAGTCCTCCGCAGCTGAGCCGCCGAAAGCACAGGACGTGACCGCGAATGTACCCGCTCAGACCGGCGGATCCGCCGAGGGCGGCGGGACAACCGGATCTCCCGCCAGGAACAGTGTGCTGACAAATACCAGTGCGCAGACTACGGCTGATTCCCAAAACAGCGTCAAAGTCCGGACCTTCCCCTATCGCCGGATCAAGATGAAACCCCGGCCCGGCATTCGTGCCGAAGCTCCAGGCGATCTCATCTGGCCGCTCTACGGCACACCCTTCCAGGATCTTTTCAGCGACTGAAAAAACGGACGAAGAGCAATCTGCTCTTCGCCCGTTTGCTATTACAATCGAAGGGGTTTCAGGGGGCATTCGGAAAGCCCCCTGATTTATTTTGCATATTCGGTGCTGCGGGTTTCCCGGATCACGTTTACCCGAATCTGTCCCGGATATTCCATCTGTTCTTCGATACGCTTGGCGATTTCCTTTGCCAGCACCTTGATGCCATCGTCCGTAACGTCTTCCGGCTTTACCATGATACGCACCTCGCGGCCGCTCTGGATCGCGTAGCACTTCTCCACGCCGTCAAAGCTGTTTGCAATCTCTTCCAGCTTCTCAAGACGCTTGATATAGTTTTCCAGGCTCTCGCGGCGGGCACCGGGCCGGGCGGCGGAAATCGCGTCCGCGGCCTGCACCAGCACCGCTTCGACGGTCTGGGGTTCCACGTCGTTGTGGTGGGCCATGATGCAGTGCACCACGTCGTTGTTCTCGTGATATTTCCGGGCCAGGTCCGCGCCCAGGGTCACATGGGTGCCTTCGCTCTCATGGTCAACGGCCTTGCCGATATCATGCAGCAAGCCGGCGCGCTTCGCCAGCTGGACGTCCGCGCCCAGCTCCGCGGCCATCAGGCCGGCCAGGTGACTGACCTCGATCGAGTGCTTCAGTACGTTCTGCCCGTAGCTTGTGCGGTACCGCAGGCGGCCCAGCAGCTTGACCAACTCGTGGTGGATACCGTGCTGGTTGGTCTCGAACACAGCGTTCTCGCCGGCTTCGCGGATCTGGTTTTCGACTTCCTTTTTGGCCTTTTCGACCATTTCCTCGATGCGGGCGGGATGGATCCGTCCGTCCATGATCAGCTTTTCGACGGCAATGCGCGCGATCTCGCGGCGCACCGGGTCGAAGGCGGAAACAATCACGGCTTCGGGCGTGTCGTCGATGATCAGGTCCACGCCGGTGGCGGTTTCGAGGGCCCGGATGTTCCGGCCTTCACGGCCGATGATCCGGCCCTTCATGTCGTCGTTAGGCAGGGAGATCACGCTGACCGTGCTCTCGGCCACGTGGTCCGCTGCGCATTTCTGGATTGCCAGGGCAATGATGTTCCGGGCTTTCTTTTCGCCCTCTTCCTTGGCCTGGGTCTCGATCTCCCGCACGGAGGCGGCGGCGTCATGGAAGGCTTCCTTCTGCACCCGGTCGATCACGATCTGTTTAGCTTCGTCCTTGGTCAGGCTGGCAATGCGCTCCAGCTCAGTCAACTCTTTCGCTTTGAGTTCGTCCAGTTCGGCTTCCTTTTTGGTCAATTCCGCCATCTTGGCGTTCAGGGCCTCTTCCCGGGTTTCCAGGTTGTCGGCTTTTTTGTCCAGGGTCTCTTCCCGCTGGATCAGGCGACGTTCGTTTTTCTGAATCTCGTTGCGGCGTTCCCGTATTTCCTTTTCGTTTTCTGCCCGTTCCCGGTCATTCTCAGCCTTGGCCTTCAGAATTTCTTCCTTGGCTTCCAGTACTTTTTCCTTCTTGTAGTCTTCCGCTTTCCGGACTGCGTCATCGTAAAGCCGTTTGGCGTACTCTTCGGTCCGGTCAATTTTCTTTTCGGTGTAGTTCTTCCGGTAGGTATACCCCACGAAGCCGCCGATGATACAGGTGACCAGCGCGATAACGACGGTTATGATCGGATTCATGATTCCCTCCCTTTCCTTTTACTTTCATTCACATTTTCGGGCATCGGCATGCAAAAAACCGTGCGAAAACAAACGCTTCGCACGGCTGTGCGCTGCTTCGACCGAGGGATC
>Ga0310786_10013436_pt1 | contig 10101 bp, 9 predicted proteins | sample AusTroGonzalo_MG_FD_203881 | JGI IMG/M metagenome (GOLD analysis project Ga0310786, IMG submission 203881) | Bovine rumen microbial communities from tropical cattle in Woodstock, Queensland, Australia - Gonzalo_03 (v2) (version 2) | ecosystem: Host-associated > Mammals > Digestive system >... | reverse complement strand
AAGCTCGTCGTCGAATTCCCAGAGAGCGCCGAGTGCTGGTATTGCAAGGCGGAGTCCGGGAACTACGCCTCGGGCATGTTCGGCGCAAAGGCCGACGAGAAGGACATTATGGAGGCCTACAAGAAGGCCATGGAGCTTGATCCCGAGAGGGTCGATTACTTCCAGTCCTACGGCCTGTTCTGCATATCCATCGGCAAGTACGACGAGGCCGAGGCCGCGTACAAGGACGCCGCCGAGATCGACGAGTCCATGACCGCCCAGCTCTATGCCGAGTTCGCCATCGAGTACTACAACCACGTCATGGCGTCCTACGGCGAGATCATGGAGGACCCCAAGGCCCGCGCACCCTACGCCAAGAAGGCCCTGAAGTACCTCCTCATGGCCATCGACATGGACCCTGAAGAGGCCAAGAGCCTCCTGTAAACGTTTCACGATCCCCCGCCCCGGGGATAATCGGGGCATCTTTTTCATCATTGTTCCTTCAGATTAGACGAATGTCTAATCATATTCATTCTCATAGACGATTGAACCATTTTGGCCATTGAAATCATCATTATTCTGCAAATATTCAAATACAATAGACAAATGTCTAACGAATCAGAAAATACTAGACGGAGGAAGGTTCCGGCATGAGGATGATAGTGAAGATGATGGTTGCCGCGGTCGCGCTCCTGGCGCTGACCGTCGGCCTGATCGCCTCGGGCGAGGTCTCCGCCGAGCACGCCATCGGCGACGACCCCGCCGATTTCTCAAACATCTCGTGGATGATGGTCTGCACCGTCCTGGTGATGATCATGTCCCCGGGGATAGCCCTGTTCTACGGCGGGATGCTGAGGAAGCAGAGCATGACCGCGACGATGACCCAGACGATGATCGCCATGGCGGTCATGGGCATCATGTGGGTGCTGGTGGGCTTCTCGTTCGCCTTCGCCTCCGGCAACGACGTGATCGGCGGGTTCGACTACGTCCTGCTGCACAACATAGGGTTCGACACCATCGGGATGACCAACGACACGATCCCGGACATGGAGTTCATGCTGTTCCAGATGACTTTCGCCATGCTTACGGGGGCTATCGTTCTGGGTGCTTGCGCCGAGCGCATGAGGTTCCCGGTGGTCGTGGCGTTCCTGGCCGTATGGTCGATACTGGTCTACGCCCCCATGGCCCACATGGTGTGGGGAGGAGGCCTCATGGACAACCTCCCGTTCGGGCTGTCCACACTGGATTTCGCCGGAGGCACCGTGGTCCACATTTGCGCGGGAGCGTCCGGACTGGCCCTGGTGGCCTTCCTGGGCCGCAGGTCCGAGAAGGTCTCCATCCGTTCCCACAGCGTCCCGATGACATTCATCGGGTTCCTGCTGCTGTGGATGGGCTGGATGGGCTTCAACGGCGGTTCCGGCCTGGCGGCGGACGGCACCGCGATCAACGCGCTGTCGACCTCCGTCATAGCCTCCCTGTTCGGTATGGCGGCATGGGCGGTCGTCCAGTACCTACAGGCGGGGCGCGTCGGTGCCTTGGGGCTCATCGCTGGAGCTGTCGCCGGGCTGGTGGCCATCACCCCCGGGGCCGGCTACGTCTCCGTCTCCGATTCCATAATAATCGGCGCGATAGGCGGCGCTGTCTGCTACTACGGTGTGATACTGATGCGCAGGTCCGGATTCGACGACGCTCTGGACGTCATGGGCATACACGGAATAGGCGGGATATGGGGCGCCATCGCCACCGGGATCTTCGCCTACGCGGACCTGGGAGGGCTCATCGGTTCTGGGGACTGGCACCTGCTGGTCGGTCAGATCGTGGCGGTTCTCATCACCCTGCTGTTCTGCTTCGCCGTATCGTATGCGATCATCTGGGTCATATCGAAGCTGATGAAGGGGTCCCGCGTGTCGGAATCCGAGGAGATGGTCGGGCAGGACCTCGTCGAGCACGGCGAGCCCGCCTACGTGATGCGAGGTGGTTGAGATGAAGATGGTAATAGCGATGTTCCGCCCGGAGAGGCTTCAGGCGGTCAAGGATGCGCTGTCGGAGACCCCTGTCCACGGGATGACCATAACCCACGTCACCGGCCGCGGGGAGCAGATGGGGATAACCTTCACCAATAGGGTCGGGTCGTTCAAGGTGGACGAGCTGGAGAAGGTGAGGGTGGAGATAGCCGTGGAGGACGACGATTTGGTGGATTGCGTCATAGATGCGATCCAGGATGCCGCCTACACCGGCAACCCGGGGGATGGGAGGATCTTCGTCCTGCCCATCGAGAGATCGATAAAGATAAGGAACCGCGGTGCCCGACGCCTCTTTCGCCGCGGTCGGGGGAGGGGGCTCCCCTCCCCCCTTTTACATTCTGATTCGGAACCTCACAGTCCCGATGTACTTCTTCTCCTTAGACTCGATGCGGACGAACGAGAAGGTGTCCGGGTAGGACATGTACAGATGTGCCAGGCATATGCCGAGGTCGTTGTGGTTCCAGTATGTGATCCCGGGGAATGGGAGCTTCTTCAGCCCCGGCTTGTAGAACAGGTCGTAGGCGTCCCCGTTCTTCTTGAAGTACCAGGTCTGCGAGTTCACGGCGGACGGTGCGAGCCTGGCAGGCTCCAATCTGGAGTCCCCGGTGTCGCAGATGTCCTTCAGCGGCTTCCTGTTGACGCCCTTGTCGACCTCGGGGTATTCCGTTGGCTTCCCGAAGCTCATGCTGACGCCCCAGTCCATGCCGGAGTGCTCCGCCTTCCTGGCCGGCTTGGCCATCCCCAGCCAGCAGCTGCCGATGCCCTCGGCCTGCATCCTGAGGTCCACCTGCTGGAAGACGAATCCCACGTTGACCGCGGACATGTCGTCGTCGTTGCTGTAGATCGCGATGTAATGGGGCGCTCTCCAGTTCATCTGAGTCTTTATCTGGTCGGGTCCCAGGTAGTCGTACTCGAAGGGGTCGTCGGTGAGCCTCTTCGCATCCTTGATCCATCCGTCGATCCTGGATAGGGTGGCATCGTCGAGAGGGTCCATTACGTAGGAGCGCACGCTGCGCCTGGTGTAGATGGCGTCCTTGGGTTCCATGCTGGTGGAACGCCGGTGCGGGCGGATAAGGATGGCGGTGCCCGGGAGATGATGGATGAGAAGTAATGGTAGCGAGGGGTCGATTTGAACGACCGGTCTCCGGGTTATGAGCCCGACGGGATATCCTGGCTACCCCACCTCGCTATAGTCATCTCTAAGAGGGCATATTATAAAAAATCGATGGTTGAGAAGGAAGGCCCCTCCCGTTGACGGGAGGGGATGTGAATGTTCAAAGGAATTTCTTGAGGTGCATCAGATCGTCGATCTTGCCTTTGATCTTGATCTTCTTGGTGACGTATGCCCTCATGGGCCTGAGGTCGCCGTCCACCAGGGCCTTGAAGTGCTCAGGGGTCGTGGTGATGGTGACATCGGCGTTCTCGAGGCGCTCCGGCTTGTAGTCGATGACCTCCGCATGGGACAGCTTGAACGAGTACACCTCCTCTCCCAGGTCGACGCAGAATGTCTTCTCTATTGGCTCGACCTCCTTCCTGATCTCCTCGTGATCAGCGATCTTCTTGCGGAACTTCTCTATCAGCTTCTGGACCTCGGGTTCCATGCTCATGTCTTCACCAGTCTGTGATCTTCGTGTTCGCCCTTTTCGAGAGCATCTGCCTCACGGGCTCCCATGAGCATCTCGTGTGCTCCGGGGCGCGGCCGTTCTCCTTTATCCAGGATTCTATGAAATCCATGGTGTAATGGTCGCTCGGGTATCCGCTGCCGATGTCCGTTCCGAACTCCCGGCGGATGTCCTCTATCATCCTGTCCCTCGTCACTTTGGCGACGATGGACGCTGCGGATACGACGGGGTAAGTATCATCGGCTTTATGCCTTGCTATTATCTCGGCGCCCGGGCACAGGGCCCCCAAGCGGTCCTGGAAGGCGGATTCGTTGACATCAGGGCAGTCGGCGTATATCTGCGATGCCCCGCTGTCGCGGGTAGCGTCGGCGAACATCCTCAGCTCGATCTCGTTCAGGGACATCTCCAGGCGGAACCTGTCTATGTCCGCGGCCGAGCAGATGACGGTCCTCCAGAACGGAACGGTGTCGATTATCTCGGCGTAGATTCTCTCGCGGGCCCTGGGGGTGAGCTTCTTGGAGTCCTTGACGCCCATCTCCCTGAGGATCGAGTCGTCCTCGACGAAAACCGTGCCGACGACGAGCGGTCCCATGACCGATCCCCTGCCTGCCTCATCGATCCCGCAGAACATGCACAATACCAGAAAGGTTGTAGGCGTATAGGTTTTAAGTTAGTTTCCGTATGACTCGGTTATATGACGCTCAAATGCGACCTGCAGTACGGCAGGGGCGATGCAAGCTTCAGGCTCTCCCGCGTGGGGGTCAGGGGCGTCCGCAAGCCCGTCCTGGTCCAGAGGGACGACAGGGGGCGCAAGCTCAACAATGCCCTCAACTGCTCCATCGACATCTTCGCCGACCTCCCGGCCGACCAGAAGGGCTCCCACATGAGCCGCAACGTTGAGGTCCTCAACGAGGTCGTCGAGGAGAGCGTCAGGGAGCCGATCACCGGCCTGGAGGATATGTCCTCATCAATGTGCCAGAAGCTCCTTGTTCACCACGAGTACGCCCGCTTCGTGGAGGTCTCCATCTCCGCCGAGTACTTCAGGGCCAGCAAGACCCCCCTCGGCAAGGACACCTATGAATCCTACACCCTCCTCGCCGGATGCAGGCAGGAGCGCGGCAAGGAGGCCGAGCGCACCATCGGCGTCAGGGTCATAGGCATGACCGCATGCCCCTGCGGGCAGCAGACTGTCACCGAGATGATGGGCTACGGCGACGGGATCGTGGTCATGACCCACAACCAGCGCAACGTGATCACCCTCAAGGTCACCCTCCCAACCGGGAAGAGCGTGGAGGCCGACGACCTCATCGATATCGCAGAGGCATCCTTCTCATCCCCCACGTTCGAGCTCCTCAAGAGGCCCGACGAGGGGCAGGTCATCATCAACGCCCATAAGAACACCAAGTTCGTCGAGGACGTGGTCAGGGACGTCCTGGTCAGGGTCGTGGACAGGTTCAAGGACCTCCCGGACGAGACCTACATCGTCGTGGAGAGCGAGTCCGAGGAGTCGATCCACAAGCACAACGCGTACGCCCAGAGGGAAGGAACCCTCGGCGAGCTCCGTGCAGAGAACCGATCCGGACCATCATTCATAGGATATCCAGCATTCTGCCAAGCGTAGCTTTTGCGTTTCTGATTATTTAAAGATGTGAAATTAAGTCTTCCAGAAGTGTGTTAAAACGTGTAATTAAGTCCCTTATAAAATATTCAAAACGTGTAATTAAGTACTTGAAGAACCATTCAAAATGTGAAATCAATTACGCGGGGGACAGGTATGGAGAGAAGGTACCTTAAGGATCTGGAGAAGTGGAATGCCGATCCCCGCCGCAAGCCCCTAATCGTCTGGGGGGCTAGGCAGGTGGGGAAGACATACCTGGTCAAGGACATCTTCGCGGAGAGGTTCTACAAGGATCGTTACATCTACATCGATTGTAGAGAGGAGCCAGATTTCTGCAAGTACTGCGAGGGCCATCCAGCTCCCTCGGACGTCCTTCGCTACATCTCCATGGATAAGGGGGTAGACGTAGACGGATCCATCCTCCTGATAATAGACGAGGCACAGGAATGCCCCGCGGTCATCACCATGATGAAATACATGTGCCAGGACTATCGGGAAATCCCGATTATCGTCACGGGATCCATGGTGAGGATAAGGATAAAGAGGAAGAAGAGGGGAGTCGAAAATGACGGCTTCCTGTTTCCAATCGGCAAGATCAACGAGATCACCATTTCCCCCATGTCCTTCGATGAGTACCTGATGAACAGGAATCCCGTGATGTACGATGCCATCGTTAGCCATTATAAATCGAAGGTTCCGATGGAACCAGCGTTCCATGAGATGGCCATGGGCATATTCTACGAGTACCTTCTCATCGGCGGCATGCCGGAATCGGTCGCCGTTTACTTGGAGACCGGCAGCTTCAACGAATCCAGGTCGGTGCTGAAGGATCTATACGCAAATTACCTGGCCGATATGGAGCTCTATCAGGCGAGTAAGGAATCCATAGTCCGCTCCAGGGCCATCTTCTCGAGCATCTACAAGATGCTCAACAGGACCTCCAAGACATTCAGCCCCTCGATGATCGAGAAGGGCTCACGCAGCCGTGATATGTTGTACCCGATAGACTGGCTCACGGAGGCCCGCGTAATAAACGTCTGCAGGAGGATAGAGGGGCATGTCACGATCCCCCTGATGGAGACAGACAACTCGTTCAGGATCTACCTCTGCGACGTGGGGATGTTCGCCTACCAGAGCGCAATAGATCCGGTATCATTCATCACGGATGACGGCAGGAATACGCTTTCCGGGATATTCTATGAGAATTTCGCGGCCCAGGAACTCAAGTCAAGGGGACTTAGCTTGTTCTACTGGACGGGCAGGAAGAATTCGGAATTCGAATTCATATTCGGGAAGAAAGGCGGAATAATCCCGATGGATGTCAAGAAGGGGCATGGGGCGATGAATTCCCTCGAGGCATTCGGCAACAATAACTCGTACGCCTACGCCGTCAAGGTGTCTAGGAACAACTACGGCTACGATGAGAGTCGCAGGATACTGACGCTGCCGTTCTATGAGCTGTTTCTCTTCGCAGACGAAATGGCAGATGATAGCATCCCTGACGATCTGCTGTCGTCAGAGTGATGGCTGAATCGCAAATAACGCTGACGCGGACCTGGAAGGGGATGGGGGATCGCTCCCCCCACTCCTCGGTCTTCTCCAGCTTGATGTCCATGACGGAGATGTCGTTGACGTAGACGTCCTGGGGGCACTGGAGGTCGTCCAGGCATCCGACCCAGTAGACCACGAGGCCGGGCCCGAAGAGCTCGGTGTAGGGGACGAGCTGCTTCCTGGAGTTGAACTTGAACTCGGTGTTGTCGCCGAAGGAGGCCTTGCTCTCGACCCAGTTGATGACGTGCCCTTGGTACACCACGGGGTGGTCCAGGAGGCAGTCGGGGGTCTTGGTGGTCTCCTCGCCGCGGAGGTCGTTCTCGGTGCGGTAGGTGACGCCCTGGCCGTCCAGCCACTGGTGCAGCAGGTCCTCGCCCCATAGCCCCCTCTCCCTCTGGCGGATGTTCGCGTCGGGGGAGTAGACGATGTCGTTCTCCACGGCCTCCCTGAGCTCGTCCGCGGTTCCCGGCTCGAGCTGGTCGGGGTCGTTGATGTAGCCCCAGAACTCCTTCTTCGACGCCCCGTCCTCGAGGAACAGGAACATGGCGATGAGGATCGGGGGGAACCTGTAGCGGTCGGAGAGCTCCATGATGGTGGTGCCCTTCTGCCAGTCCTTCAGCATCTTCTTGGAGTTCTGCTTGACGATGTAGAAGCGCTTCTTGACCTCCCTGTTGACCTTCTGGGTGAACAGGGTGTCCAGAAGCTTGTCGTCGTAGGTGGATTCGAGCCTGCGGACGTCCTTGGCGGTCCTCAGGCTGTCGTAGAGCTGCTTGTACTCCTCGTAGCGCATCGTATCGGTTCCCGAGGTTCCTGCACAGGTCGATGACCGCGGTGATGACCGGGTCCTGGACCATGGAGGTCGGCGGGCAGTAGGCGTTCTCGCTCTTCATGAGGAACTCCTCGGCGGTCATGTGGTTGACGACCGCTGCGGTGAGCCAGTCGATGCGGCCGGTGGCCTCCTCGCCGGCGACTATCTGCGCGCCGATGATCCTGTGGGTGGATTTGTCCGCGAGGACCTTGACGGTCATGGGGGTGCCGTCGGGGTAGTACCTGGCGCGGGTGAGGCCCTCGGCCTTCCCGACGACGACGTCGAGGCCGTACCAGGACGCGAGGCCCAGCGAGAGGCCGGTACCGGCGATCTGCCTGTCGGCGATGACGCTGACCCAGGGGCTGGCCACAGGCCCGAAGAGGAGCTTCTCCTTGCATGCGGCGTTGTGGCCGGCGATGCGGCCCTGCTTGACCGCGGTGGAGCCGAGCTGGCTCATGGTGGGTCCGGGCATGACCGCGGACTCGCACTGCATCAGGTCCCCGGCGATGTAGACGTCGGGCACCAGGCGGCCCCTCCTGTAGGGCTGGAGGGTGGGGGAGACGGCGAGCGCTCCCAGCTGGCCGATGTCGTATCCGAGGGCCTTGGGGAGGTCCAGGTTGGCGCGGATGCCGGTGGCGAAGATCATCACCTGGCAGGGGTACTCCTTGCCGTCGGCGGTGACGCTCTCGACCTTGCCCTCTCCGTTGACGGACTGGATGGGGGCCTTCATGACGAACTTGATGCCCATGTCCTCCAGGTCCTTCTGTATGATGTCGGCCATGTCCTTGTCCGCGATGCGGGGGATGACCTGGGGCATCATCTCGATGATCGTGACGTCCTTGCCCATGTTGTGGAGGGACACGGCGAGCTCCAGGCCGATGACGCCCGCTCCGCCGATGACGACCTTGTCCGCGCCCTTGAGGGCGGACTGGATGGCCTTGCCGTCCCTGATGGTCCTGACGATGAACACGTTCCCGAGGTCGGCTCCCGGTATGGGGGGCACGAACACCCTTCCGCCGGTGGCGACGACGAGCGAGTCGTAGGCGTGCTCCTTCCCTGCGGCAACGACGACCTTCTTCTCCTCGTCCACGGACTCGACCCTGGTCTCCGTGAGGACTTTTATTCCCCTCTCCTTCTCGTAGAAGGCGGGGTCGTGCATTACGATGTTCTCCCAGCTGCTCTTTCCCTCGATGGCGAAGGGGATGGCGCAGGGCGAGTAGGCGATGTCGGTGTCCTCCGTGAAGACGGTGACCTCCGCCTCCGGGCACTGGGCTTTGGCGGCGGACGCGGCGGTCATGCCCGCGGCGCCCGATCCGATGACAATTATCTTCTTGGCCATTAGGCTCACTATGGGGACGTTAAAGGGCCGTCGTATATAAAATTAATAAATGAGACGCGGAAAGGATATTATCGTCGCTGAGGCTATCCCATGCGTAGAAGGTACATCCGATGAAGGAGAAGAGATCCCCGGACCAGCTGGAGGCCCTCTGGAAGGAGGACGACATGGCCGGCGGGGAGAAGGTCAAGGCCATGGTGGTCATCATGCGCACCAACGGCTGCTGCTGGGTCAAATGCGGCGGCTGCACGATGTGCGGTTACAGGGAGGCATCGCTGTCCCATGTGACGGAGGAGGACCTCAACAAGCAGATCGACCAGGCCCTGTCCAAGTACAAGGGCGAGCCGTTCGTGAAGCTCTACACGTCCGGGAGCTTCCTGGATGACAACGAGGTGCCTCCGAGCGTGAGGGCAAGGGTCTTCGAGGAGTTCAAGGACTGCAGGAGGATCCTGTTCGAGAGCCGCCCGGAGTTCATCACCCCCGAGTCGGTCGCCACGCTGCCGTCCAACGTCACCGTGGCCCTGGGCCTGGAGAGCTCCGACCCGGAGGTCCTGAAGGTCTCCGTGAGGAAAGGGTTCACCCCCGATGACATCAAGCGCGCTGGCACTCTGCTCAAGGAGCACGGCCTTGGCGTGAGGACGTACCTGCTGCTCAAGCCCCCGTTCATGACCGAGGACATGGCGATCGAGGACGCGGTGAGGTCCGCCAGGTTCGCGGACCCGTTCTCCGACGAGATATCCGTGAACCCGCTGAACGTCCAGAGGGGCACCTATGTGGAGAGGCTGTGGAAGCGCGGGGAGTTCAGATCCCCCTGGATCTGGTCCCTGATAGATGTCATGAAGCAGCTGTCTGGCACAGTCAACGCGAGGCTCATGTCGTCGCCCTCCGGAGGGGGTGCGATGAGGGGCGTCCACAACTGCGGCGAGTGCGACAGGAAGGCGCTCGACGCAATCGAGAGGTTCAGCTTCTCCCAGGACCCGAAGGACCTGGAAGTGAGTTGCGCATGCATTTCGAAATGGGAGTCGTACAGGAGGTCAGAGGCCCTGCTGGGGTCGCCCGCCGACCTGGAGCGCGACTTCGAGAACGAGTTGGTTCTGAGAGGATGATAGGATGGATTACGATATCAAGAAAGGATGGTTCAAGAACATCGAAGGCGACAATCT
>Ga0310786_10013435_pt1 | contig 10102 bp, 12 predicted proteins | sample AusTroGonzalo_MG_FD_203881 | JGI IMG/M metagenome (GOLD analysis project Ga0310786, IMG submission 203881) | Bovine rumen microbial communities from tropical cattle in Woodstock, Queensland, Australia - Gonzalo_03 (v2) (version 2) | ecosystem: Host-associated > Mammals > Digestive system >... | reverse complement strand
CAAGTGATATTTTTGATGAAGAACATAATATAAAAGATGAGGAAGCCCTGCTCTATGCTCTAAATCCGATAGAAGGTAATGAAAAAAGAGACGAATATATAAGAAAAAGAATTAAAGTTTATATTGAAGAACCTGATACAGAACCCATAGACTTTTCCATTGTTTAAAAATTCTTACAATGATTCTTATTAACAATCTCTCCGATTACTTTATTAATTGGGTATAATTTTATATCTAACTTTTCGTAATTATTACCATTCTTGTTTCAATATCATCGGGGACGTCAGATTTTGTAAACACTCTGCCTAGCTTAATGGTTTTTGTATCATTTGTTCTCATTAAATCAAAAAGATATTCATTTATTTCTTTTAATTCGCCATTACCAATCCAATCTTTCATCCACTTTTCATAACCCGGTTGCCTTAAAGGCAAAAAGTCATTTTCCGGTAATATTGAAATTAATTTCCCGCCTTTTTTCAAAAGATTGTAACAATGTACAAGGTGAAGTATGTCACTTCCGTTATCAAAAGGCGGATTCATGATAATCTTGTCATATTGTATGTTGGGATTATATTTAAGAATGTCATATCCGACGAGTTTATAACCCTTTGTATACAAAATCCTGCGTAAATCTTCAACAGGTTCAATAACATCAATTTTATCAGGCGTTAAAACTGTTTTTGCAACAAGCCTGTCTGCAATATGCCCAAATCCGGCAGAAGGTTCAAGAATTTTATCAGTACCTTTAATTGTGCCCGCTTCTAAAATCATTCTGTCAATAATCTCTGTAGGAGTAGGTACAAAATGCTTGGAAATATTTCCATTCAAAATATTATCAACAATATTTTTAGGCATATTTACCGGAGTCGCTATTCTTGCATTAAAATTTACCGAGTATGTATTTAATAAAACTTTCATAATTATACTAAACCCCATAAATATAAATTTTGCTATATGTTTTACAAAATTTTATGTAATTATCAGACAAATTACATACTATACTTATTAAACAATACAGCCCAAATCTATAAATCTTGCCTGTTTTTCCATATTGATATTAAAATAAGCAAACTGCTCCCAGTTTACATCTTCCAAGTTATATCCGGCTTCTCTAACTTTCTTGATAAGATCTATTTGGTCTTCTTCACTTACCCCTGACTGACCCTTTTTTTGAATTACGTAATAAAAAGTATCAGTAGTTTTATCTTTCAGCATGCTGAATATTTTATACTTAGCAGAAGTTTTTATAACACCCCTTTTTATTTCAGGAGCATGAAACTCCGGTAAATATTCATGGTACTTATTCACCGATATTTTCAAAATATTACCGTCATTTAAATCAAAAACTGCCGATTCTCCTCCCAGCGTCAAGAAGTTTTTGATATTAAAAAATCTCGCAACGTATGCATATCCTTCTACGGAATGTTCTCCTACACCTTTTCCGGCATTGTATATTGTATTCGTCAACGCAATTCTTAATTCATTTGTATAGTCATGATATGAATTGGGGTTTGATTTTAAGTACATGGGAGCAGGCATATTTACATGTTTTACGATATTAAAACCTTTACCCCTTACGTTGAAATTTGTTGTTACAGGATTTACTTTCATTCGAAGCCGGCTTGTCCTTCCCCCGTCAATAATATTATAAAATCCGTTACTGCACAATGTTTATTTTTTTTATTTTAAAACTAAAGTTGTAGAAATTTCTAACTTATTTAGAATTTTATTTATTATTAATATCTTATATTATCTTAGTGTAAGGGACCAGGTTCCCATATAAGACTATCATAATACATTTACCAAACGTACGATGGTTCTGCATCCGCACGCTTTGGTACATGCGAAACTTGCAAAAAATTAAATAAAAATATTCAAGGAAGAAAAGCTAAAAGAAAAGGAGATTAGATTATGGCTTCACTTACAATTAACACAAACATTTCCTCTATGGTTGCACAGAGGAATCTGTCCAAAGCTACAAGTGGCATGAACACAGCAATGGAAAGATTGACAACAGGTTACAGAATCAATTCAGGTAAAGATGACGCAGCAGGGTCTTCCGTATCAACATTAATGGAAGCTCAAATTTCAGGTTACGACGTAGCTGAATCAAATGCAACAATGGGCTTGTCTTTGCTTGACACAGCAGAAGGTGTTTTAGACATCGTTAGCAGTTACTTACAGCGTGTAAGAGACTTGACAGAACAAGCTGCCAACGGTACATATGGTACTGCATCAATGAAAGCAATCAGAACAGAAGTTGAACAGAGAATGCTTGAAATCAACCGTTTGTGCGAAGTAATTGATTTTAACGGTATACAATTGTTGGATGGTTCAAGTATCGCAGTGTCTTCGAAAACAGGTATTAACTTACAAGTAAGTAACAATGCAGGCAGTTCTAACATAATTAATTTGAATTACACCTTATTTGAATCAGCAAAATGTACTGCATTAATAGTCACAGGTAATGCTCATTCAAGCCAGCAATATAATACTTGGTATACAAGAACTGATGGCATAAAAACATCTGCTCTTCAAGCAAGAGTCACAAACAGTGAGGTTGACGGATTCGATTACAGAGGTAAATATCCTGATATTGATGCATCAAAATACGCAGACGGGAAATTATCTTGTATTACTGCACTTTGTGACGCAGTTTATACAGATGATAACACAGCTCGTGAATTCCTATCATTCATCGATGATGCTATTGAAAACGTTTCTAACAGAACATCTCTTATCGGTGCATATATGAACCGTGTTGAATCAGCAGTTGATGCGATAAGCGTTCAGAAAGAAAATATCGTATCTGCAAATTCATCAATAAAGGATGCTGATGTTTCAACAGAAGCTTCAAACTATATCAAATACCAGATATTGCAGCAATCATCTGCAACATTATTATCAACGGCAAACCAACAGCCAAGCATAGCACTTAATTTGATATAAAATATAAAACAATCAAGTGTATGATAGTGAAGCCCCCGCGAAAGCGGGGCTTCATTTTATTTTACAAACAATTCATACATAACAATCGAAGCGGAAACACTCAAATTCAAAGATTCTACATTTCCATCCATTTCGATTGTGATGTTTTTTGTTGCGAAATTTTTTAATTCTTCACTCAAGCCTTCCGCTTCCGACCCCATCATTATGAGTACTTTTTCGGCAGGTTTATAACTTTTAAGAAGAATAACATTTTCCCCATTTGGAAGCGTTGCTATTTTTTCATAGTCTTTAAATATGCTTAAATCAGCCATCTTAAAAACCGGAACTTTCCATAGATTCCCTACCGTTGAGCGAACACATTTCGGGTTGTATAAATCAACAGTATCTCCGTATAAAACGATTGCATCTATTCCGAAAGCAGAAGCCGAACGTAAAATTGTTCCTAAATTCCCGGGGTCTTTAATCCCTTCAAGCAAAACTACTTTTTTGTAATTTTTTGACCATTCATACTCAGGCTGTTTTACAACTGCAACAGCTTTGGGGGGGGTTTTGGCATCGGAAATTTTTGCTAAAACAGGCTCAGTAACTTCGATTCGTTGCGATAAATCTTCAAATCCTTCTATTGAAAATATGTGTATTATTTCAAGCTTTGCCTTAATAGCTTCTTCGATTCCCTTGTTCCCTTCTACTAAAAACAACAAGGTCTCATCTCTGTATTTACCCCTGAGGAGTTTTGCTGTTTCTTTTATCAAATCATTATTTACGGAGGTTATTTTCATAGTATTTCAAACTCCTTAAGCCATTTCTTTTCCTGTTCATTCAGCATGTTATAGTCGATAAGTTTTTTCTCATAACCCATTTTTACAAAAGAACAAGTTTTGCCGTTTTTTCTGTAACATGAGTTTTCCAGTCTTATTCCAAAGAACTTCGGATTATATAATCCCGGTTCAATAGTAAATGTCATATTATCTTTAATTTCTGTCTTCGCAATATCGGTTTGATTCAAAGCCGGAGGAGCTTCATGGACATTAATTCCTATACCATGACCAAGTCCATGAGAGAATATAAAACCTTCAACATCCGCATCAAGAATGGTATGTGCAAGCGTGTCAATTTCATATCCGGTTTTTAAATCCGAATTATAACAATTTAAAAATGCTTTCAACACTTTTGTGTAAACTCTTTTCTGAGTAGAATTTGGACATCCTTTTACAAAAACTCTTGTAATATCTGTTGCTAAGCCGCTTTCATAATATGCTCCACAATCAATAAGAACCAAATCCCCTTCTTTCAATATTGTATCTTTATCATTTTTTGAATAATGAGCAAGGGCAGAGTGTTCATTGATTGCTACAATAGAATTAAAACTCAAACCTTTTGCCCCAAAACGGATAAATTCTTCCCGTAATTTTTTGGCAATATCATATTCGGAAAGGTTATCATTATTTTCTATAAATTCTCTTATTGCCATGACAGCCATATCAGTCCTTTTAAAGGCATCTTTGTATGCCTCAATCTCTGCTTTTGTCTTAATTGATTTCATTAACTTAATGTCAGAAGGTTTGTGAATAGGGTTTTTAATCAATGCATAGTCATAAGCATTTATAGATGTTTTGTCGATTATCAATTTGCCTTCAAAATTTTTCAAAAAATCAAAACAAGCTTTTTCATCTTCGAAAAGAATTGTATTCCCGTCTCTATCGATAAACAATTTTGCCCAAATCTTTGAAGAACAATCCTTTGAAAAATCTCTTAGTCCTGTAATGTACGAAACTTCTTCCAAATTCGCAATAAATACAGGCAAATCCGGTTTGTAATTTACTTGTTCAAAAGCCCTGACTTTTTCCCCTTTATGCGATTCTGTAAAATCGTTAATCGGATCTTTTTCCAAAAGTTTTATTCTATAGCCTTTAAAGCTTTCCAATCTTATTTGAGAAACCTTTTTGGCAACAATACCTAAAACTTTGTCAGGATTAATCAGTTTCCTGATTTCATCATCTTGTTTTTGCCCGAGCTGAAGTTTTACGACAGTTACCCCTTCTTTTGCTTCATTATCCGCTTGAGTATGATATCTGCCGTCAACAAAAAGGTAAATATTATCCTCTGTAACCAAAGCATCTCCGGTTGACCCGGAAAATCCTGTCAGAGTATACCTCGCATTTTCAGACAGGGCAGGATATTCTACCAGATATTGATTGGTAGAATTTACTAATAAATAATCGACTTCTAATCGTTCTAACAGTTCTTTATTCATCGATTCCGGTACACTTGATTAAATGCCATCCAAATTGAGTCTCTACAGGCTCGGATATTTCTCCTTCCTTGAGCGCAAAAGCAGCATCTTCAAAAGGTTTGACCATCATTCCTTTACCAAACCATCTCAAATCTCCGCCATCACGTCCTGACGGGCATTTTGAATATTCTCTTGCCAAATCTTCGAAAGCAACGCCGCTTTCAATATCCAATAAAAGATTTTCTGCCTGTTCTTTTGTATCAACAAGAATATGGCTTGCTCTAATCTTCATAAATAATCTCCTTAAATTTTTATACTCAATGATTTTAACATTAAATTAACGGAGTTTACAGATAATGTAAAAAAAAATTAAGCCCTCCTTGTTTACAATAGCAAAAATTTATTTTAGCGGTTTTAATACGAATATGAACATTTCATTTACTCCATCAATTAATTTTAATGCGAAATGTGTAAAATCACCCAAAATAGGTTACAAGAACCTATTGGGAACTGATTGTTCTTCTATCAGAAGTTCTATTGTTGAAATTGATATAAGAAATTCCCAAAATATACAAGCCCTCAAAAAAGCTGTTGAATCGTGGGGTGAAAAAGATTTTTACGGGAAAGAAATAATCGACAGTGTAAAAACACAACTAAAAAAAGGACAAAGACAAATAGTAAAATCTATGCCCTGACTCTTCAGAAGGAAAACTTTAATATACTTGATTGGAGCCAAATATTAGGATTGAGCGAAGTATCCAGAAAAGGTAAAAAGAAGATAGAAATAGATTTTTTGCAAGTAATGCCTAAAATAGCCGGGAAAAATACAGATAAACAATATTTTGATGTTGGAAGCAGCATAGTAAGAATGCTCCAATGGAAACCCGAGAATACACATATTATGGCAAAAGCAGATTATCGTGCAGCTAATTTTTATGAAAAAATGAATTTTGAAATTATCAGTCCAAATCGCCTGATATATGTTTGGAAGCGCTTAAAAGGAGTTAAACTCCCTAAACATTAATAAGCGTTTTATGCTAAAATAATTTATATGCCAAGATATATTGTGATTACGGATATTCATGGGGAATTAAGGAAGCTGGAGAGCGTTTTATCGAAGATAAAAACGCACCCCGATGATATTTTTGTTTTTATGGGAGATTATATTGACCGCGGGCCTGATTCAAAAGGTGTTGTGGAAAAAGTTATTGCCCAAAGTCAAACTCACAAATGTATCTATTTGATAGGTTCGCACGAATATGCATATATGCATTCCCAAAATGATGAATATTATAGTTTTTTATTCTGGAATTACGGCGGACCTGCGACAGTAAGAAGCTATGGCAGTTTTGAAAACATAGATAAAATCCATGGAGATTTTTTCAGAAGTTTAAAATTCTACCACTTAACAGATAAGTATCTTTTCGTTCATGCAGGCATTAATCCTGCTTACCCCCTTGAACAACAGGATGAAGTAGATTTGGTTTATATTAGAGGAAAATTTATCTATTCAAAACATAATTTGCCTCAAAAAATTATCTTTGGGCATACTGAATTTGATAAACCTTATATTGATGAAGGTAAAATCGGCATTGACCTTGGCTGCGGTAAATATAAAAACGCAAAACTTTGCGCTTTAATTCTTGATAATGAAAAAGAAGAATTTGTTTATTCGGACTAAATATTTATAAAAATTTTTATTTATACTAAGATTTAGACATGAGTTATCAAGGAACGGATATACTGGAGCTTTTGTCGGGAGCTGTTAATTATAACAATGCCCTCGCGGATTTATGTCTTGAAAATTTATTACCGAATTGTAATAAAATTATTGACTTTGGTGCAGGGATTGGTACATTGGCAGAAATATTTCGGCATAAGGGTTATGAGACCGAATGTATTGAAAAAGATGACAATTTAAATAACATATTAAATAATAAAGGATTTAAGGTTTTTAAAGAATTAAACTCATACAAAGAAAATGAAATACAAAATCTGGTATCCTTCAATGTTTTTGAACATATCGAAAATGATGAAGAAGCATTTAAAGAAGTTTTTTCAAAACTAAGTAAAAACGGGAAGTTTTTCCTTTTTTTGCCGGCAAATAAATTTTTATATTCCTCTTTTGACAAAAGATTGGGACATTTTAGAAGGTATAATAAATCCGAATTAAAAACCATTTTAAAGAACATTGGATTCACAATTGAAAAAACATACTATTTTGACAGTATCGGATTTGTCCTTGCATATTTATACAAAATTACAAACAAAAAAGGAACCGTTTCGGAATTCCATATAAAATTTTATGATAAATACCTCTTTAAATTATCAAGATTTTTGGACAGAATATTTTGTAAAATTTTCGGTAAAAACATAGTTTTAGTATTGTCTAAAAAATAGTATTTTATCCCTTCAAATATGCTTCAATAAAGCCGTCTAAATCACCGTCCATAACTGCATCGACATTTCCGATTTCAAACCCTGTTCGATGATCTTTAACCATTTTATAAGGGTGAAAAACATATGAGCGAATTTGGGAACCAAAGTTTATATCAAAATTTTCGCCCTTAAGCTCTGCAAGTTTCTTTTCGTGTTCTCTTTGACGCATTTCTAAAAGTTTTGAAGCAAGCATCTGCATTGCATTTTCTTTATTTTGAAGCTGTGAACGCTCTTGCTGGCACTTAATTACAATACCTGTAGGCTTATGCACAATTCTTACAGCAGTTTCTACTTTATTAACATTTTGTCCGCCGGCACCGCCTGAACGCATTGTATCAATTTCCAAATCTTCAGGAGGAATTATAATAGTTTTTTCGTAATCCGGTATTATCGGAGAGACTTCACAGGATGCAAAACTCGTTTGGCGCTTGCCGTTCGCATTGAATGGCGAAATTCTCACAAGCCTGTGGACTCCTTTTTCTGCCTTAGCGTATCCGTAAGCATATTTCCCAGTAATTTTTATTGTGGCAGATTTTATACCGGCTTCTTCACCATCAGATTTGTCCACAAGTTCAACTTTCCAGCCCTTTGTTTCTGCCCAGCGGGTATACATCCTTAAAAGCATTTCGGCCCAATCTTGCGCATCAGTTCCACCAGCTCCGGCATTAATACTAAGAAACGCATCTGCCTCATCATACTCACCTGAAAGCATCTTTTGAAGGTCAAATTTATCAAGACTTTTCCCCAGTTCAAGAAGTGTATTCTCACCTTCTTTAATCAATTCTTCATCCCCGATTTCATAGGCAGCTTCAGCATCGGAAATAATTGAGTCCCAATTCGCAACCATATCCAAATTGGCTTTAATTTCCCGAACTTGCTGTCCTATTTCAGATGCAAGTTTTTGATCAGCCCAAACTTCCGGAGATTGAAGTTTTGCTTCTGATTCGACAAGCTCTTTTTTCAAACCATCAAGGTCAAAGATACTCCTTATTTTTATTTACACGCTCTTTAAGCTCATCCAATAACATTTTTTAATAACTCCAGAACTTTATTGTGAATTTCTTCTATCGATTGTGTTGAATCAATAACTTTAACTCTTTGAGGTTCTTGTTTTGCAATCTCCAGATAACCGTTTCTCACTCTTTCAAAAAATTCAATTCCCGCAGATTCCATGCGGTCTTTTTCTTGTCCTACTCTTTCCATAGAAGTTTGTACATCTATATCGAAAACAAGTGTTAAATCTGGTTTTAAATCATTTACAGCCATGTCGTTCAGTTTTCTGAGTTCTTCAATATTAACCCCTCTGCCATAACCTTGGTACGCAATTGTCGAATCGGTATGACGATCACAAAGAACAATAATACCGTTTTTTACGGCAGGTTTTATCATACAATCAGCATGCTGTGCTCGGTCGGCGAGAAACAGAAAGGATTCACATCTTGGAGAAACTTCTCCGTCATAATTAAGTAATATTTCTCGAACTTTCTCTCCCAAGCCTTTCGCCCCGGGCTCTCTGGTCAAAAGTGTAGAAAAACCTTTACTCCTTAAATATTCATCAAGAAGTTTTATCTGCGTGGTTTTCCCGCAGCCGTCAGCCCCCTCAAATGTTATAAATAAACCTCTTGGCATTCTTTATCCCCTAATCATTTACCATTTTACAACAAATAATAAATTTAAAATACCGCCCAAGTCTTATTAAAACAAATATTAAGTTTTGTTAACAAAATCATCCGTTCTTATGATTTTATTTCAAAAATGTACTGCTAATATATACCTATACTCCTTAAAAAACGACGATACACATATCCCTAATCAACAGCTATGCACGAGATTCGTTCATAGCTTTTTTTTATTTATAAATTAATTTTGATTCCACAACACAGCCTCAACCTGCATGTGCGGAAGAACTAAGTTCTCCACAGATTGCGCAAGCTGTGCGTTTGTATCTGCTTCAATAAAACGCCCTCCCGTAACGTCTGCAGTACATTTTAATTGTGCCAAATCATCTTCATCATTTACATTAAACGCTATTACATCAATATTTATATCCCGCCTGGATTTTACAAGCGAAATCGCGTATTCACAAGGACTTTCATCACAATTTTCCCCACCGTCGGTTAAAAGAACAACATGCTTCTTGCCGTTAATATCTGTAAAGTCTTTTTTAACCGCTTGTTTTAAGGAATAAGTTATAGGTGTCATGCCGCGTGGTCTGAGTTTTGAAATTACTGCAGATATTTTTGAAGCATTATTTTCTCCCAAAGGAACAATCAATTCAGAGCTTCTGCATGCTTGAAAAGCGAGAAGGTTGCAATTATGACCGTAAACCCTCATACCTGTTTTTGTTTCCGGAGAGATTTGAGGTAAAATTCTGTTTAATGTCTTTTTTATAGTATTCACCTTGGTATCATGCTCAAGATATTCACTCATGCTGTTTGAGAAATCTACTATAAATAAAAGATTTTCCCCATAATCATTATA
>Ga0310786_10013434_pt1 | contig 10102 bp, 8 predicted proteins | sample AusTroGonzalo_MG_FD_203881 | JGI IMG/M metagenome (GOLD analysis project Ga0310786, IMG submission 203881) | Bovine rumen microbial communities from tropical cattle in Woodstock, Queensland, Australia - Gonzalo_03 (v2) (version 2) | ecosystem: Host-associated > Mammals > Digestive system >... | reverse complement strand
AGGGCGAGTACGGTGAGTACAGTGCCAATGCCTGCTGGCCAGATGCCACCCACATAGCCCTTCGAGAAGATGGTCTTGCCGATGCCGAAGAGCACGAGCACCACACCGATCAGCAGCACGACGGTGATATACCACATGTCGAGGAAGTTAGTGAGGTACTTATAGGGCTCCATGAAGATGATGCCCGTCTCTGGGTTGTAGGCAAAGCCTTCCTTCAGCAGCAGGTGGACGAGGTATGCCACGAAGAGCACGAGGAAGGGAACAGCCGCAGCGATCAGACGTCCTGTGCCACGAGAACGGATGCTCTCGTCGGCCACATTGTTCATCACGTAAAGGATGCCTAAGACGCGGGCAAGAAACACTATGGCAAAGCCCAAGACGAGTACCCAGGGATTGAGCAGGGCGTCGAGACCATGGGAGGCATTGGCCCAAGATGAGATGATGGGCGTGATGGCCCCTGCATCGATGAGGTTGTCCTTCGCCACGATGAAGTTGGAACCCTCGAAGAAGGTGGCGACGGCACCGCCTAAGAGCAGCGGACCGAGGATGCCGTTGAGGGTGAGGAAGAACTGGAAGGTGCGCGGGCCGAGGATGTTGCCGATCTTGTTCTGGAACTCGTAACTGACGGCCTGCAACACGAAGGTGAAGAGGATGATCATCCAGAGCCAGTAGGCACCGCCGAACGAGGTGGAGTAGAACAAGGGGAACGAGGCGAAGAACGCACCGCCGAAGGTGACGAGGGTGGTGAAGGTGAACTCCCACTTACGTCCTGTGGAGTTATAGACGAGGCGACGGCCTTCTTCCGTCTGTCCTAAAGAACTGGCGACAGAGTTGGCTCCCTGTACGAAGAGCAGGAAGACCAGGAGTGCTCCTAACAGCGAAACGATGAAGCACCAGTAGTGTTGTAAGAATTCGTATGTCATAGTTGCGGTCCTTTCTTGATTTGTTTAAGCATGATGTTGATTTCGACGGCGAGCATCGTCGTGAAGAGGATGAGGAACAGGAAGAAGGTGATCATCACACTCGACGACTGGAGGTCGCTGACGGCTGCCCACGTGGGGAGCATATCCTGGATGGTCCAGGGCTGACGGCCGAACTCGGCGACGAGCCAGCCACTCTCAGAGGCGATATAAGCCAACGGGATAAGGGCGATGGCGATCCAGTAATGCCAGTTCGGCAGTCCTGTGATGGAGCGGTCGCGCCACAAGGCCTTCGGCCAGCCGTAGGCACCTGCCAGAACGATGGCGAAGAAGAGGATGAACAAACCGCCCAAACCCACCATCACGCGGAAGGCCCAGAAATTGACGGCGATGGGAGGTACTACCTCTTCCTTGTTGCGGATATAACCGTAGCCGAAATAAGGCATGTTCTCGTTGAGGAGGCTGAGTTGCTGATTGATCGTGGAGTCTTCAGCCCCTTCATGCTTCGCTTTCCGATAGGCGGCAAGGGCGGCGATGGCCTGTCGGCCCCGTTCGATCTTCTCTTCTACTGAGGGCTCCACTTGTCCGTCAGGTTTGGTGTAGCCGTTGAGGATATCGTTCACGCCAGGCACATACCCCTCGAAGTCGTTGGTGGCCATGAAGGAGAGGGCATTTGGTACCTCGATGCCTTCGATGACCTTCAAACCGATGCCGTTGCCACCATCATAGAGAGCCTCCATGGCTGCGAGTTTCATAGGCTGTACGGCAGCCACATCCTGGGCTGACTTATGACCTGTGGCGGCGGCGAGCAGAGAGGCAACCAGACCTACGGCAGCACCGATCTTCATGCTCTCGATCGACAGGCGCGGCTCACGGCGTTTCAGCATATACCAGCTGCACACACCCACGCAGAAGACGGCGCCGATGATCCATGAGGAAGTGACTGTATGACAGAACTTGCTGATGGCAAAGGGCGAGAGGGCCACCTCGGCGAAGCTCACCATCTCATTACGCATCGTGTCAGGATTGAAAGCACAACCTACTGGATACTGCATCCAGGCGTTGGCGACGAGGATCCACCAGGCAGAGATCGTGGCACCTAGGCCTGTGAGCCAGGTGGAGGCGAGGTGGAAGCCTGGTGACACTTTCTTCCATCCGAAGTACATCACGGCTACGAAGGTCGATTCCATGAAGAAGGCCACGATACCTTCGACGGCCAACGGGGCACCGAAGATATCGCCTACGAACCAGGAGTAGTTCGACCAGTTTGTACCAAACTCGAACTCGAGGATGATGCCTGTGGCGACACCCATGGCGAAGTTGATACCGAAGAGCTTCTGCCAGAAGATGGCTGCATCTTTCCAGAACTGCTCTTTCGTACGATAATAGATGGTCTCCACGATACCCATGATGACGGCCAGTCCGAGCGTCAGGGGTACGAAGAGCCAGTGATAGATTGCCGTGAGGGCGAATTGCGCTCTCGACCAGTCAATGGTTCCGGCATCAATGTCTAATAATAGGTTGTTGAACATAATATCTGAAATTTAATGTTTAATTTGCTCGCTCTACAAGTTCATTTGCGACATAGCCCGACTCATCACCCTGGGCGTGCTCTTTCAGGAAATTGGGGAAGAAGAACACCTTCAGGATGGCGAAGATGATGACCAGCTTAATCAGGATAATCGCCCACAGCGTCTTACCCAGACGCATGGAACGGAAGCCGTCGTAATAGAGATCGAAAGCCTTATGCAGAAAGCTATCTTTGTTCATAGGTTGTCGTAAATATGTCGCAAATATAAGGTTTTTATTGATAACTTCCAAATAAATAAGGTATAAAACTGCAAAAAATCTTTGTTATTTCGATGAAATGCACTAACTTTGCACCGATTTTTTAGAAATTAAACTGATATGAACAGAAAGATTGCTTTTGGCTTTTGGCTTCTGGCCTTCGGCTTCTTGCCGGCAGGCGCCCAGCGGGTGCTCTCGTTAGACAGTTGCCGCCAGATGGCCTTGCGCAACAACAAACAGCTGAGTATCTCCAAGATGAAGCAGGATGTGGCGGCTAATGAACGAAAGTCGGCTCGCACCAAGTATCTTCCTCATGTGAGTGCTCTCGGCACCTATGTACACACTACAAAGGAAGTGTCCATACTGAACAATGATCAGAAATTTGTGCTTTCAAATGTGGGTACAGGCTTAGTATCAGAGTTGCCTGCTCCGATCCAAGAGAAGCTGGGAGGACTTCAGACGGCGCTAAACGCTCTTGGACAGGATATCGTTGATGGGTTCCGTACTGATACGCGTGATATATTTGCGGGTACCGTTGCCCTTACGCAGCCGATTTTTATGGGTGGTAGTATTATCGCTTTCAATAAGATCGCTGATATCAAGGAGAAAATTGCAGCGAATTCGCTGGATGCCAGCAGACAGTCAACGCTTTATACGATAGATCAGGCCTATTGGCAGGTTGTGTCGTTGCACCACAAGAAACAGCTCGCAGAGAGCTATCTTGAACTGGTGAAGAAACTTGATGTTGATGTCCGCAAGATGATCGACGAGGGTGTCGCCACAAAGAGCGATGGCCTGAGTGTCGATGTGAAGGTGAACGAGGCGGAGATGACGCTGACGAAGGTGAACGACGGACTCGTACTCTCCCGTATGCTGCTGAACCAGCTCTGCGGGCTGCCGCTCGACGAACAGGTGACACTTGTGGATGAGCAGGCAGAGAACATTGCCGTTGTAGAAATATCAGCTAAACCTGATGTGGAGATGGCCGTTGCAAACCGTCCCGAGTTGAAGTTACTTGAGAATACAGTTGCTCTTTCCAAGCAAGCCACGAATGTGCTGAAGGCAGGTAATTTGCCACAGGTGGCACTGACGGGTGGCTATATCATCAGCAATCCCAATGTGTTCAACGGCTTCGAGAAGAAGTTTTCTGGTATGTGGAATGTCGGCGTTTCCGTACGGGTACCTATCTGGAACTGGGGTGACGTGATGTATAAGGTACGGGCCTCAAAAGGAACGACCGCAATTGTCAGCCTCGAACTGGCTGATGCCCGTGAGAAGATAGAGTTACAGGTGAATCAGACAGCCTTCAAGGTGGAGGAAGCTAATAAGAAACTGGCGATGGCTCAGTCGAATATCGAGCGTGCAGACGAGAACCTACGTATGGCTAATCTCGGTTTCCGTGAGGGTGTGATCACACCGACTACGGTGATGGAGGCTCAGACGGCCTGGCTCCAGGCACAGTCGCAGAAGATTGATGCCGAGATTGATGTCAAGTTGTCGCAGGTAGATCTGCAGAAGGCACTTGGTACATTGGAATAATTGAAAATTAATAGTTAAAAGTTTATAGATATTATGTCAGCAAAAAGTCAACATAAGAACATTTTACTAGCCGTGATGGGATTTGCGGCAGTAGTGGTGATCGTAGCATTGATCGGGCTCATCGCCCTCGACCGTGATCCGGATATCATCCAGGGCCAAGTGGAGGTGAGTGAGTATCGTGTGTCAAGTAAGGTGCCTGGACGTATCCTCGAAATCCGTGTGAAGGAGGGAGATTACGTGAAGGCCGGTGATACCCTCGCTATTCTGGATGCACCTGATGTGCGTGCTAAGATGGAACAGGCTCAGAGTGCAGAGAGTGCGGCTGCCGCCTTGGAAATGAAGGCGAAGAATGGTGCCCGCAAGGAGCAGATCCAGGGTGCTTTCTCCGTGTTACAGCAGGCGAAGGCTGGTTTTGAGATCGCAGAGAAGTCGTATAATCGCGTGCAGCGTCTCTTCGACGAGGGTGTGATGAGTGCCCAGAAGCGTGATGAGGCCTTTGCCAACTATAAGGCGATGGAAGCTCAGATGAAGGCTGCCCAGAGTCAGTATGACATGGCCGTGAACGGTGCCCGTATGGAGGATAAACTGGCTGCCTCTGCCCAGGTGGGTCGTGCCAGAGGTGCCGTACAGGAGGTGAACTCCTATATCCATGAGACTGTTCAGATTGCCCAGAAAGAGGGTGAGGTCACAGATATCTATCCGAAGGTCGGTGAACTGGTGGGTACGGGTTCTCCCATCATGTCGATTGCAATGATGGACGATATGTGGGGCACCTTCAACGTGCGTGAGGATCAGTTGAACGACATGCACGTGGGTACTGAATTTACGGTCTTCGTGCCAGCCTTCAACAAAGACGTAAAGATGAAGGTCTATCATCTGAAGGATCAAGGCTCGTTCGCAGTCTGGAAGGCCACCAAGGCCAACGGTCAGTATGACCTGAAGACCTTTGAGGTGAAGGCTCGTCCTGTGGAGAAAATGGAAGGTCTGCGCCCAGGTATGTCATTGGTAATTAAGAAGTAAGAATTTAGAATTAAGAGTTTAGAGACTTTGAAGTATCTCAATAACATATGGGAAGTAGCCAAGCGTGAGTGTAAGATCCTCTATGTGAATCGCATTTACGGTTACTGTATGGTGGTGTTTCCCCTGTTGGCGATGCTGTTCTTCACTTCACTGATGGACGACGGTCTGCCACAGGAGATGCCTGTGGGTATTGTTGATCTCGACAATACCTCCATGACACGTGCCTTAGGACTTAAACTCGACGGTTTCCAGAACTCACGGGTGGTGGCTCACTATCCCTCTGTGGCGGAGGCGCGCAAGGCCATGCAGGAAAACGAGATCTACGGTTTCCTCTACCTGCCGAAAGGTACGACGGACAATCTGCTCGCCAGCAGACGCCCCACGATCTCGTACTATTACAGCCAGACCTCGTTGACGGCTGGTTCGATGGTCATGAAGGATCTGAAAACCACTGCCACCCTCGCTGCGATGGGGGTAGGACAGGCTACGATGCGTGCCAAGGGCTTGACGAATCAGCAGATGGCGACGCTGATGCAACCCATCCGTATCGACCTACATCAGGTGGTGAATCCCTGGGGAAACTATAATATGTATCTTTCCACCGTGTTCGTGCCTGGTGTGATCATGCTCTTCATGTTCCTGATATCTGCCTATTCGTTGGGTATGGAACTGAAGTTCGGTCGTGGTAAGGAGTGGTTGGGAATGGCCGACAATAACATTGTGGTCGCCATCCTTGGCAAGTATCTGCCTCAGGCATTGATCTTCTCATCGATCATCTTCTTCTATGAGTTCTATATATACGGCATCCTGCACTTCCCCCATGAAGGCGATATGTGGGATATGCTGTTGCTGATTGTGCTGCAGGTGTTCAGTTCGATCGGTTTCGGTATCTTTATCTTTGGTCTGATGCCGTCGCTCCGAATGTCGATGAGTATTTGTTCGCTGTGGGCTGTGCTCAGTTTCTCGCTGGCAGGATCCGCGTTCCCCATGATGGGCATGGATGCCTCGTTGCAGGCGCTGACCTGGCTCTTCCCCCTGCGTCATTATTATATGCTCTATCAGATTACGGTGTTCAATGGTTATCCGCTCGTTGATGCGTGGTTCCACCTGGTGGCCCTGTTGGCCTTCACACTGACACCGTGGTTTGTGCTTAGTAAGGTTAAAAACGCAATGCTCAACTATGTCTATATTCCGTAAGATAATCAATTGGCTCGATGATGCTGCCTACGTATGGCGGCAGGAGTTGAAGCATGTGTTTCGCGATGAGGGCGTGCTGATGTTCTGCATTGTGGTGCCCTTGGGTTATCCCTTGCTCTATTCGTGGATCTATAATAACGAGACGGTTCATGAGGTGCCTGTGGTCGTGGTGGATCAGTCCAACTCACAACTGTCGCGCCAGTTTATCCGTATGTGTGATGCCTCGCCTGATGTGAAGGTGGCCTGCTATACCGTTGACCTCGATGATGCCAAGTCGCTCGTCAGTCGTCAGGTGGTGAAGGGCATCTATTATATTCCTGAGGATTTCGCCACGCGACTGAACCGTATGGAACAGAGTACCATCAGCGTGTATTGCGACATGGCGCTGATGCTGACCTATAAGGCTATTTATCAGACGGCGCTGGCTGTCACCACACAGATGGGTGCCGCCATCAAACGAAGTGTTTCTGGCAACTATACCGCGCGTGACGATCTGGTCTCGTCGAGTCCGCTCAATGTGGAGGAGGTGTCTATCTTCAATCCTGCGGGCGGTTATGGCTCGTCGGTGATTCCTGCCGTGCTGATGCTGATCATCCAACAGACGTTGGCCCTAGGTGTGGGTATGGCAGCAGGAACGTCGCGTGAACGGAGCCGCTACAGTGATCTCGTGCCTATCAACAAATGCTACTCCAGTGTGGGCCGTATCATCTGTGGAAAGTCGTTGTGCTATCTCATGATCTATGCTGTCATGAGTACGTATCTGGTAATTGTCGTACCTCGAATGTTTAACTACATCCATATGGCGCCCTGGTTGAATCTGCTGGTTCTGATGATCCCTTATCTGTTGGCCTGCGTGTTCTTTGCCCAGACGGTCTGCTGTCTGGTACACTATCGTGAGAATGTGATCCTGCTGATGGTGTTCATCTCAATGATCCTGATGTTCCTCAGTGGTGTGTCCTGGCCCCAGACGTCCATCCCCAGTTATTGGCAGGGCGTATCGTGGCTCTTCCCCAGTACCTTTGGTATCAGGGCGTATATCCGTCTGAACTCGATGGGTGCCACGTTGTCGGATGTGTCCTTCGAGTTGATGTGCCTGTGGGGACTGGTGGTCTTCTATTTCGCCATGGCTTGTATTGTCTATACCGTCGAAATGGGTTTGTCGAAACGCCATACGACGGAGCGTCTGGAGGTGCTGCGAAAGAAACGTGCTGTTCGCCTGCAGTTGAAAGCAAAGAAAAAAGGATCCGAAGCTTAATGCTCGGATCCTTTTCTGATTATCTGTTCTTGGATTACGAATTCATCCCTACAATCTTCGTCTCAGGCTGTTCTTTGTTGCGGCGATTGGTAACGGTAACCACAGCCTGGGCTAAGTTGATGAATGCCAATCCTGTGGCAGTCTCACTGCTGAGGGCTGCTGGGGTACCTGCATCGCCATTGTCACAGATGCTCTGTACGAGAGGGATCTGTGCCAAGAGGGGTACCTGCATCTCTTCTGCCAGTTGCTTGCATCCTTCCTTGCCGAAGATATAATAACGGTTCTCAGGCAGTTCGGCTGGCGTGAACCAAGCCATGTTCTCGATCAGTCCGAGGATGGGCACATTCACCTTCTCGTTGCGGTACATGTCGATACCCTTGCGGGCATCAGCCAGCGCCACCTGCTGAGGGGTCGATACGATGACGGCACCCGTGATGGGCAGGGTCTGAAGCAGGGTCAGGTGGATGTCACTGGTTCCAGGAGGTGTGTCGAGGATAAAATAATCGAGTTCGCCCCAGTCTGCATCGGCAATGAGTTGTTTCAAGGCACTGGTGGCCATGCCGCCTCGCCAGAGGGTAGCCGTGGTAGGGGATACGAAGAAACCGATGGAGAGCAGTTTCACACCATATTGTTCGACAGGTACGATGAGGTCGCGACCATCTTTCTTGATGGCATAAGGACGCTCGTCTTCGACGTTGAACATCTTCGGCATGGAAGGTCCGAAGATATCTGTGTCGAGCAGTCCCACCTTGTAACCTAAGCGGGCCAGTGCGATGGCAAGGTTGGCAGAGATGGTACTCTTACCCACACCACCTTTGCCTGAACTGACGGCAATGATATTCTTCACATCTGGGAGCATCTGTCCCACTTCAGGACGAGGGGCTGTCTTGAACTCCGTCTCGATGGTCACCTCCACCTCTTGTCCACAGTGGTATTTGATGGCGGCTTCGGTTGCCTTGACCGTAGATTTCAGGAAGGGATCCGTGTCGCGTGGGAAGGTCAGTACCACTTTCACCTTCCAGGGGTCACCCTCCTTGGCAGGGGCAGCCACCGCTGGGGTGTCAGCCACCATCTCACTTTCTATGAGGTTCTTCTTCGTGCCGGCATACGTCACCGTCGCCAGCGCGTCTAGGATCATCTTAGGAAACAATACTTTATCCATAATCTTATTTTTTGCAACGGACTACACGACTTTTACGATTTTTTTTATCAGTCCTTTAAGTCCTGTTGTCCGTTGCCAATTATTTACTTCGCTTTCTCTAGGCTGCTGCGCTTGGAACGGTGATAGGAGCGATAGTCATCGAGTTCGATCTCCACCTCAGGCTCTTCGAGTACGCCCATTCGTGGCAGTTGCCATTTCATATATTTGATGTTCAGTCCGCGCGCTATCCACATGCTTTCGTAGTAGGTTTGGATCGCGAGGATTTGCTTCGTGTCTTCGTCGATGCGCGCATCGTGATAGAGGTCTTCTGTCCTGAAGAGCACAGGCAACTGGTTCTTCTCCACCATATAGGTGGTATAGGTGAAGAGAAAGTTGGAATCGGTCTTCAGGTGAATGATACCGCCATCCACGAGGAACTGGCGATAACGCGCCATAAAATAGGTCGATGTCAGGCGCTTGCGTGGGTTCTTCATCTGCGGATCGCTGAAGGTGAGCCAAATCTCTTGTACCTCGTCTTCTGCAAAAAACCGTTCGATGATCTCGATGTTCGTGCGGAGGAACGCCACGTTCTTCAGTCCTTCATTCAGCGCCTGCGTAGCCCCTGTCCACATACGGGCACCCTTAATATCCACGCCGATGAAATTCATGTCGGGGTAGAGCTTCGCCAGTTCCACGGTATATTCTCCCTTGCCGCACCCGAGTTCGAGTACGATGGGATGATTGTTCTTGAAATACTGCTCGTGCCAGTGGCCCTTCATCTCAAAAAGCACGTGTTCCACCACCGAATAGGGGTACTGGAACACGTTCTCATAGGTTTCCATGTCGGCGAACTTCGCCAGCTTGCCTTTTCCCATTTACGCTGCTTTAATATCTTCGTAATAATGGGCAAAAGTGGTATCCATGTAAGGAGCCAGGAAGAAGAAACCGATACCGAGGGTCATGATACTGAGGATCATCCAGCCAATGAAGCTGAGGCCCAACCAGAACAATCTCATCTTGTGACCTTTGGTCATCTCCCAACTCTTCTTCAGGGCATCCATCGCACTGATCTGTGGATCGTCCTTCAGAATATAGGGAGCCATCACCAGTCCGACGGAAATGATGATACCAGGAATGATGAAGAGGCAGAAGCCAATCATCATAGCGATGACATAGAGGAACTCCAACAGGAAAGTACGGGCAAAGTCCTTGTAACCATCGAACAGACGCTCATAGTTGAAG
>Ga0310786_10013433_pt1 | contig 10103 bp, 7 predicted proteins | sample AusTroGonzalo_MG_FD_203881 | JGI IMG/M metagenome (GOLD analysis project Ga0310786, IMG submission 203881) | Bovine rumen microbial communities from tropical cattle in Woodstock, Queensland, Australia - Gonzalo_03 (v2) (version 2) | ecosystem: Host-associated > Mammals > Digestive system >... | reverse complement strand
TCCATGTTTGTTACCTTGTTTGTGGGCATGGTCGACCTGCTTACGGGGCACCTCATGTTCTGCAATGCCGGTCATAACCCGCCTGTTATCGGTGGTGGCGAGAGCCATGGTGAGTTCCTGAAGATGCTGCCCAACTTCCCCATTGGCGTAATGCCAGGCTTGGAGTTCCAAGGCGAGGAGATTGACTCTATCAAGGGTCGTGCGCTGTTCGTTTATACCGACGGACTGAACGAGGCCGAGAACCGCCAGCACGAGCTGTTTGGCGACGACAAACTGCTATCCATCCTGCGCCACACCCATTTCGAGAGCGCTAAGCAGGTAGTGGAAACCCTCTTCAACGAGGTTCAGCTCCACCGCGATGGTGCCGACCCGAACGACGACCTTACAATGATGTGCCTACGCATGCAATAATATTAAAAAAAATCCGTCAAATCAGCCCTATCGGTGCAAAAAAAATATTAACTTTGCACTCGAAATGATTAGCGACGAGGTTAAAAATAGCTTCTTTACACTGTTGCGGGCTGCGCTGTGCGGCGAACCCTGCGATACTGCTGCCGATTTCGATTGGCAGCAGATATATGCTATGTCGCAGAGGCAGTCGATGATTGGCGTGGTGTATTCTGTGGTAGAGAAACTGCCCAAACACCAGCAGCCCCCCATGCAGCTTACGATGCAGTGGATGGGAGAGGCCGAGGCCATTCGCGGCCTTAACCAGTTCCAGTATAATGAGGCTGCAAGGCTCACAAAGCTAATCGGCGATATGGGTTGTCGCACTGCAATACTTAAAGGTCAGGCCAATTCGCGTTTGTATCCCGATAAGTTCATGCGCCAGCCAGGCGACATCGACATCTGGGTAGAAGGCGGTCGCAAGAGGGTGATCGAGCTGCTCAAGACGCTGGGAATGATTAAAGGCCTTGGCAAGATAGGCGAAGGCAAGGCCATGGCTTCCTATCATCATGTTCATCTGCCATCCATCGATAATGGTGTAGAGATTGAGGTGCATTTCCGTCCGTCCTCGGGCAACTTCAATCCCATTACCAACCGCCGCCTGCAGCGCTGGTTGAATAAGGAGATACTACACTCTGAGATGACGTCCGAAGGATTCTACGTGCCATCCATGCGGTTTGCCCTTATCATGCAGCTGGCTCACATTCAGCGCCATTTCTTTACCGAAGGTGTTGGTCTGCGACAGGTGTGCGACTACTACATGCTACTGCAGAACGCCACCGAATCCGATCGCCAGTGTGTTGCCTCACAGTTGCGCCGTATGGGTTTACGCCATACTGCAGGTGCAGTGATGTGGCTGCTCCAGGAGATTCTGCATCTCGACACAGCCAAGATGATCTGCCCTGCCGATAATCGCCGTGGCGAGTGGCTGTATAGTGGGGTGTTGTCTGGTGGCAATTTCGGATGGTATGCCGAAAGACAGCAGCATAAAACGTTGAAAAGAGTATCCGAGGTACGTTTAAGACGCCTGCGACTTATGAGGTTCGACTTCTGGGAAGTACTGTGGCTTGAGCTGCATTATTGGGAGAATATTTTCCATAAGCTGCCCTTGCGTATCAAGTATCGACGACTGTCATTGAAAGGACTCGAAAATAGAAGATGAAGGAAACAAGATATTACGAGGTGGCGGGGCATAGGTTCTGCGTTAGTGGCGAGAGCGATATTCTTGCGCTGATGGATAACTATGTGCCGTTTGCCAGTGCCGATGGCGAGGTTGTGTTTGCATTGACCGTAGAAAACGGCACAGCCCCCGTCTATGCCGAGGAACTGCGACAGGAGGAAGAGGGGCAGACAATCGTCTGCGGACATACTGCTGCCGGCGAGGCCGTTTTTGAGTATCATTGGATGGGCGACACAGCCGGATGGCTGGTCTGTTCGGCCGACTACCATAAGGGCCGTCTCATTACCACAGGCCTTCATACAAAGATGGCTATCGAAAATTCGATGATGATACTTTACGCCCTGTCTACGGCCGATATGGGCACTGTTCTGTTCCATGCGGCAGTGGTTAGCTATCAGGGCAAGGCATACATGTTCCTTGGCCCCAGCGGCACGGGCAAGAGCACCCACGCCCGCCTGTGGCTTAAGCATATTGAGGGCACCGAGCTGGTTAACGACGATAACCCTGTGGTGCGCGATGGGGTGGTGTACGGCTCACCGTGGAGCGGCAAGACGCCATGCTACCGCAACGTGAGCTATCCCTTGGGCGGCATAGTTATGCTCAGTCAGGCACCTTATAATAAGATATGTCGTCTTGAGGGTCTGCAGGCTTACATGGCCCTTGTGCCCAGCATCAGCGGCAAGCGCTGGGATGCTCGTATCGCCGACGGCTTGCATCAAACAGAGAATACCCTTGCCATGCAGGTGCCCGTATGGCACTTAGAGTGCCTGCCCGACGAGGCAGCAGCAAGGCTGTGCCAATTGAGAATTAAGAGGTATGATTACCGATGATATGGTCATAGAAGAGGCAATTCGCCTGGTTAGTGATGGCGTGAGCGTAACGCTGCCCGTAAGCGGCAGCAGCATGCTGCCGTTCATCATCGGTGGCCGCGAGAGCGTCATCCTGCGGAAGCCTGCCGAACTTAAAGTCGGCGACATTGTGCTGGCGTGGGTTGATAATTCCAGATATGTGGTGCATCGCATTATACATTTTGATGGCGACAATGTCATATTAATGGGCGACGGCAATCTTGCGGGCACCGAGCATTGCAAGCTCGCCGATGTAAAGGCCAAGGCTACCCATGTGATTGATGCCGATGAGAAGATGCACTGCCTCTACACCCCGTGGCGCTGCCGAGCAGCCCGCCTGTGGTGGCATCTGCGCCCCATCCGCCGATACTTGCTGGCCATTTATAGGAGATTAAACATTAAACATTAAATATGAAGATTAAGAATGGATTTGTGCTGCGCCAGGTGTGCGGCGAGAATGTGATAGTAGGCGAGGGCCTTGGTGCTATCAACTTCGGTAAGATGCTGGCCCTCAACGAGACAGCCGCTTGGCTATGGCAGCAGGCTGTGGCTATGAGCGATTTCACTGTCGATGCCCTTGCCCAGAAACTCTGCGATGAATACGAAGTCTCACTCGACGAGGCCCAAGCCGATGTGAAGAGCATCGTCACCGAATGGCAAAACGTCGGCGTGCTAGAAAAAAAATGAACTACGTACTATGGCTTTGGCGTAACTCGCTAGGCATCCGCTGGAATACGTTGGTGCGCATCGTTTCGGGTATCGGTCAGGTGGCACTTGGCCTGCTCATGGTATGGCTCAGCCGCAGGTTCATCGACGATACCATCCGTACCGGCACGGCCGACGACGTGCTGCACATGGTGCTGCTGCTGGTGCTCACCGTGTTAGGCGGTGTGGCCCTCCGTCAGGTGGGCTACTGGCTCACCACCACCGCTGGCGTACACCAGACCAACGCCCTGCGCCTGCGCATCTTCAGCAGCCTGTTCCGCCGTCAGCTTTATACCGAACAGGAGCTGCACTCGGGCGATGTCACCTCGCGCCTGGTCAAGGATATCGAGACCGTCAGCGGCGTGTGTACCGACACCGTCCCCCAGATAGCCATCACCTTTATTCAGCTGTGTGGCGCCTTCCTGCTTATGCGCTGGTTCGACGCCCGACTGGCTTGGGCACTGCTGTTGCTCACGCCTATGGCCATCGTGTTTGGCAAACTGATATCACGCCGACTGCGCAAGATGACGCTCGACATCCGCGAAGACGAGAGCCGCATACAGATGCAGGTGCAGGAGAGCATGGAGCACAACGCCGTGCTGCGCTCGCTGGGTTCCGAGCAGTGGGTTACCGACCGCCTCGAGTCGATGCAGCAGCGCCTCAAGGGCAATGTCATGCGCCGTATGCGTTTCACTGTGGCCATGCGTATTGTCATGGGCTGTGTGTTCGGTCTGGGCTATCTGCTGGCCTTCGTATGGGGCGGCATCTGCCTGCGCAACGGCACCATCACCTTTGGTGTCATGACCTCGTTCCTGCAGCTGGTAGGTATGATTCAGCACCCCATCCTGCAACTGCTCAATATGGTGCCCACGGTGATACACTGCTCCGCCAGCATCGATAGGTTAGAAGAGCTGTCGGCGGCCAAGGAAAACGAAATCCGTGTATCTCCGTGTAAATCCGTGCCTAATAATATGGTTAGGTTTGATGATGTCAGCTTCCGCTATGCCAATGGCGACAGCGAGATATTACAGCACTTCAGCCACCAGTTTGCCCCTGGCACCAAGACCGCCATCATGGGGCAGACGGGTATCGGCAAAACCACCCTGTTCCGCTTGATCCTCGGCTTTATCCAGCCCACCAGCGGTAGGGTAGAGGTGGGTGGCAACATCTGCTACGTGCCGCAGGGCAACACCTTGATGAGCGGCACCATCCGCTACAACCTGCAGCTGGCCAAGCCCACGGCTACCGACGACGAGCTGCGCCAGGTGCTGCACACCGCCTGTGCCGACTTTGTGTTCGACTTGCCCGACGGTCTTGATACCGAATTGGGCGAGCGCGGTTGCGGCCTGAGCGAGGGTCAGTCGCAGCGCATAGCCATCGCCCGCGGCCTGTTGCATGGCGGCGATATCCTGCTGCTCGACGAGATCAGCAGCTCGCTCGACGAACCCACCGAACGCGAGCTCTACCAGCGCATTTTTACGGCTCACCCCCATAAAACCATGCTATTCATCACCCATCGCCCCACGGTGTGCCAACTGTGCGACGACTCCATCTTAACCCTCAGTTAAACGAACTAACAAAGAAAAAAATGACGATAGAAAACTATTATTACGGACTGGCGGCACTCATGTACCTCACCACCTGCTGGATGTTTGCAGCTGTGCGCTGGTTCCACACTTGTAAACAACCCAAGAGCACCCACCGCTATATCTGGCCCGATCGCAAGCTGCAGTGCCTGCTTTACAGCTGCGCCTCGGTGCTGCTGCCTTATGTCTACAATCCCACCGACGCTTCGGCATGGCTGCTCATCAAGAGTTACTTCCCCGCCACCTATTATTTCTACTGCGGCGTGCTGCTGCTCTGCTTTGCCGGCACCGTCAAGCAGTGGAGCCAGTGGAAAGGCATCAGTTGGGTGGCCGCCATCATAGTCATCGGCACCATGCTTGTTCCCGTGCTCAATGCATGGCTTCCCACCGGCATCCTCAGTGCCGATGGTCTGCGCATCTGGCAGTACGTGGTGCTGGCCGAGAGCGTTGTTATGGTGGGCTACGTGGCACTGGCCATGTGGCAGGTTAAGCACTGGATAGACGAGGCCCGCGATGCCAACTACTCTAACCCCGACGACTTTCCCGCCGACTACGCCAGTCGCGTATGGCTCTACCCGGTATTCCTTACGCCACTGATATGGCCTGCATATATCTTCGATTCGCCTGCTTTAATGGCCATCCAGAATGTGCTGCTGGCCGTGTCGAACGTGTGTCTGCTCATCACCGTCATGCCCGTTTGGCGCCGCAAGGCCCTGCTTGTTACGCCCGAAACCGCCCACCTGCAGGAGAGCGAAGAGCCTGCCGATGCCGCCCACGACGACCTCATCGACCAGACCGCCATCGAGATCGAGTCGTACGTGCGCCAGCAGCAGGCCTATCTTAACCCACACCTCAAGATCGACGATGTGGTAGAGCATTGCCAGCTGGGTCGTTCTTACGTCTCGCTCACGTTCAGCCGCCGCTTCACCTCGTTCGCCTACTATGTCAACAGTCTGCGCTTGGCTCACTTCGACCAGTACGTGGCCCAGCATCCTGAAGAGACCAAGGAGTCAGCCGCCCTCGCCTCCGGCTACGCCTCGTACAACTCCTATTACCGCGCCAAGCAGAAAATGGAGCGCGCGTAACGCATAGAGCATAAAAATAACAAAAAAGTCCGATTTCATCGGGCTTTTTTGTGTTTTCTTGCATGCTATGTACAATTTTCAATGTTTCTTGCACTAAAATGCAATCAACTTGCACCGCATTGCAATGTCCATGTACAATTTTCAATGCCTATTTTCGCGGAAAAAGTGTAATTTTGCACCCAAAAATTTATAAACTTAAAAAATAGTATGAATCAACTATCATCAATCACTCCTTTGGAGATTATCCTCATCGGCTCAGCAGCCGTGGGAGTTTTTCTGTTTTTCCGTGCCTGCTGGCGCAACATCAAGCGCAGCCGGCAGCACCTCGGTGTAGCCCTGCTCACCCTCATGATGGTCCTCACCGCCCAAACGGCGATGGCGGCGACCAAGACCGTTAGCTACATCGATGCCGACGGCACGGAGAAGACTGTTACCGCCACCGTGCTCACAGGCAACGAAACCCAACTCGGCACCAATGACACTAATTGGTATGTAGTGTACAACAATATCAGCTACAGCGGTAAGATTTATTGTAATCATGACGTGAACATCATCCTTTGCGACAGTGTGAAGATGACCATGACCAGCGATAACACGTGCATTTCAGGAAGCATGTTTTATACGCTGACCATCTACGGCCAGACCAAAGGCACTGGCACCCTCGAGGCCAAAACCACTGGCAGCTACAACACCATAGGTCACAGTGGCAGAATGGTTATCAACGGCGGCACAGTTAACGCCACCAACACCAATGCCTACAATGCAGCCATCTCGTCAGCAAAAGGTGTCACCATTAACGGCGGCATAGTCAACGCCACCTGCCCTGGTGACGGCGGCTATGGCATCACGTCTGGTGGCGACGTCACCATCAACGGTGGTATAGTCAACGCCACCAGCCCTGGTTTCGGCGGCTGTGGCATCAATTCCAGCAAAACCATTACCCTCGGCTGGACGAACACCTCCGACCGCATTACCGCCAGCAGTTACGGCCGCACAGTGACTATTGCCGACGGCAAGGTATTCGAAGACACAGAGGGAAATCTTTACGCCGGTACGCTCACCAGCGCTGAGCTAAATGAAATCCAAGGCCACGAGCTCGCACCTAATCTCAACGCTTATACCGTAAAAGTAGTCGATGTGGATGGCGTAACTGTGACCGCCGACTGCCGCGCCGCAAAGGCAGGACAAACAATCAATGTAACCGCAAAAGCTACTGAAGCAGGCTACCTTATAGGCGCCAAATACAACGATGGCACTGACCATGAACTGGAGCTCAATAGTGTCGGTAAGTGCTCGTTCACCATGCCCGCAGCCAACGTCGAAGTCAGCGGCACTAAAACAGCCGCCTTTGCCGAGGGTGATGGCACAAAGGATAATCCATTCCTTATCAAAGATGAAAACGACTGGGAAGACTTTCGTAAGCTCATCAACAGTAAGCTTACCAACGAGGTTAACACAGATAAGTGCTTCAAGCTTGACGACGACATCAGCGTAACGTCGAGGATTGGGGTAAACAACATGTATGTATTTATGGGCACCTTCGACGGTGGAGATCATACTCTCAATGTTGCGTATAATGCCAATATCAGATATCTTGCGCCAATCCGCTTTGTCAGTGGTGCTACCATCCAGAACCTGCACGTTAGTGGCACTATGACCACTGAAAATAAATATACCGCTGGTATTATAGGACAAGTAATGGAAAATAGTACCGTTACCATTGCAAACTGCACCAGTAGCGTAACCATACAGAGCAACGTCGAAGGTGACGGTACACATGGTGGTCTCGTGGCCAAAGTCGACGATGGTGCCAAACTTACCATCAATGGCTGTGTTTTCGATGGAAAAATAGTAAGCACAGGCGCATCGGCCACTACCGACTGCGGTGGATTCGTGGGGTGGAGCGATAGTGGAGACCTCAACATCAGCAACAGCCTCTATGCCCCGCAGACTGACGCCAACGCCGTCTCCATCGGAGCCACCTTCTGCCGTAACTGGACGATGCCTGCCGATGCCAACTGCTACTACACCCAGCCACTCGGCAACGCCCAGGGCACTCAGGCCAACTACTTGTTGAGCGAGGATGAGGCTGTGCCATCGAAATTGGACGGCACTGTGGTGTTCCGTCGCGAGTTTAATGGCGGGAAGGCTTCTACCATCTGTTTGCCGTTCGAATATGAGCCTGCAAAGACAGAGGGTACATACTATTCGTTTGAGGGTATCAAGCTGGAGGGCGACGAGTATGTGGCCACTATGACTGCTGCCGATACTCCGCTGAAGCCCAACACACCCTATGTGTTTATGCCTGCTACAACCGATACCTACGTGCCCGTGCTCTATCATGGTATGGCGGCTTACGATGCTAGGAATTTGACAACCACCAGCGGCGACTGGACATTCCGTGGTACTTACGAGCAGCTGAAATACGGCAGCAACTTGGATGGCCATGTTTATGGCTTTGCATCAAGGGATAAAGAGGTTGACGGTGTGAACGTAGCAGCCGGAGAGTTTGTTAAGGCCAAGGAGGGCGCTGGTGTTAAGCCCATGCGCTGCTACCTTACTTATAAGGATAATCAGGAGTTTGTTGGTGCCCGCGCCGTTACTCGCGGCATCGACGAGAATCTGCCCCAGAGCATCACAGTAAAGTTTGTAAGCTCAACCGGCAATACCACAGCCATCGCCACCCTGAACACCCAGACAGGCGAGATCATTACCGACGATGCGTGGTACACCCTAAGCGGCACCCGCCTGCCCGGCAAGCCATCGCAGCGCGGCATTTATATAAATAAAGGTAAAGCCGTTTACATTAAACATTAAAGATAAATCATTATATATTATATGAGACAAAAACAATATAGATTGTTTTCAAGGGCAGCCCTAATGCTGCTCACCCTCATGATGACCCTCACCGCGCAAACGGCGTGGGCACAAGGTGTTACGGAAATAGAAGTCAGCAGTTGGGCAGAGCTGGAGAGCGTGTCGACAGTCAACGGCTCGACGGTGACGCTCACCCAGTGTATCAAGACGACAGCAAAGCTGACCATCAGCAAGAAAGTGACGCTCGACCTGAACGGCTACGGCATTCGCAGCACTGCCGGCAGTGGCGCCGTCATAGAAATTGCCAGTGACGGCAATCTGACGCTGAAGGACGATGCCACTGTTAAGCCCACGCGCTACATCACCCTCAGCGGCGGCTACGGCTCGGCGGTGAGCACCTCTGCGCCTGGTGGCAATTACCTCACCGTCAGCGGCGGGTATATCACCGGCAGCCACGAGTCCCATGGTGTGTATATGTATAACTCAAACGGCACATTCACGCTGGCTGACGGCACTATCTGCGGCAATTATAAATCCGGTATCTGTGCTCAAGGTACCATCACGCTGGCGGGCGGCACTATCACAGGCAATAATCAACACGGCGTGTATCTCTCTGGCAACAATACTGTAGTCAAGATGACGGGCGGCAGCATCACTGGCAACAATATCAATATTGATGGCGCCGGCGTGTACGTAGATTCAGGCAAATTTATCATGACGGGCGGCAGCATCACCGGCAACACGGCCAGCGGTAGCCATCATGGTGGTGGCGTTTTTGTTTATGGTGGAACGTGCATCATTGCCGGCGGCACCGTCAGCGGCAACACGGCCGGAAGTGGCAAAGGTAACAACGTATATAGCGAGAGTAGCACCGACGTCTATATCATGACGGACTGCGTAGATGGCGGCATCGGGCAAAATGATTACCCCCCCGCGCAGTTCAGCTTTGGCACAGGCACCGACGGCTCGGACGCGAAGCCCTTCGTCATCAGCGACGCAGCGGGCTGGAACGGCTTCTGCGCGTTGATCAACAACGACATCTTCAGGGACAAGTACTATGAGTTGGGCCATGACATCAGCGTAACGCAGATGGCGGGAGGCATAGGAAGTAGCAAAAAATTTACCGGCACCTTCGACGGAAAGAACCATACGCTGGACTTCAACGTCACCACGAGCGATAGTAATACTGCTCCGTTCCGCTCCGTCGCAGGCGCCACCATCCGCAACCTGCATGTCACGGGCACCATCACCACAGCCGGTATGAACGCCGGCGGCATTGTGGCACTAGTTGTTACTCCCGGCCTCACTATCGTGAACTGTCGTAGCAGCGTCACCATCAACAGCACCATAAAGGATAAAGGTAATCACGGCGGCATATTGTCGAATGTCACTACTGGAAGCATTGGTTCCCCCACCGTCAACATTACGGGCTGCG
>Ga0310786_10013432_pt1 | contig 10104 bp, 16 predicted proteins | sample AusTroGonzalo_MG_FD_203881 | JGI IMG/M metagenome (GOLD analysis project Ga0310786, IMG submission 203881) | Bovine rumen microbial communities from tropical cattle in Woodstock, Queensland, Australia - Gonzalo_03 (v2) (version 2) | ecosystem: Host-associated > Mammals > Digestive system >... | reverse complement strand
AGGATGTTATCCTGAAGAGCTTAAACAGGAACTGAAAAAGCTGATGGAGGAAAGCAAAGAATGAACGGAAGACAGGCTGCCAAGGCTGCGTCAAAGCGGATCGAGGAACTGGAACATAGCGTCGCCCAGTACAAGGCTGACGTGCAGGACTACAACCACGTCATCGAGGACATGATTTCCGGGAAATCGCCCTGCACATGGTGCGAGGATGTCGGCGAATGCGTTCTTGACGCGAACGGGAATGTTGGCTGCTCTGAATGGCTTCTGCGGTTCAGGAAACCGGAAGCCCAGCCGGAAGGCGGTGAAGCTGATGGGCAGGAAACCGGGACAAGTAACGGTCGTATATTCGGTGTGGCGGAACAAGGATGACCGGCTGCTGATCCTCGACAAGCCTGCGAAAGAATGCGCTCAGATTCTCGGGATTGAGGAGCAATCTTTCCGTAGGATCGCAGGCAGCAGCGACAAGAACGGATACGGCAATGCATACACGATAACAAAGGCACGGATCGAACAGGTGAAACGGGAGGAGGAATCATGAGAGCAAAAGAGTATTTTCTGTCGGTGCTGGCTGCGGAGAAAGAGCTGAAAATGATCCGGGCCAAGATCCGTCACTACGAGGATATCGGCTATTCGATCACGGGCGGCAGCATGGATTCCCCGGTTGTGAGCCACAGCCGTGGATCAAGTAGAGTAGAAGCCGCTGCAATGGGCATTTTTGACGCTACAAGGGCGCTGGAAGAGAAAGCGAAGGAATATGTCGCCGTGATCGCCAGAGCCGAGCGCTTGATAGCTTTATTGCCGCAGGAACGGTATCAGCAGATCCTGACTTATCGGTACCTGTGCGGATGGTCGTTCAGATCGATTACGGACGAGCTGAAGTATGAGAATCCGCGAAGCGTTTACAAGGCCCATGGATGGGCACTGGCTGAAGCTCAGAAGATCCTGAACAAAATGACGCTTTAAGTGAGGATGAGCATGGAAGAAATGATACCGCAATGGATTGAAGCAAACAAACTTCCATCAGCAACAAAGTTTCTATGTCCGCATTGCCGTGAAATGGTTTATTTCTCGCATGGGAGCAGTTCAAAGGCAAGACGGAGAGGATTGACAAAACGATGTTTATATAAGTTTTGTCCATGGTGCGGTAAGGAAGTAACACCATTAAGGATCAACTACATAAGTGATTAAGAGGCAACAAGTGAGGCAATAAACGAGGTGGAGTATGAACGTGAAATGTGAATTGCTTAATTTTAAACAGGACAAAAGTGCATTAGATAATCCAAGAGTTATTATAGAAGATGACGGAACATTAAGCAATCAAGTAAGAATTTCAATTGGTGAAATGTGGGCTGTTGTAAGAGCTGATGAATTGGAAAAGGCGATAAATGCTTGCACTCATTTACCGTTTTAAAGGCAACAATAACCAAATTGTCTATTCCAAAAAACTACAATAAGTGATATCATAATTACAATAGCAAATAAGGAGGCGGCAGATGACGCGATCAGAAGACAATGAGATATGGAAACCGGAAGAGTATCTGGCGTACCACAAACTTGTGTTCAGGATAATGTTCAATTTTCTGAACGCACATTTCCCACCACAGGAAGATCCCGAATGGTGGGAAAAGTTTGCAGAAGACACCGATCATGCAAGCGATGAAGCCAAGGGCGGATCGCTCGTGAACGGAATGCTCCTGGCAATCAGTGACTATCTGGAAGAAGAATATAAGAAAAGGAGAGGTTGAAATGGACAAGCTGAAGATTGACAAAATCCCGTCCGGCCGCAGTGGCATGGATACCATGAAGATCACCGGCTTCCGCAACGGTGAACTAAGCGAACTGAAAAGCATGGAGCACCAGGAAGCAAAGGAAAAACTGCTGGACATGCTGAACTACCGGAACAACAATATCGGTACTACATGGGGATGTGGATACGGCGTATACGGCATGTGGTTTGACAATGAAGCAGCGTATATGAACATCGGCACCAGCTGCGACTGATTTTTTATGCCTGTTGAAATTACGAAACGTAGTATGAAAACCATCGGATTGATTGACGTGGATGCTGTGAATCATCACGGCGCAAAATTTCCAAACCTGGCATTAATGAGGATTTCCGCATGGCATAAGGCCCAGGGAGATCTGGTTGAATGGTGGTGGTCTGATCTTGTTCATTACGACATCGTATACATGAGCAAAATTTTTAGTGACACATATAGCCCGGATGTCCCTGAGCCGATGAATGCAGACAAAATCATTAAAGGCGGAACAGGATATTGCATCAGCACAGTAAACGGCATTGAAGTATTTGATAAAAGTAAGAATACGCCATTGCCGGACGAGATTGAACACATGTTTCCGGACTACAGTATTTATCCGCAGTTTAATTTTGCCGTTGCAATGACGTCCCGCGGCTGTCCACGCGGATGCGCATTCTGCCACGTTGCCTCAAAAGAAGGCAGATGCTCCAGAAAAGTTGCGGACGTATCTGCCTTCTGGAATGGTCAGCCGCACATTGAGGTGCTGGATCCAAACATTACAGCCTGTAGAGAAAAACGGGATCTGCTGCGACAATACCGGGAGACCAGGGCGTCCATTAATTTCAACCAGGGAATTGATATCCGGTTTACAAATGATGAAGACATTGATGATTTCAATCATATGAAACTGAAGAAGATCCACTTTGCCTGGGACAATCCAAAGGATGACCTGGAAGATCAATTCCGAAACTTCGCAGAAAAATTCCGATTTAAAGGGCACTGCAAAATGGTTTATGTGCTGACAAACTTTGGAAGCACAATGGAGGAAAACTTGTATCGGATCTATACATTGCGGGATCTCGGATACGATCCGTACGTGATGATTTACAACAAGCCTGAAGCCCCAAAGGAAATTAAAAGACTGCAACGATGGTGTAACAACAAGGTGATCTTTAAATCATGCCATAGATTTGAAGATTATCAGCCATGAACAGGAGGAATTATGGAAGTAAAAAACAGTCATGGATTACCAGATAATATCTGCAATACACCGAAACTGGCAACAATAGAACTTCACCATAACAAATACGGCACCGGGGAATACTTTGCTACTTATATTACCTGGGTCGGGAGAGACACAGATGGTTTCTGGATTGATAAACAACTCACAAAAGAAGAACTGGATACAATCCTTAGCATCTGCTGCGGGGGAGAATGACACATGAGCATGACAAACTGCGTGAACTGCGGATCAGCAAAGGAAGCATCTGCAAAAGTATGCCCATTCTGCGGCACATCGTATTTTGATTTTACAGACATTGACCTGGATCAGCGGCATCCATGTATTGTACGGTTCAAGTTTAAGGACAATATCTTTTCGATGAAAGCATTTGTCGGTATGGCTGAATTCACATATGCTCCAATCACCATGGATATTACGTCCCTGGACGATTGCTATAGCAGACGTATCACGACGAATCATGATGTGCGGGCAAACATTGAATTCATATGTGCGGAGTAATCAAACGAAAGGAGGCAAGTACATGTGTCAGAAGCAACCCAATTGATTCCGAACTGGACGTACGAGGATTTTCTTTCAGAACGTCCATATGAATGGCTGTATGCACAGAAGGACAACAAGTTTATGCTGCAGATCCTGCTGAACAAGATGCAGGTGATTGCAAAAAACCTGAAGTTTCCTGGGTTCATGAAGACCTGGAATGCGTACGTTGAATCCAAGTCCCCAAAGGCAACGATCCTGGGCAGCAATCAGACGATGTTTCCAAAGCAGCCGACCCAGCTGAACTGCGGCACCTATATTGCAGACGAATACGGCGTGTCCCGGATCAATGAAATGGGTGCAGATGTAGAGGTTATATCACATCCGCTGATGCCTGTGAAGCGTGTAACTAATATCGAAACCTTTGAGGAAAAACTTGAGATTGCGTACTGCCGTGGTCAGGATCCATGGAAATCACTGACCGTATCCCGGGAACAACTGGCATCCGCCCAGAAAATCATCGGTCTGTCCCGCCAGGGGATTGCGGTCAATTCCGAAAACGCCAAGGAAGTTGTTAAGTACATGGGCACTGTTGAAGCATTGAACTATGACAACCTTCCACGCCAGAATTCTGTATCCCACATGGGATGGCTGGCTGACGGACAGTTTATGCCGTACGTCAGCGATGTATCTTACGATGGTGATAGTCCTGAATTTCTGAGAATGTACGAAGAATTTACGCCGACAGGAGATGAGCATATATGGCTGAGTTTAGCGAAGGACGTAAGATCTGCGGAGTCTATACCGGCGCGGATTGCTCTGGCGGCATCTTTTGCTGCTCCGTTGGTTCAGATTTTGGGCGGCTTGCCTTTCTTCACGCACTTCTGGGGGGAGACTGGATGTGGCAAAACTGTGGGACTGATGTTAGCCGCTTCCGTATGGGGAAACCCGGATGTCGGCCGGTATATCAAGACGTTCTCCGGAACCAAGGTAAGCCAGGAACTGTACGCTGCGTTCTGCTGCAACCTTCCGATCCTGTTTGATGAACTGCAGGTAATCTCGGATCGCAAGACGTTTGACGACATCGTGTACATGCTCTGTGAAGGTGTCAGCAAAGGTCGCGGTGCCAAGGAAGGAGGCCTTCAGATTCAGAAACGCTGGTCATCCTGCATCATCACGACCGGTGAAATGCCGATCACCCAGGGGAACTCCGGCGGTGGCGCCGTGGCCCGTATCATAGAAGTAAACTTCGGCGGTAAACCGCTCTTCCAGGATGCCCGCGGAACAGCAAACCTGCTGAAGGAACACTATGGTTTTGCTGGTCCGAAGTTCATCACCATGCTGCAGAAGGACGGCGTCATTGATGCACTGAAGGCCCTTCAGCGTAAGTTCTATACGGAACTGATGCAGGAAGACGTCCAGGATAAGCAGGTACTCTCCGCATCGATCCTGTTGGCAGCTGACGCCCTGGCAACGAAGGCCATATTCAAGGACAAGCATGCACTGACCGTGGATGAAATCAAAGAGTACCTGGTCAGCCGGACAGAGACAGACGTTAACCTGCGGTGCTACCAGTGGCTGATCGGTTTCTGCGCAGCGAACCCACGCCGGTTTGATTCGGAAGACCAGGCCAACGGCGAGATCTGGGGTCGATACAAGGACGGCTATGTCTTCATAAATAAGACCGTCTTTGATGACATCCTTAAGAGTAAAGGTTTCTCACCCGGTGCTTTCCTGGACTGGGCCAGACGAAAAGAGATTCTTAAAGCCCAGTTCTACGGGAAAGGAAACAAGAACAACCGGCCGACATGGCAGATCATGGTCAACGGCAAGAGCATTCCGCATGTCGGGATCAAACTGCCGGAAGAAGAAAAGACAGAACAGGAGGCGTATCAGCAGTATGTGCAGGTCGATGATCCGGACATGCCGTTCTGAAAAATATACGGTGTATACGGCCCATATACGGTGTGTCGTATATCCGCTACGCCTTATATTTCAACGGGTTGAGGCATGTCTATACGGAATATACGGTTTTTTCGGACATACACCCTATATATATGACTATTTTTTTTCGCAGAAGGAAAACAAGCGACGCGTGTCCGCGCGCGTAAGACGTATTTTGACACCGTATATTCCGTATATTCCGTATATTGCATGTCAGAAACCGTTATAAATCAATGCTTCCAGGTATATACGGATTTTTACGGACACCGTATAAAAAACACGTACACCGTATGAAAAAGAGGTGAAATCATGAAAACACTCATCGCAATCCCGTGCATGGATACCGTTCAAACACAATTTACCAGGTGCCTGGTGGATCTGACACGCACCGCCCCGCCGGACACGTCCGTCTGCTTCAAACAGTCATCACTGATCTATGATTCACGCAACTTACTCGCACTGACAGCGATCGAGAACAATTACGACCGTGTGCTGTGGCTGGACAGTGACATGATCTTTCCGACAGACGTGCTCACCAGGCTGCATTCCGACATGGATAAAGGATACGACATGGTATCCGGTCTGTACGTCAAGCGTGGTGGAAACATCATCCCCGTGTTGTGGAAACAGATTGATCCTCCGGAAAAACATAACAATGATATCCGGAAATGCATCATTGACTATCTGGATTACCCGCAAAATACCCTGTTTGACATCGCCGGCAGCGGTTTCGGATGCGTGATGACCAGTGTGAAACTGCTGAAGGATATCTTTGATAAGTACGGTCCGGCATTCTCTCCGTTTGTGTGGGCAGGCGAGGACATTTCCTTCTGCTACCGTGCGGGACTGATCGGCGCCCGAATTGCCTGCGATACCACGTTCAAACTTGGACACATCGGCAACGTAACCTTTACCGAAGACATCTTTTTAAAGAACAGAGGTGATCAGCATTGAAAGAAAGACTTGGACAACGGACACCCACCGAGAAACTCATCAATCGCCTGCGCGCCATCGCTGATGCCGGCGGAATGCTCACCCGGGACCGGCTGAGGATCCTCATCGAATCCGCAGACCGCCTGGAAGAACTTGACGAACGTGTCGCAATCATGTCCGAAACCCATGATGAAGGTTTCAACACGTTCAACGAGATTGTCCGCCCGGGAGGTGATCGTCATGAAGAACATTGAGTGGTGGCGTACCACCGCCAATCACATGTGGCGTACGTACTTCGCCCTTCATCGTGACGGGTTTGTATGGGATAAACTTTCCCAGCCGGATCAGAAATTCTACGCCATCTGCGATCACGTCCTGCACACCAGGTTTGTAAAAGCAGACCAGGATATCCTCCGGACGTACTACACCTCACGCTGGGGCGACGATATCTACGCCGTGGAAGACTACTCACTGAAGAATAATATTCCCGTAAAGGTAATCTGGATGGTGATTCGTCGCGCTAACCGCGCCGTGATGGAAGAGGTTGGATTCCTGGAAAAGAAGGAGAATGATAAAGATGACTGAACCGTTACTCGATATTATCATTACCCACCACGATGAACCATGGGAGGTTGGTAAACCGTTCTTCGACATGATGGAGCATCAGCAGTGTGTCGAAAAGACGAACGTTCGGATTATTCTGGTCCAGGATGGACAGGAAAATGCACTCCCATGGAAAGCACTTCTGTCCGATTATTCCTTCAAGGTGAAACTTGTAACCATCCCGCACTCCGGTACAGCCGTTGCACGGAATGCCGGATACAAGACAGGATCCGCTGCATGGGTGATGTTCTGGAACTTTGATGATATGATGGCAGATGTATGCTCCCTGTCCATGATGATCGGTAACTTCCCGACAGATGAATGTGATCTCATCTGGTGTCGGATGGTGCAGATTTGCAAGTGGTTTACCGGACATACCTACCTCAACAAGATTGACGGCGTAAACTTCGGGAATACCTGCGGCAAGATGTACCGTCGTGCATTCCTGGATGAACATAACATCCGGTTCAACAAAGACTCAAAGTATTTCTACGATCACATTTTTAATGCCATCGTACTCAGTGAAGTAAAGCCGTACCGGATCATGGAACTCACTACAGATTTTTACCCGTACATGAAGTCTTTCCGGCAAAACTCCATGAAACATACACCGGAAGCCCAGCGTGAAATGATGTTCAGTTTCCTGGATCGGGATCTTATCATTATCCATGAAATGGAAAAACGTGGGCTGGAGTATGAACTGAAACGTGCCGTCGCAAAAGCTGTATGCTCCGAGTATTATTCAATCTATGATCCGCTGACACAGAACAAGGAAGGATACTCCGATGGTTTCCTGGACTTCTACAATCAGTATAAGTGGATATTCCATACTGTTTCCCCGGCGGACGTGGACGTTATTCGTGAAGAGGCTGAGATTGAGAAACTGAATCTCATTCAGATCGCATACAATGAACATAAGACAGAAATGTACTTCAAGAATGACGTGCTTCTGTTTGATGAGTGGGTACAGTGCCTGGATGATGACGACAGTACGTCCGAACCAATTGTCCATCAGCCGGATGAGCAATCCGTTTCAGATCCCGAACCGGTCACCGCACACATCGCACCCGATGCGGATGATCCGAAGATCGTTGTCTACTGCGGAACGTATGATGTGTACATGAACATGATTGCTTCCTGTAAATCTCTCTTGTGTAATGTACCCGTTGACAAAGTGTACTTTTTGACGGAAGACGATGAGTTTCCGTACGAACTGCCGGACATTGTTGAGAATATCAATGTCAAGAATCAGCAATACTTTACTCCGGATGGTCCGAACTTTAATAATTCCTGGACATACATGTGCATGATCCGCGCTGCCTTTCCGGAAATGTTCCCGCAATACAAGAAGATCCTGTCGCTGGATATCGATATCGTCATCACGGAGAACGTATCCGAATTGTGGGACTACGACATTTCCGATTACTATCTCGCCGGCGTACCGGAAAAACAGCGGCAGAAGTCATCCGCTGATCCGCTGTACATTAATTTCGGCGTCGTCATGATGAACCTGGAAAAACTCCGTCAGGACGGGATCCAGGATCAACTCATCACCGCACTGAACACTACACACTTCGGGTGCCCCGAACAGGATGCGTACAACAAGTTCTGCGCAGGACATATCCTGGGTATCCCGGCTGACTACAACTACACGACCTATTCCCACATCACAGGTGATGCACAGAAGGAACGTATCCTGCACTATGCGGGGCAGAAATTCTGGCGGCATTACGCAGTCGTAAAGCAGTACGCGGATCTGAACTGGGACGAGGTCATGCGTCGGCAGAACGCACTCCATGAGGCAGGTGACAGCCATGAGTAATCCGTTCTTCAGTATTATTATCCCCGCATACAATGCTGAGAAGCACATTCGACGTGGCCTGGACTCTATCTATTCCCAGACATTCCGTGACTTTGAACTGATCGTGATCTGTGATTCCTGCGGCGATCGCACAGAACAGATCGCAAAGGAGTACGGTGCTATCACGGAATGTGTTTCCTTCGGACGTGACGGGCTTTCCCGTGACCGTGGGATCCAGATCGCAACCGGTACATGGATCATGTTCATGGATGATGACGACTGGTTCTGGAATGAGTATTCCTTCCAGCACGTCGCTGATGCCATCAATCGTGCAGATCCGGACATTGACATGCTTGCCTTCGGGTATGAGTTTAAGTCCAAAGGATACAAGGCACCTGCCGGACACGAACTTTTTACCCCACGGATCGCACATGTCTGGTCCAAGGCATGGCGCCGGTCGTCCATCGGGAACGCGCGTTTCGGGAATGCAACCTTCTGCAGCGATACATACTTCCTGCGGGATATGAAAGCGAACGTCAAGAAGTACGCCACCCTGGACGAAACCATTTATTACTATAATTTCATGCGGCAGGGGAGCCAGACGGAACTCTTCTGCAAGGGACTGATCCGGCAGTCACCTGTCGCGGAATGAGGTGATCGAATGAACACGAACCGTATTGCCCTGTACGCCGGAACGCGGAACATCTACCATGACATGGTCGTTTCCGCTAAATCCCTGCTTTATCACAACGGAGCGGACAATGTTATCTTTCTCATCGAGGATGACGAGTTTCCGGAACAACTTCCGGATCTCTTTACCTGCATTAACGTATCACATCAGACGTACTTCCCGTCCACCGGTCCGAACTTCAAGTGTCGCTGGACATACATGGTGATGATGCGTGTCGCCCTTACCAAACTGTTCCCGACGATCGATCGCATGCTCACTCTGGATCACGATACCATCATCCGGAAGCCGATCGACTACATCTGGAACGTCAATCTCGCCGGCTATTACTACGCTGCCGTGGAAGAGAAACAGATCCGGAATCGCAAGCACCCGTACTATAATTTCGGCGTTACGCTGCACAACCTGGCACAGCTTCGTAAGGACGGAGCGGACGATACCATTATTTGCTCCGTAAACTCCGTATACTTTCAGTACTGCGAACAGGACGCCGTCAATTCCGTATGTGCCGGGCATATCCTGGGAATCCCGCCAGAGTATAACGCCATGTGGTTTAACCGCCCGACCGTGCCCGAACAGGACATTATCATTAAGCACTATGCAGCTACGTCTACATCGCTCAGTGAACGCGATGATTACAAGTACTATGACAGCC